>Ga0137376_10000479_pt1 | contig 18403 bp, 17 predicted proteins | sample SagtaG_23_FD_104814 | JGI IMG/M metagenome (GOLD analysis project Ga0137376, IMG submission 104814) | Vadose zone soil microbial communities from Sagehorn Ranch, Mendocino, California, USA - Sage2_L_20_16 metaG | ecosystem: Environmental > Terrestrial > Soil > Vadose zone | place: USA...
CGATGGCCACAACGCGGCGCGTCCACCCGAGATCCGCCCGCCGGGCCCGCCGCGTTGGGGTGCCTAGCGGAGGTCGTCTCGGTCGGGGCTAGAGCAACGGGGGTGGCGGTGGCGGCGGAAGCGTAGGGAGCGGAAGCGGTGGCGTTGGTGTAGGAGTCGGGGTCGGTGTTGGAGTCGGTGTTGGCGTCGGCGTAGGAGTCGGCGTCGGGGTTGGCGTGGGCGTTGGTGTGGGAGTCGGAGTCGGTGTTGGCGTCGGCGTGGGCGTTGGTGTGGGAGTCGGAGTCGGTGTTGGAGTCGGCGTGGGCGTGGGCGTAGGCGTCGGGGTTGGGGTGGGCGTAGGAGTCGGGGTAGGCGTGGGTGTCGGAGTGGGCGTGGGTGTTGGAGTGGGCGTCGGCGTAGGAGTCGGACCACTACCGGCGCCACCGCCGTAGAGGCATGAGGTCGATGTGGGCTGTTCGAACGCGCGGATGTGCCCGTCGTACGTATCACGGATCCAGAAGACGGCGACGCTATAGCTCAGGTTGTCGCACTCGAGATCCTGTGGCCCTGTTCCCGGATATGGGTTGTAGCGCTGCGAGGCCACCTTGCCGCTGGTCTTCGTGAATTCGAAGAGGTAGCCGCAGCCGGCGATCGTGATGAAGAGGTGATCACCGCCGACGGCGATCCCGCTGCTCTGGCTGTAGCCGCACTCGGCGTCCATCGAATTCGGCGGGATATTGACGTCGATGTACGGCGTCCCGGCGACTAGGTCCGCCGTGCCCTGCGCATCGGCGTACGTGTGGTAGTGGTAGATGCGCGAGTTCGCGTCGTTGCTGTACCAGATGGTGTCGTCGGCGCGGTCGTAGGCGATCTTGACCTCGTTCGGATAGTCCCCGACCGGCTGATAGCCGGGCTTGTCGTTATTTGGATCGACGCGGAAGGCAAGGGTGGCCGCGCCGGTCTTGCTGAGGAGGTAGACGGATAGCCCGTCGCCGCCGCTGACCGCCCAGAACGCATCGCGGCCGGCGTCATACGCGAGGGTCATGATCCCGGAGGACGCACCCGTGATTGGGAAGTCGACCTGGCCTGTCCCGTTGCTGGAGGTACCCCTCGGCGGCACGTTGATCCGATGGAGGACCGATGTGCCGTATCCGACGTGGTAGAGGTAGCGCCCATCGAATGCGACGCTCGGGGCTACATAGTCCGGATACGGCTCGTTCACTATGACGTCGGCGATGAGACTGCCGCCGCCGGCGGCCGCAGGCCGGGCGCCGAAGACGGCGAGCTGCAGAAGGACCAGCGCCATGATCGGAATGAAACCGATGCGCGAGAGCGGATGGCGCGCAGTCGTCTTCACGTCGATGTCATTCGACCGGACCTGGGTTGAGACGCGGTACGCACCCGCATGATGTTTTAGGACCATCTCCCGTCGCAGAGCAGGCAGGCGCCGAGTCCGTCAACCCGACGTCAACGAGCGCTCAATCCGGATCGTTACTGCATCTTTAGGAAAGCGCGCGCTTCAGTTACCTCCCGTATACCCTCGATCACGTGGGGAAGATCGGCGAGCGCATTGTCGCGCGGATCCGCGCACGTGGGCCGATCACGTTTGCCGATTACATGGAGGCGGCGCTCTACGACCCTGAGGATGGCTACTACACGACGCGGGCGTCGGTCGGATTCGAGGGCGATTACGTCACGTCGGCCGACCTCGGCCCCGCGTTTGGGCGATCACTCGCGCGCGCGGTCGCGGATCTTTGGTCGCACCTCGGACGACCGCCGGTGTGGGACCTGGTCGAAGCCGGTGCGGGCCGCGGGATCCTCATGCGCGATCTCCTCACAGCTCTGGAGCGGGAACGACCCGATGCGGCTCGCGGCGCGCGGCCCGCGATCGTCGAGGTGTCGCCACGCATGCGCGGACAGCAATCGCTCGCGCTCGAGGGACGCGATCTGCGATGGGCGTCGGTCGCTCACAGCCTCGCGCCCATTCAGGGGATCCTGTTCGCCAACGAGGTCCTCGACGCATTTCCCGTCCACGTCTTGATCCGGACGCCCGAAGGCGTGCGCGAGGTCTTCGTCGGCGAGGAGAACGGAACGCTCGTCGAGCTCTTACGGGCTCCGAGTCAGGATCTGCGCTGGCGCGTTCCCGAATCCGTGCCCGTGGGCGGCCGCTGGGAGACGAGCCCCGCGGCCGAAGGCTGGGTCGCGAGCCTGGCAGGCGCGCTCGTGTCGGGCTATGTCCTGTTCATCGACTACGGGGGTGAGGACACCGACCTCCTCACGCGCGAAGGTGCGGGAACGATCCGGGGGTTCGCTCGTCATCGCTTGATCGCCGATCCGCTGGCCGAGCCTGGTCGTCACGATCTGACCGCGAGCGTCGACTTCACGGCGATCCGCCGCGCCGCGGAAGGCGCCGGCCTTCGCTTCGCCGGATCGGCGAGCCAGCGCGACATGTTGCTCGCGCTCGGGATCCGCGAGGCGACGGCGCGACCCTCTAGCCCGATCGAGCAGCTGCGCGCAGCGAGCCGGCGCTCGGCGATCGACGCACTGCTCGACCCGAATGGGCTCGGCGCTTTCAGGGTGGTGTGCTTCGCGAAGGATGCCGCGACAGCGGGCCTCCGGCTGTTCGGCGCGACGAGCGCTACGGGTTCGATGCGATGAGCGCTTCGCCGAGCCGGGTCATCGCCACGCGATCGGTGCCGTAGACGACCACGATGTATGTGCGGTGGGCCCACACGAGGCTCTTCGGCGCGGTCTGGTAGTAGAGCGCCGGGTGGCCGGCGAGCATGAAGTGCTCGACAGCGGACTGCGAATAGCCCGCGCCAAATTCGTCGAGGACCCCCGGAAGCGCAGCGTACGACGGCAAGAGCGAAAGGCTGAGGACGGCCATGTTCGCGGCATCGCCGTTTCGCGTGACGAGCCGCAGCGCGACGCCGGTCGCGATGTCGGTCACCTCCGGCGAGGAGACGAGAGCCGAAAGCTGCGAGTCGACCTCGGGTGGCGGCGCGACGAGCTCGTAGCCAGGGAGGGGATGGAAGTATTTCTCGGCGAGCAGCGACGAGAGCGTCGGGCCGGGTGTCGGAGTCGGTGTTGGAAGCGGCGTTGGCGTTGGCGAGGGCATCGGGGTCGGCGTCATCGTCTGGTACGGGGTGACGGTCGGCGCAGCTGGAGTCGGCATGGGTTCTGGTGCGGACGCCGCCCGCTGTCCGCACGAGGTGAGGGCGATCGTCAGCGCAAGACCTGCGGCGAGATGACGCATGCCGCGCGATTCAAGCATCGCGAAGGCGCATCTTTAGTTGCGGGCAGGGATCAGGAGGCGTTGGTTGACGTAGACTTTCGTTCCCAGGGCTCTTAGCCCAGCTGGTTAGAGCGCAGCGTTGACATCGCCTAGGCGTCCGTCAGGTGTCCGATATGAACTCCGCTTTCAGCGCTCTGATCGTGAACGCGCCAGGTTCGCGAACTGCCGCATAGAGCATGTTTTCCATCGCGTCTTGAGCCTCGCCAACGGCGGCCTTCGCAGATCGCGCCAGTGGGACCTCGGCAGAGAAAGTCGCGAGCTTCTGCGCCGAGTCCCATACGAACGACGCCTTTTCGAAACGCTGCCACTTCACGATTTCCTGAGCGATGTAGGGCCCTGCCTCCACGTCGGCGAGTGCTGGCGCATCGACAAGAAGGACAACCGAGTAGCGCCCCCATCGGTCGCCAGGATGTCGCCCATCATTTGGGGTTCGAGACTCCATCTGCTGTCTGGATCGGCTTCCGTGTGGAGATTCGGAGTCAGCGCCGTGCGATCGTCTGCAACACCTGCAGCCACAAGCAGAAGACCACGACTCCGAGCCAGAACCTCGGGTTCCTCACAGTCTCACGGCGCTCGGACGGGGTTGCTAGCTGCAGGGGCTGTCCCCTCCACACGAGGAGGATGAGCGTGCCGATGACCGCAACGATCGCCAGCTCGTTCAGTCGCGCCTCCATCAGGGCGTTGGTAGTCGCAAGCGTAGTGGTGGGCCTTTTGGACGAGAAGTGAGCTTTAGGAGGTCGCACTCAAAGGTCAGCTGCATGTTTGCAGAACTTATGCTCGGTTGACGTGCTCGTTTTTGCGCGGCAGTCGTCCGTACTCGGAGCGATGCGTTTCCAAAAACCCCAAGAAAACGCGCGCGCTATTCTTGGAGTCCGCAGAGGGCTCTTAGCTCAGCTGGTTAGAGCGCAGCGTTGACATCGCTGAGGTCGCGTGTTCGAGCCACGCAGAGCCCACCGGCATTCCTCGGGGAAACGCGGCTGCCGTGGCGGCTCACACGCGATCGCCGGTCGGCTACTGACCCCCACGTCGACCCCCACCAGCGATGGCGCCGAGGATCCCCGCGCGATGCTCATCGATATGGCGCGTGACGAGTTTCACGACCCAGGCGATGTCGCGGCGCGCGTCACGCTGGGCGAATCCGATCTGGTCGAGTTGCTCCTCCGAGAGCGACCGCACGAGCGCGCCGAAGTGGTCCGCGGTCAGTTTGAGGAAGCGCAGCGTCTCGTCTCGCGGTGGCAGGCCGAGCCGAGCGCTTCGACGCCGGTTGAGCTCGTGCGTGACCTCCCAGTCGAACGCGAACGGCTCCTCGCCGACAAGCACCTGCTCGATCCAACCGCGCGGGCGGACGATGCCCTGACCAATGTGGTGGGCAACGTACCCGACCGGCCAGCCCTCCCCGCTGCAGGGCAGCGCCCACTCTGCGACCGTCAGCGACTGCAGCAGCCGGTCGAGCGTCGCGAAGCGCTCTTGGAACTCGTCGGCGAGGGCTGCCGCGCGATCGCTCACGGTCATGATCCGAGCGCCCGATCGAGACTCGCGACCGCGCCGCCCAGGCCCTCGTCGTACGCGTGAACGTAGGGGTCCATCGTTGTGCTGAAGTTCGAGTGCGTCAGGATCGCCGGTACGAGCTTCGGCTTCACGCCCTCGGCGATTGTTGTGGGACATCTTGCCTCTCGTTGACATCGCTGAGGTCGCGTGTGCGAGCCACGCAGAGCCCACACGTATCGTTGGTAATCCTTATTCCTTGGAACGACTCTCCAAGCCCTCTCGCGGCGTGAACTCGAGCGCCGCCGAATTGATGCAATAGCGCATGCCGGTCGGGCGCGGGCCATCCGGAAAGAGGTGGCCGAGGTGCGCGCCGCAGTGGCTGCAGGTCACTTCGGTCCGTCGCATCCCGTGGGCGCGATCCTCTTTGGTCGTGACGTGTCCCTTTTCGATGACGTCGTAGAAGCTGGGCCAGCCGGTCCCCGACTCGAACTTGGTCCCGGAGTCGAATAGGGGCTCCCTGCAGACGACGCAGCGATACGTTCCCTCGCCGTGGTGATCCCAGTACGCTCCGGTGAAGGGCGCCTCGGTGCTCGCCTCTTGGGTCACCGCGTATTGGATCGGGGTGAGTTTGGCGCGCAGGGCCTCGTTCGCTGTATCGCTCGACATTGCGATCCACCTTTCAAGTTCCGCTCTGGCGACCTCGCAGCCCGCGATTACGGCTGCTTTTCGCGCTGCCAGAAGAGGAAGGTCTTCGACGTGCTTCCGGCGTCTGACATCACTGTATCGACGAGCCGCCAGCGTTCCGCCGCAAGCTCATTGGCCGCCTTCTCAAGGCCAGCGGGCTGTCAACGGAGCGGCTGAGACTAGCGGGAGAGGCACCGAGTGGGGCTGCGGGAGCCTCGGGGGAGGCTCCCGCGCCTCACGACGTTCGGGTCGCTATCCGGACGCTGCGGGAGCTATCTGCGCCCTCGCGGTGGGCGTCGCGACAGCCGCGTCCTCGGACTCCGCGGACTCCGCCGCGACGGCCGCCGGCTGCGTGGCCTTGCGGTAGACGTAGCCGATCGCCGGGACCGATGAGATCGTGCCCGGCGTCTCGCCCGTGCTCTCGAGCTTTCTCCGCAGGTGGCTGATGTGTGATCGCAAGGCATTCGCGTCGCCGCCTTCGCTGCCCCACACGTACGTGTACAGGCGGTTGGCGGAGACCACGTGCCCGGCATTCGTGACGAGCAAATAGAGGATCCGGAATTCCGTGGGCGTTAGCCGGACGTACGCGTCTTTCCACGCCACCTCGTAGGCCTCGGGATCCAGCTTGAGCCCGTCCACTTCAACGCGGGGCTCGGTGCTCTCCTTGGGGGAGGTCTGGACGCGACGCAGGATCGCGCGAATACGCGCGATGAGCTCCTTGAACTCAAACGGCTTCGCGAGGAAGTCGTCGGACCCGAGATTGAAGGCGCGCAGGATGTCCTGGGCGTCCTTGCGGCCGGTCAGGACGAGCACCGGTGTCTCGTCGTCCGTGCGAATCCGACGAAGCACCTCGAACCCGTCGAGGCTTGGCAGGCCAAGGTCGAGGACGACCAGGTCCGGACGGTCGGCCCTCCACCGCCGCACCGCCGCGGCGCCGTCCGAGGCCTCCATCACGACAAACCGCTCTCGGCGAAGGACATATGCGGTCAGGTCGAGCATGTCGAGATCGTCTTCCACCAGCAGGATCTTGATCATGAATTCCATACCCCCACGCGAATCGCGGCACGCGCTACGGGATGTAGAAACCGCAAACGGGATGCCTCGAAGCGTTAAGGGTCAGAGAACAAAGGCGTTACACCGGCCTCGCGGCCGACACATTCGCGTTACAGCGTGCGCTCGCTCGACCGCTCCGGTGGCGTAGACCGCAGCTTGAGGCCGACGCCTGGCACCGTGTGGATGAAGCGAGGGCTCTCTCCATCGTCCCCGAGCTTCCGGCGCAGCCGGTGGACGGTGACCCGGACGACGTCACGCGCCGGGGGGTCGTCGTAGCCCCAGACGTGCCGCGCCAGCGCGGTCGTAGAGACGACGCTATCGCCATGACGCATCAGGTACTCCAGCAGGCGGAACTCGGTCCCAGTGAGGCGCACTTCGGCGCCTTCGATCTGGAGGCCCCGCTCCTTGAGATCCAGACGGAGCGGGCCCGCCTCGAGGATCGTCGGCTCGATCACATTGCGGTCCATTTGCGCGCGCCGCGCGAGCGCGCGGATCCGGGCGATGAGCTCCCGATGCAAGAAAGGCTTGACGACGTAGTCGTCGGCGCCCATGTCGAGGGCACGCACTTTGTCGTCCTCGCTGCCGCGTCCAGTGAGAACGAGGATCGGGATGCGTGCGCTGCGCCGGCGAAGGTCCGCCAACAGCTCGAAGCCATCCCACGGTTTGAGGTTCAGGTCGACGACCGCCACGTACGGCTCTTCCTTGTCGAAGAGCTCAAGCGCGGCCACTGGCTCGGTCGCGCAAAGCGCGGTCAGACCGGATTGCTCGATGAGGAAGGCAAGCAGGTCGACGAGGTCCTTATCGTCATCGACGACGAGAACCCCGACGCGCTGACCGGCGCCGTTCTCGAGAGCACCCACCCCGCGTAAGGACTCCAAGGATACAGGGGTACTCACGACCGCCAAGGTAAACGGGTCGTCGGCCTGGACTATGCGGACCACCAGGCGGGCTTCCAGCCATACGCTGGCTCCAGGCCATTCGCGTCCCTCGCGTCGTCGTCTCACTGAAGCTCCACTCCGGTGTCCGCCCGTTGTCGCCGGCGCCTACGGCAGCGGCGGAAGCAGGGTCACTCCTACCGAGGTCGTCCCGGTGAGGCTGGCATTCGCCGTGTCCGTCGCGGTGATCGGCCGGCTCGGCGGCGTCCAGAGGGTGGCCGAGAAGGTGTGAACTCCGGCGTCACTGCCCTTGAATGCGTAGTCCGACGGCAGCACGACGAGCGGCGAGATGTCGTTCGTCGTGAAGTGCATCGTCCCGGTGTAACCGGTCGCCATGTTCCCGTAGCCGTCCTTCAGCGTGACCGTGAAGTTGAAGGACTGGCCCGCCGTGACGGTCGCCGGAGCCGAGACGATGACTGTCGCCGCGGCGCCCGGCCGCACCGAGACGTTGAGGTTCCCGTTGATGCTCGACGCCCCGGTGTCCGTTCCGGTGATGGTCTGCGCACCCGCCTTGACGAGCGTCGCTGAGAAGGTCCTCTGCCCGTTCACGAGCGTGCCGTCGGATGGGAGCACGACGCCGGCAGACGTGTCGGTGCTCGTGAAGTGTACCGTGCCGCCGTACGACGTGGCCGTGTTGCCGAAGGAGTCCTGCGCCGTCACCGTGAACTGGAAGGCAGAGCCGGCGGTCGGGGTAGCGCCAGTGGCCAGCACGAGCCTCGACACGTTGCCCGCGCCGACGGTTACCGCAAGGGCTCCGCTGATCGTCCCATCGGCGGCGGTGATGGTCTGCGAGCCGAGCGTGACCAGCGTCGCCGAGAAAGTCCGCTGCCCGTTCGTCAGAGTCGCGTCGGCCGGAATCACCACGCCGTTTGCCGCGTCGGTGCTCGTGAAGTGCACCGTTCCGCCGTAGGACGTGTCGGTGTTGCTGAACTGGTCCTTCGCGGTCACGGTGAACTGGAAGGACGTACCGGCCTTCGGGCTGGCCCCCGTGGTGAGAGTGAGATGGTCGGCCGGCGCGGCCCTAATGCCGATGGTCGCGGTCGTCGTGAGTCCGTTCGCGGCGTCGGAGACGGTCACGGTTTGCGAGCCGGCCCTGGTGAGGGTGACTGAGAAGGTCCCGTGACCGTTCGTCAACGTCGAGTCGGCCGGGAGCACGACCCCCGCCGAGGTGTCGCTGCTCGCGAAGTGGACGGTCCCACTGTATGAGGTGACCGGATTGCCCTGCGCGTCCTCGGCGGTCACGTCGACCGAGAACGAGGCACCCGCGGAGACCGTCGCCGCGGTGGTCACCTTGAGATCGTGAACGGCGGTGGGCGGTGGGGTCGGCGTCGGAGTGGGTGTCGGAGTAGGAGTAGGCGTGGGTGTAGGCGTGGGCGTCGGAGTAGGCGTGGGCGTCGGAGTGGGGGTAGGAGTTGGCGTGGGGGTTGGAGTGGGCGTGGGGGTAGGCGGCGCGACGAATGCGCTCAGCAGGTTGTCCGTCGTTTTCTGGATCCGCGCGTCCGCGTGCCCGTGCCAGAAGCTGTCCAGGCCTTCACTCCACGACATCGTCCCGGAAGAGAAGACCCATGCGCCGCTCGGGGCCTGGTAGATGGAGGCGTTCTGGTATTCGGCGCCGCCCTCGTTGTTCGTGAACGGCGAGTTCGACAGCAGTGTGAAGTTCGTGGAATTCGGGGCGGGGAAGCCGCTCATGAAGCGGTCGCTCTCGTAGCCCACGATGCTCGGGACCGTGTCGTTGTCTCTGAACCCGGTGCCGGCATAGATCCAGTGAGAGCTGCTGTTCACCACGTAGCTCACATTCGAGTTCACGATCGCGTGGAAGGTGTCCTGGATCCCCCGAAGGGCCTGTTCGGGACGGTTCACCGGCGCGCTGCGCCATGCGACAGTGGTCGTGGGTCCCTGCACCGGGTCAAGCGCCGCGCTCTTGTAGCAGACCACCACGCGGTTCGGTTCGCCGTCGGTCGACGACTCGATGCGCACCTGCACGCTCACGGCATCGGCTCCGAAGAACGCGAGGTTCACGCCCGCGTCGCGCGCGGCCTGGACCGAGTCGAACATCGGCTTCGACCAGTACTCGTCGTGGCCGATCGACATGAAGGCCTTGTGAGTCAGAAGCGCAGCACTATTGGTGTGGATGTCCAGGTTGGTCGCGTAGGTGACGTCGTAGCCATAGCGCTCGATCCAGCGGATGAATTCGATCGCATCAACCTCGGGAAAGCCGTAGTCCGAGTAGGGACGATCGAAAGAGACCTTGACGGCCCGTGTCTCGCCCGTGAGCGTGTTCGCGCCGTAGCTGTTGAAGGAATACAGGCTTTTGCCGGTCACATGATCGTTCGGGTAATTGTTGTAAGCCTGGTCGGTCAAGACCGCCTGCTGATAGAGATACGGCGCCGGGCGGTTGTCCTTTACGACGAACATCACGTAGTTCTGGTAGCCCAGCGAGTTCGTCAGCTTGACGATGTAAACGCCGCTCGTCCAATCGTTCGGGACCGTCAATGTGTAGCTCGGCGCCCAGTTGCATTCGATCAGCCCGGTCGATGTGTTCGAGTCACAGGGCGGCTGCAGGGTTCCAGCGAGCGGCTCCGTGTGCAGACGGAGCCGGCCCCCGGCGCCCCCGTAATACCCGAGGCGGTAGAAGTCGATCGTGTAGGTCTGGACCGGGTTGACGGTGACGAACAGCGTGATGCTCTGTCCCGGGCCGACGCTGGTGGCGGACGCGTAACCCTTGATCTGGCCGGTCGCGTCGTTCGCGATCATCGACCCCGGAAGCCAGGCGTTCGATCCCGGGAACTGGTTCTCGACGACGATCGGGTTGTCGGCGCCGAGGGCCGTCGTTACCGACGACGGCTCCGAGAGGTAGAGAGATAGGCCGACCAGCGCCGTGACAATGACCAGCGCGACCCGGTACCTGAGACCCCCACGCACGGGGCCGATGAGACACCGGCCGGATTGAGGAGCGCTGCGGCGACGGCATGACCTTTCGGAGTGCCCGCCGCCGTGGTGCCGCTCTGCACCCATACCGGTCAACGCAGCGTCAACGAGCGCTCAATGCGCGCGCAAGATGTCTGTCACGGTGCGTTCCCGCCGCCGAACGTGCACGCACCGGCCGCCGGCTGCTCGTACGCCCGGATGTGCCCGGCCCAGGCGTCCTTCACCCAGAGGACGGACACGCCGTAGCTCAGGTTGTCGCACTCGATGTCACCGGCGCTGGTGCCCGCGAGAGGGAACCAGCCGATCTTCGTGCCGGTTTTCGAGTACTCGAAGTAATAGGGGCAGCCCGCGATGTCGAGGAAGAGGTGATCGCCGCCCACGGCGACTCCGCTCACGATGCTGTAGCTGCACTGCGGGCTCATATCGTTCGGCGGAACGCTGACGTCCACGAACGGGGTGGCGGCGACGAGCTGGGCGGTGCCAAACATGTCCGCGTACGTCTGGTAGTGGAAGACTCGGGCGTTGGCATCAGGCGAATACCAGATCGTGTCGTCGGTGCGGTCATATGCGAGCTTTGTCTCGGTCGGGTAGGTCGTCGGCTGCCAACCCGGCCGGTCGGCCGTCGCGTTGATGGTGAACATCAGCGTGCCGACGCCGGTCTTGCTGAGGAGATAGACCGACAGTCCATCCCCGCCGATCGCCCAGAACATGTCACGGCCACGGTCGTACGCGAGCGACATGACGCCCGCGTGCATCCCGACGATCGGCATGTCGACCTTGTTCGTGGCTTGGGTCGGCGCGCCTGCCGGCGGCACGTCGATGCGATGCAGGACCGGGCCGCTGTACTCGGCGTAATAGAGGTACTTCCCGTCGAAGGCCACGCTCGACGAGATCCCGACAGGCCAGAGCGTCCCGTCGTCCCCGAACGGCACGACGACGTCGGCGATCACGGCGCCGGCGGCCGCGGCAGCCGGTCGGGCGCCCACGGCGAGCTGAAAAGCGACGAGAGCAACGATCGCGAACGGAGTGAGACAGCGCAGTAGGCGACTCTTCATTCAGAACCCCTCATCCCAACGGGCAGATGTCGGCACGTCATGGCTCGATGACACGGCCCGGCCGTTGAGGAGCGCTGAGGCACGGCGTGACTTCTTGGGAGCGGAATCCTCCGACCACGCTGGCGACGCGGCGATCGTTCAATTCGGCGTCAAGGCAGACTCAATGGCTGGCCGCCAGGACGTGTCACGTGCGGACGAGCGAGCGGTGGCAGTTCCCGACCGGAGCACCGCGGCGATGCGTTCGCTCGCGCGCCCGTCGCCGAACGGATTCACGACCCGCGCCATGCGGTCGTAGGCGCCCTGATCCTCGAGAAGCCGTCGCGCTTCGGTCACGATGCGGCTCGGGTCCGTGCCGACGAGCCGCGCGCATCCCGCTTCGATCGCTTCCGGCCGCTCGGTGACGTGGCGAAGGACCAGCACCGGCTTTCCCAGGGTGGGTGCTTCCTCCTGGATGCCACCTGAGTCGGTGAGGATGAGCGTCGCCCGGCGCATCAGATGGACGAGCGATTCGTAATCGAGTGGCGGGAGAAGACTGATGCGGGGATCGCCGCCCAGTCGATCTCGCACCGGATCGCGCACGTTCGGATTGAGATGCACCGGGTATACGACCTGAACGTCCGGGACCTCATCGACGAGCCGCGCGAGCGCGCGGCAGATCGCGATCATGCCCTGGCCGAAGCTTTCGCGCCGATGAGCGGTGACGAGGACGATCCGCCGATCGAAGGGGACACCGGCGAGCGGTCCGGAACCGATGTCGTACGCGCGCGCGCTGACCTGGCACAGCGCGTCGATGACGGTGTTGCCCGTCACATGCACGGTGGCGGGGTCGGTGCCTTCCGCGAGCAGACTCCGCCGGGCGCGTTCGGTCGGAGCAAAATGCAAGTCCGAAAGCGAATCGACGATGCGACGATTCGCCTCCTCGGGAAAGGGCCGGCGCTTGTCGTTCGTGCGCAGTCCAGCCTCCACATGGGCGACGCGAACGTGCTGATAGAACGAGGCGAGGCATGCGCCGAGGGCCGTGGTCGTGTCACCCTGGACGATCACCCAATCGGGGCTGAACTCTTCGAGGACGGGGGTGATCTCGTCGAGGATCGCCGACGTGAGGCGCGCGAGCTTCTGGTTCGGCGTCATGAGGCCGAGCTGGTACTCGGGCACGATCTTGAAGAGCTCGAGGATCGGGGCCAACATCTCGCGGTGCTGACCGGTCACGCAGACGGCGACGGTCAGCTCACCGGGTGTGTCGCGCAGAGCGTTGATGACCGGGGCGAGCTTGATCGCCTCGGGTCGCGTGCCGAGCACGACGAGGATCCGCGCTGGCGTTTGCGTCACACCTCGGGAACCACGATGTCCCAGCGGCTGTAGAGCGCGAGCCGCGTGCCGAGGATGTGGTAGATGGGCCGGTCGAGCGTGGGGGCCAGCTCGTTCAGGTAGGCGTAGATGCCGGGGTAGTACGTGTAATCGTCCCAGACGATCGTTCCGAGCTCGGAGAGCATGCCGAACGCCGACTCCGTGTCCGCTTTGACGTAGCTGTAACTGTGGCTGGCGTCGATGTACGCAAGATCGACCTTGCCGCTGTGCGGAGCGAAGTCGAACGTCGCCGAATCGCCCAGCAGCTGCGTGATCCGCTCCGCTTCAGGCGTACCTCGGAAGCGGCGGCCGCGCTCCCAGGTGGTGAAGTACTCGGATCCATCCGTGAGCTCGAGCGCGGCGTGATCGTGCGCATCCTGGCCAGGCAGATCGAGCGTGAAGACGCGGGCCTTCGGAAGGTTGTGGGCCAGGAGCCACGCGGTCTCGCCGCGGAATGTCCCGAACTCGAAGATCGTCTCGCATTCGAGGATCGTGGCGAGAGCGCTCAGGACCAGCGGACAGTGACGCGTGATCGGCCCGGACACGCTGACCGCCTCGATGCCGCGAACGCGTGCGAGCTCGACGCTCTGCACGTTCGGGGCGGCGGACCGTTTGAGCTCGATCCAGACCTGCTTCAGGAGACGGCGCCGAAGCGCGGGATCGCTCAACGATCTGCCAATCGCGCCGGCAAGGACGCCGAGCAGAATGTCCCAGTTGCGGACCCGCCGGATGCGCTGGGCGCGCCGTCCGGCGGTGGGGGCCGCGATCGCCACGCTCACCCTAGGCGGCCCCGTCCCTCGTAAGCACAACGGGCACGGTGCGCAACAGGATCGCGAGGTCGAACAGCAGCGACGCCGCACCCACGTACGCCAGATCGAGGCGGTACATCTCCATGAGGCTCAGGCGGCTGCGGCCACTGACCTGCCACAGGCCCGTGATCCCCGGCTTCACGAGAAGCCGGCGGTGGATCCAGTCGCTGTACTCCGCGACGGCGTACGGAACGTCCGGGCGGGGACCGACGAGGCTCATCTCGCCGCGGAGCACGTTCCAGAGCTGCGGCAGCTCGTCGAGGCTCGTCTTGCGAAGGAAAGCGCCGACCCGCGTGATCCGGGGATCGTCGGGGACTTTGTAAACGGTGCACGTCGGGCTCTGCTGCATCAGGCTGCGGACGAACGCGCAGTGCGCACTGGGATCCGCGTCGGCGCGCATCGACCGGAACTTGACGACACTGAAGCGGCTGCCGTAGCGACCGACCCGCTCGCCGCGGTAGAAGATCGGCCCTGGACCGTCGAGCCGGATGGCAATCGCGACGAGCGCGAACACCGGTGCGAGCACGAGAAGCAGGACGGCGGCGACCACCAAGTCGAGCGCCCGCTTGGAGAAGGCGTAGAAGGCCTCGCGATGGCGTGCCGAATCGAGAGCCTGGGCGAGGCTGCCAACGGCGGAGAGCGCAGGTGCGTCGGCCTGCGCTCCCGCAACCGACCAATCGGAAAGCCGCGTGCCGTCCACGCGGGCTGGAATCGTCGACTGAAGAGCCATTGGGTCCGCTGCCATGTGCGGCATGGAACCGCCGGGCCATTAAGGACGAGTGCGGCCTGCCCATGACGTTTTTCGGAACGCACCCACGGGCGGGCCGGGCCCCTGCTCGCGCCCTTCAATGCACCGTCAATCGGCGCTCAATCCGTGCACGGTCCTCTCGGTGCCGCAGATGCGCCGCGTTTCCGCGCTCGGGATCGCCTTCCTCACGGTCGCCGTGGCTGCGCTCTTCGCGACGTCCGTTCCGGCCTCATCCGCGGACGTGGTCGTGGCGGTCCGCGCGGACCAGGCACTCGGGCCCGTCCGGACCCATCTTGCGACCCAGTTCATATGGCCCGGCGGTCTGGATCGCAGCGCGGGCGCACGCGCACGCTTGTCCGCTCTGGCGCCGCCGATCATCCGGATCAATGTGACGACGGATGGCTACCCAGGCCTACCCCTCGTGATGCCGGCGGGGCTCACGCAAGGCGACTGGGACTTTTCGAACCTCGACTCGATGGTTGGCGACGCCCACGATGCGGGAGCGCGGGTGCTGATCACGATCGCGTACGCCCCGCATTGGATGTGGGATTGCGGTACGGCGACGCTGCGCGATCCGACGTTCGCCGAATTCGCCGCATACGCGGCCCGGCTGGTCGGCTACTACAACACCGGCGGGTTCCTCGCCGAAGATGGGCGGCAGGTCCTGAACCCTGCTGGCACTGAGCGCCGTGTCATGTACTGGGAGCTTTGGAATGAGCCCGACCAGAGCTATTCGGCGTGCCCGCCCAGCGGGGGCCTGACCGCCGAGCAATACGTTCGCATGTGGAACGCCGTCGGCGACGCGATCCTCGCGGTTGACCCGGCGATCAAGCTCGTCGGCCCGACCACCGGTGGCCCGGTCACGACACGGGTCCCGGACTATCTCCCGGCCCTGCTGGCGGGCGCCCGGCATCGACCCGACGTCCTGAGCTTCCACGCCTACGGAGGGTGGCTGAACACGCAGACCGATCGGTTCCTCTTCGATGGCGACGGAATGTGCTGTGGGCTCGCTGCAATCGACCGGGGTCTCGCGCAGGTCCGTTCGATCGCCGGTGAGACGCCGATCTGGATCACCGAGCTCAACGTGAACGCCGCTTGGGATGGCGACGATCCCGCGGCGCGGCCGTGGACCGCGTACGGCGCCGCGTGGGGCGCGAGTGCGTTCGCCCGCTTCGCACGCGCGGGCGTCGACACGGTCTATCAGTTCCAGTTCGTCCACCCGAGGCTCCTTCAGTTCTCGCTGCTGGATGCGGCAGGTACCCCGTTGCTTCCGTACTGGCGCGACTACTACCTCACGCGCCACTTCCCGCCCGGAAGCGTGCTGCTCTCGGCCACGTCGAGCCACGACGAGATCGAGGTGCTCGCGGCGCGACCTCCCGGGTCGGCGAACGTGCGCGTACTCGTCGTCAATCGTCGCGTCGATAGCGACACAGTGGGCGGACCGGGATCTCCAGCGACCGTGCAGGTGACTGTCTCCAATCTCGCGCCGGCGATGGGAGTCACGCTGAGGATCGTGGATGCGACCACGCCTCTCGAGAGTGGACCGGCTCTCGTGAGCCTCCCCGGCGGGGATGCCGCGTCGGTGACCCTTCCCGGTTACGGTTTCGCGCTGCTTGAGTTCGTGGTCGGGGCGTAGCGAGGCGGTTCGAGAAAGCCCTTCCACATCCCGGCGCCGAGCCCCGCCGCTTGCGCGACGCCTTCCCAGTACATGACGTTGAAGAGTGCGCTACAGAGCAGGAGCCGAAGGCGGCGCGACCGCTGAAATGCGGATGTGATCGCACGCTCCAGTACGCCGGCGAGCACGCGCGTGCGGCCCTGATGGCCCACACAGCAGCGTGCCAATGCGCGATTCATCGGGTGCCGCTGGTGCCACTCGTCGCGCATCGATCGCTCGGCCCGCCCAAGCTGCGTCTCGAGGATGTAGTCGTGGCGCCCGCGCTCGAACGCTACGTGGCGCCAGGTCGCGAGGGTGCGGTCCGGATCGTGGTGCACGATCGCGTCCGGAATGAAGTGGAAGCCGACGCCGCGATCAGCGAGTCGGTGCGCGAACTCGATGTCCTCCTCGCGCTTGAATCGCACATCGAAGCACCCAACCGCGATCGCGTGCTCGCGGCGCACCGAGGCGTTCGCCGTGAAGAAGATGCGCCAATCGGCGGGGATGTCACCCGACAGGATCCTCGCGTAATGCCGGTCGAGCAGCGCGGCCTCCCAGTCGAGCCACGGCGGAAGCGCCGCACCGGGTGGCGCGCTCATCCGTCCGACCACGGCGGCGCGCGGATCGCGCCGATGAACCGCGAGATGTCGCTCGAACAGACCGTCCAGCGGTACGACGTCGTCGTCCAGGAAGAGCAGGACCTCGCCCGCCGCCGCGGCGATCGCGGCGTTGCGAGCCGCCGCGGGACCGCCGCGCTCCTGCCGGATGACTTTCAGCGGGAAGGAAGCGCGGAGGCCGGAGAGCATCTCCGCCGTGCCGTCCGTGGCTCCGTCGACCGCGACGATGACCTCGAACGGGACCCCGGACCGATGCTGCCGGTCAAGCGCGGCGAGCAGCCGGCCAAGCCGGCTGCGGCGGTTGTACGTCGGAACGATGATGCTGACGCTCGGGTCGTCGGCGGCTCGCATGCTTGGTATTGGAGCGGCGACGGCATTGAGGGCGGGTGTAGCGCTTGCTGAGGCCGGCCGGACCGAGCCTCCCCCCGACCGACCAGCCGACCGACGAGAAACAATGGCCCAACTAACACTCCTTCAATGAGACGCCGATAGGGTCGCTCCCATGCGGCCCTACCTCACCACGGCGCACCGCTATCGCTGGCTGCTCGGGACGATATTGGCGATCGTCTGGGGTGCCGGCATCGCCGCCGCGTATGTGGAGTACTCCACGACCTTCGAGTCCGAGGCCACGATCTGGGTGCTGCGGGCCTCCCCCGAAATGGCGGCGACCAGTCCGGACGACCCGAACGCGACGATCATCCAGACGGCCGCTTCCCAGCAGGCCGACCTGCTCGAACAGCTACTCCAGACCAGGAGCTTCCTGCGCGACGTGGTTCAGCAGACCTCGGTGCGCCCGGCGCTGGCCGCCGCGCCGGATGAGACGAAATTCCTCGCCGGGATTGGAAAGAGCTTCCACGTTCAGACGCACGGGAACAATCTGCTCACCGTCTCGTTCGCGGCACGCGATCCGGCGCTGGGCCCGGAGATGGTCAACGCCGCGCTCGCCGTCCGGGCGGATCGCGTGGCACAGGCGAGCAACACCTTCACGACCATCTCGAACACCCTTTACCAAAAGCAGTTCCAAGTGGCCCAGGCCCAGGCGCTCGACGCGCAGCGCGCGCTCGACGAGTTCGCGGCGATTCACTCCGGCGCACTGAGCGATCTCGAGGCGCGTCAGAAGGATCAGCTGCGTCTTGCTCTCGACTATGCGCAGATCCGCCTCGGCGACCTGCGTGGCCGGATGGATCAGGTGGCGCTCGCGCCCGCGATCCTTTCGGTGAGCGGCATGGAATTCCAGGTCGTCGACCAGCCGCAGGTGCAAACCACACCGCGCGGCGGAACGCGGCCCGCGGCGATGATCGGCGCCGTCGCCATCGCCGCGGGCTGTGCGCTGGCCGCGCTCCTCGTGGTCATCGGCACGCTCCTTCCGACGCACGTGTCCGGTCCCGCCGATGTGCATCGCCTCGCTCCCGCGAGACTTTTCGCCTCCGTGCCGCGCATCGCGCACCCGACCGGTGGCACGGGTCGGGGTGACCTGCGCACGTCACTCGCCGCGATCGCGTTCGCGGACGGCGGCGCGCAAAGCGGAGACGCAAGCCGATGACCGCGCCGGAGCGCGTTACGAGCACGTTCGACGGCCTTGCGAGCCGCGTCGACGCGATGGGCTTCAGGACGATCGGCTTCACGAGCGCGTTGCTCGGTGAGGGTGTGAGCACGCTAGCGCTAGGCACGGCGCTGTCTCTCGCGGGACTGCGCAAGGGCAGCGTACTGCTCGTCGATGCGAACTGGATCCATCCCTCACTCACGCGTGACGCCCGTCTGGAATCGAGCGTCGGTCTGGCCGACTTGCTCGCCGACCGCGCCGATCCCGC
>Ga0137376_10000482_pt1 | contig 18360 bp, 18 predicted proteins | sample SagtaG_23_FD_104814 | JGI IMG/M metagenome (GOLD analysis project Ga0137376, IMG submission 104814) | Vadose zone soil microbial communities from Sagehorn Ranch, Mendocino, California, USA - Sage2_L_20_16 metaG | ecosystem: Environmental > Terrestrial > Soil > Vadose zone | place: USA...
AAATGTATTGGACGCTCGGTCAGTATGACCAAGTATGCATCTTCGAGGCTCCAGACGATGAGACGGCCGCCAGCGTGTTGCTGGCAGCGGACTTACTGGGTAACATCCGCACTCAGACGTTGCGTGCTTTCACGACCTCCGAGATGGAGAAGATCCTAGCCAAGGTGCCCTGATCATTAACAAGGCATGACGCACACGCGCATCGCGCGTTGGGGTGGATAAGACGTCCCAGCTTGTCGATACAAAAAGCGGGCCTCGAATCGCCACTTCGAGTTCGAGGGAAGCAGTCAGGTTTTCATCGGATCGCACAACGAAACTTTCCGTCGTCGCGCTGGGTGGCAGCGGCGAACCTCGTTCGCTTAATATAGCTTATTTGGTTTGCCGTAGTTCATCCACGGATGGGTCCAAAACTCCAGTGAACATCCACGACGCGCAGCGGCCCCCGCTTTGCCCGCCAACGCATCAATGCCTGAAGCATCACTTTGTCTAAGGCCGGGACGGCATTGCCTTTCAAGTTGGAGAATCGCTCATCGTAGATTTCTGTAACCGTAAATCCCTTCAAGATCGTGACCTGAGTGACGGCACCTTGAGCATCCACCACCAGGCGATAGGTGCCTGTGCCACCTACCTGGGACCCCTCATAACCTTGAAGGTCGCTCGGCACGGCGGGATACGGAAGGTAAGTAAATATCTGCTTTAGCTCCTCCCGAGACTTTACTACGAGATGGACAGGCCTCGTTTCTGAACGAGCTCTGTTTTCTGAACTCACCTTCGTTTGCTTCGACGGCTCAGCAGCATATGACGTGCTAATCAAAGTGATCGTTAAGCCAACAATTGTGAACAACGATCTTCTAATGAAGCAATCCCGGCATCGGGGGCTGGCGGGTGTCAGAGCGTTCATAGGCGTGCAGTCTGGAAAAATCTTTGCCGCTTGTCGAGATCAAAGCCCCTGGTTGACAGCGCAGGCCTATCCAAACGGAACAATCGCTCGACTAAGGGTAATCTTTGGCTAGATAGTCGCTACCATGCCAGATCCCATCCGTTCAGGAACTGCAGATGCGGAACGAAGTATCACCCCCCGTAATTTTGCCAATGCGTCGCCGTTCCGGCGCCAAACGCAGCAGAATGACCCGGTTCGCAATGGAATTTTGATCGGCCTGTCAATTGTGCTGCTCGTGTTTCTCGGGAGCATGATCGCCGTGCTGATGATGCACGCGCCAGCTTTGTAGGCTGTAACGGGTCTTTACTCGCCGACAAAAAACCGCGACTGCAAACTCGCGATTTTGAAATGCGCAGGTTACAAAATTGCGCCAATTTACGAGGGCCGCGTACCCGCTGTCGCAACGCTATCGCGTGGCACGCAGAGCGCCGCTACAGAAATGCAATCCGCAATTACAAGACGCCTCCTGCTTTTCGACATCGACGGGACGTTGATCCATTCGGGAGGCGCCGGTGTTCAAGCGCTCAAATCTGCCTTTAAAGAGCGCTTCGGTATCGCTGACGATCTGCACGACATCGAGATCGCAGGCATGACCGATTCGGGCATTGTCGTCAGTATCCTGAACAAGCATAAAATCCCTGCGACCAACGAAAACGTAAGCGCGTTTCTGGATAGCTACGTCCATTTTCTTTCACTCGAACTGCCGCGCCGGAAAGGCAAGCTGCTCCCCGGCGTGCTTAAGTTGCTCGAAAAGCTCAAGTCGCGGCCGCGTCTGGTGCTCGCGCTTCTCACTGGAAATGTTTCCCGCGGAGCGCGACTGAAACTCGAGCACTACGGCGTGTGGCATTTTTTTGAATTTGGCGCTTTTGCCGACGATCATCGGGATCGGAATCAGCTCGGGCGATTCGCCCGCGCCCGGGCAAAAGAGAAGCATGGGCGCGAGTTCTCCGCAGAAGAGATCGACGTCATTGGCGATACGCCGCGCGACATTGCCTGCGGCAGAGCGCTCGGCGCGCGCACCATTGCCGTGGCGACCGGCAGATGGAGCCGGGATGAGCTTGCAAAATATGAACCGGATTTCCTGATTGATGATCTCTCAGATGTGGAAACTATTATCAATACGCTCGGATGGTGATCCATTGACGATTGCAGAGGTAAAATGAAAAAAGACGCTTCCACATCTGGCTTGCCGTCGTCACGACAACGTTCCAACGTCCTGCCGCTCAAGGGCGAAATCGATCTGCACGTATCTCCTTCGGTTACGGCGTCGCTCAACGCCATGATCGGGAAGAAACCGAAACGTTTGGTCGTGGATCTTTCCCAGGTGACCTATATCGATAGCGCCGGTTTGGCGGCGTTGATTGAGGGGATGCAAAAAGTGGAAGGCTACGGCGGCAAATTCCTGCTGGCCGGCTTGCAGGAAACAGTTCGCTCGATATTCGAAATCTCGCGGCTCGACCAGGTATTTCAGATTTTCCCAGACGCGGACGCTGCGCTCAGGAGTTGATATGATTCGGGCCTCCACTGAGGACAGCGGACGCTAAAGTGCAACGCGCGTCAAAATCTCAAGCGTTTGCTCGACGTTTTTTGAAATATCGAACTGCGACGCACGTTCGATGTTCGTCCAGCGCGCTACCTCGCGGCGCGGTGGATCGGACCAGAACCGAATCGCGTCGCGCAAACCAACCAGATTGCCTGCATGATCGACAATTGATCCGTGGACGCTGTCTTCGATGATTTCGCTAAAGCCGTTGGAACGCGTTGTGATTACCGGTAATCCGCAGGCGAACGCTTCCAAACAGGCATTGGAAAAAGGATCGTAGAATGTTGGCAAAATGAAAATGTCCGCAACCGCGTAAAGACGCATAACGTCTGAAACTTCGCCGAGAAACTGCACCGGCTCCTCGCGCCAAAAGCGCAAGCGTGTCGTTCTGTACCGTCTTTCATTTCCGCGGCCGGCAACAAGCAGACGCAGTTTTCTGTTCTTGCAGAGCGCCATTGCTTGGATTGCAAAAAGCAACCCCTTACGTTCCCAACCGGAGCCGGCAAATAGCAGCGCAATTTGATCCGGCTTCAATTTCAGATCCTCGCGCCCTTTTTCGCGAAGCCCGGGATCGAACCGGAATTTATCGACCGGCACGCCGTTGCGAATGAGTTCGATCCTGTCTGCGGGATAGCCATAGAGATCGATGATCTCGTTCTTGACCATTCGTGAAGCCACGATCACGCGTGCGGCTTTGCGATCGGCAAGCAGGGATTCCTCCAGTTGCAATAGATCGCGATGCTTCCGATTGAGAGCGCGAACAAATTGCTTCAGTGGAAGCTCGAAGTTTCTTCTGCGCGCGAGCCAGGCGCGATGGACGCCGTCGCCAGCGCGATAAACGTCGCAGCTCCAAATCCGCTCAAGGCTGACCAAGACACCGCAATCGAGCCGGGGCCGGATCTGTTCCAATTCATCCGCAAATCCAATGACTGATTCTGCGCGCAGGCGCGTAACCGATCCAAACGGCCATTGGTCCTCCGGCCATTCATTCGTCGCGATAAGTTGGACGTTGTGTCCAGCTTCGATTACGCCAGGCGCGAGTCGCTTTAAGTACGTTTCGGCACCGCCAGTCGGAGAATAACCGCGCCGCACAAAAGCGATGCTCAGTCTCTTCGTCATGCTGCTTGAGCCCGTCTCATTACGTCAATCGGCGCGAGGGCCAAGCTTAAGACGAAAAGACGAATGACGAAAGAAATCCGAATGACAAACCCCGAAACGGCGCCGAAACTGTAGAAGCCTCTTCGTCATTCATCCCACATTCGTCATTCGTGCTTCGTCATTAGCCAAGGCTTCTGTCCGTCGAAGATGAGAGAGACTTCAGTCACCTCGACACGCTACCCCAGACGTTGCTTTACATGCCTCACGTTCGCCAGAATACTTCTAACCCATGCCAGGTGAAACTTTAAACGCCCCTGCGGCAGTACGCTCCGCGCCACCCGTGGCACGTACTTTGCCCAGGCACCTGCTCTATTCTATTTTCGCCCGGATCGGGGGCTCCGGCTTGGATACCGATGCATTTGAAACCCTGCGCGCGTCTTATCGCGGGGGGTTCCTTGGCAAAGCAATCGCTTATGATAACCGGCAGAAAGAAATCCCAGCTTCACTGATCCGTTCCCTACGCTGGCATCCGGTGCGGCTTATCTCATTTCTCGATCGGCCCTATTACTATGGCGCGAAGAAAAAATATCTCGATTGGATCGCGTCCCGGCATCTGGCCACCGGGCGCTATGATCTCTTCCATAGTTGGTCGGGGGACTGTTTGCGCTCGCTGAAAGTAACAAAACGACGTGGTATCCCTTCGGTTGTTGAGATCCCCACCTGGCATCGCGACGGCGGCAAAGAGAAAGTCCGGCGATCGAAAATTGCAGCACCGACGGAGAACATCTCAAGCTTTCAAAGGTGGAAAAATAGACTGTTGCTCCAGCGGAAGCGTTTCATTGAAGAGTATAAACTCGCTGACCTTTTGCTCGTTTTGTCACAGAAGGCGGCCAACACATTTCGCGTACGGGGATTGCCGGAGGAAAAACTGTTTTATTTGCCACGGGGCGTGGATGTCGAACGTTTCAGGCCGGGAAAACGGCCACGAAAATTTCGCGCTGTTTTTGCCGGTGCATTGATCAGGCGCAAGGGCATTCAACATGTGTTGGAGGCATGGCACCGCCTGAATCTGCCCGATGCGGAGCTGTGGCTGGTTGGTTTCGTGCACGAAGAGGCGAAGCCGTACCTGAAGGAATTCTGGCGCGATAACATTCGCGTTGTAGGGTTTGTCCGTGACCCGGAGAATTATCTCAGCGCGAGCACGGTTCACGTTTTTCCGTCGCAATGGGAGGGGAGCGCCAAGGTTACATATGAAGCGGCGGCGTGCGCTTTGCCTCAAATCACCACGCGCGAGGCAGGCGATGTAGTGCGCAATGGCATCGAAGGAATCATTGTGAAGCCGGGAGATGTGAATGCCATCGCAGCGGCGGTTGAGCATTTGTATGGACATCCTGAAATCGTTGAACAAATGGGCGCCGCAGCGAGACGTCGCGTAGTTGAGAATTTCACCTGGGACCATTTTCGAGCACGATTGCTGGACGCATACGAAACCGCGATGCGAATGGTGCGCTGAATTTGTAGCGGCGGTGTGTCACCGCCGATTTTGGCTCGGCGCTCATAGAGTGCCGCTACAGCCACAAGCCGTGAAAATTCTTCTCCTGCAACTCAAGCGAATCGGCGACCTGATTTTGATCACGCCTGTACTCGCAGCTTTGCGTGAAAACTTCCCAGAAGCGCACCTCACTCTCGTTGTGTCCAAGGAATGTGCCGACCTGCTTCCAGCCATCTCAAATGTCGATCGCATTTTGATCGCGCGGCGAAATCTGCGCGACCTCAGTTTGTTTTTATCCGTCGCCGTCGGCAAATTTGATTACTGCGTCGATTTCACCCGGAACGATCGCTCGGCATTTCTGGCGCTTTTATCCGGCGCGCGCAGACGCGTGGTGTCTTACCGGGTGCGTGAACAGGCCAAGACGCGCGCCCGCGCTTATACAGATTTTGTCGGTGTTCGTATGCGGGACATACACACAATCGACTACAATCTCGCTTTACTTGGACCGCTCGGCGCCCGGCATGCTTCGATCGGTCCGCACCTCGATCTGCCACAGATGGCCTACGAAAAAGCCGACGCGCTTCGGCGTAATTGGAAAGTGACAAAGCCCTACGTCATTTTGCATCCTGGCTCAGCGCGGCAGGAGAAACTTTGGGAACCCGAGCGATGGGCGGAAGTGATTAAGTACTTTGGTTCAAACGACGGTATCGATCTTGTTCTGACCAGTGGGCCGTCCCAGGACGAGCAAACGCATATCGCTGCAATTAAGAACAGGACGCAGCACGAAATCATCGATCTCTCTGGAGAGACAGATTTGCTCACCCTGGCCGCGCTCATTGGCCAGGCACGGCTTCTTGTCACGGTCGATTCCGCTCCAGTGCATATGGCGGCCGCGACGCGCACGCCCCAGGTGATCCTATTCGGCCCGACCAACCCGTTTCATTGGCGCCCCAGGGAAAGTCCAGCCGTAGTTTTACACGGAAAATCAGCGGCGCCAGTCACCGAGTTTTCGCCGGTGCAGCCGCGCCTCGCGATGAGTCAAATCTCGACGGAAGCGGTCATTGGTGCTATGGATTCGCTGCTGTTGCTTCGTGCGGCGGCGCAAATTTCATGAGCGGCGCAAAACCGGCTAGGAAAAGGCAGTCCGTCTGGGAAACGTTACGCACAGCTTCCGGTTCGTACCGGCGGCTCTACGGTTACCTTAAGCCGTACAAGACGCGTTTCATTTTGGGTCTGGCGCTGGGCCTTGCTTACGGCGGAGTCAATTCTCTTTTTCCATTAGCGATTGCCCGGGTCACCAGCACGATTTTCCACGGCGCTGCTCCCAATCCGATGGCGGTGCGTTCAAATCTTCACGTTCTGGACACAGGCCCGAAGATCAATTCGATTGTTCTCATCTGTCTGGCCATCCCGGCCATCATGGCCGTGCGCAGCCTCTGTTCCTACGGAAGCACCTATTGCATGCAGTGGGTGAGCAACAGGGTGGTCTCCGACATACGCGTCCAGCTTTTTAGCAAGATGGTTCGCCATTCCATGGATTTCTTTAACAAGATGCGGTCGGGATTTTTGATGTCGCGCATCACTAATGATACCCGCGTCATGCAGATGGCTTTGACCAGCGTTAGCAGCGACGTTTTTAAACAACCGATCACCATCGTCGGTGCAATCACTGTGCTCCTTCTGATGGATTGGAAATTCACTGTTGTGACGCTGATCCTCTTTCCAACGTGTTTGCTGCCACTGCGCGTTTACGGCCGTCGCGCCAAGAAAGCAGTGCAAAACGAGCAGGCAGGGATGGCCCAAATGGTAGTGACGATGCAGGAGACATTTGCCGGCATCCGCGTCATCAAATCGTTCGCGCGCGAAGGATTCCAGGAAAAGGAGTTCAAACGCAGCAACCAACTACAGTTTTCGCAGATGATGCGGATGATTCGCTCGATGGAAGCAGTCGGACCACTGGTCGAGATCATCGCGGCGATCGGTGTGGGAATGGCGTTGCTTTACGTTTACGCTGCGAATCTGAGCGTCGGCCGCTTCTTTGGACTAATCTCAGGGATTTTCATCCTGTACGATCCGATCAAGACGCTTAGCAGGATCCACATCGTGATGCAGCGATCCGTCGCCGCTACGACCGCTATTTTCTCGATTCTGGATTCGCAGTCCACGGTGCAGGATGCACCAAACGCTGTTGCGTTGAGTTCGTCCGAGGGTCGAATTGATTTTGAAAATGTAACATTCCGCTACGCAAACAGGGCTACAGACGCCATCAGCAACCTGGCCTTGCACATTGAACCGGGCAAAACTCACGCCCTGGTCGGCGCCAGTGGCGCGGGTAAAAGCACAATTCTCTCGCTGATACTGCGCCTGTACGACCCAACTTCAGGCGCGGTGAAAATCGATGGGCAGGATCTGCGCTCCGTCAGCCAAAAATCGCTGCGCCAACAGATGGGGCTCGTCACTCAGGAGACGTTTCTGTTTCACGATACTATTTTGAACAATATCCAGTTCGGCCGCCTGGACGCTACACCGGAAGAAATTTACGAGGCGGCCAAAGCCGCTTATGCCCACGATTTCATCATGGCGCAGCCAAAGGACTACCAGACAGTTATTGGCGATAAGGGATGCCTGCTCTCCGGCGGGCAGCAGCAACGCCTTGCCATTGCACGCGCTATTCTCAAAAATGCGCCAATTTTGCTACTCGACGAAGCCACGTCGTCGCTGGATTCCGAATCGGAACAGGAAATTCAAAGGGCGCTCGCCAAGCTGGCTGCTGGACGCACGGTAATCGCCATCGCCCATCGGCTCTCCACAATTTTATCTGCCGATCAAATCATTGTGATGGATTCTGGCCGTATCAAGGAGATCGGCACGCACGCGGAGCTACTCGAAAAATCTGGCTACTATCGCCGCTTATACGATCACCAATTCAATCGCATTCAGAAGGAACCCGAAGCCGAAGCAGGCATTCTTGTGGAAGAGCTCGTGTAGCGACTCGGAAAGCAATAGCCATAGCCTCTCACCATGCCGTTTAATATCGACCTGCACACGCATTCTTTTTTTTCCGGAGACGGTGTTTCCAGTCCGGAAGATTTGATTGCGGCCGCACGCGCCAAGGGCTTGAACGGAATCGCTATCACTGATCACAACACATGCGACGCTGTGAATTATCTGCTCGAGAAGGGTTTGATGCGCCTGGATGGTTTACCAGTCAATGATTTCCTCGTTCTACCCGGAGTTGAGGTCACGACCGCCGATGGTCATCTTCTCTGTATCGGTGCGGAGCTGCCCTACCTGAAAGGAAAACCTGCGCGCGAAGTCTGCGATATGATTCATGAACGCGGCGGTCTGGCCATTCCTCCACATCCATACGATTTGTTCCGCGCCGGAATCCGTTTTTCCACGCTGGAAACGCTACCGATCGATGCGCTCGAGGTTTTCAACGCGGCGACCACGCTCCGCCGCTACAACCGCTACGCTTTTAAGTACGCACAGATTCGCGGTTTGCCCATGACCGCGGCCAGCGACGCGCATCATGCTGCCACCGTTGGAACGGCCTATACAATCGTCAATACCGACGATTTTTCAGTGAAAGGAATTCTCGCGCAGATTGTAAAGAGCAACGAACTAAATCAAAAATACCAGACCCCGCGCGACAGCCTGCGCAAAACCTGGAACAACTGGTTGCGACTGCGGCGCCGAAAGAAAATCCCAGAACTCGCTGCAAAGGACCGCAGCCACAACGGCCACTGAAGTTTTGCGCTTCAACGGTTCGATGTTTTAACGTTTAACCTCGCCAATGCCTGCTTACATCATCGTTGAAATCGACATTCTCGATCCAGTCGGCTACGAAGAATACAAAAAGCTCGCAGGCCCGACGGTGGAGAAATATGGCGGTAAATACGCCGTCCGCGGCGGCAAAACCGAAGTGCTCGAAGGCGATTGGAAACCAAAACGCATTGTTGTGCTTCAATTTGAGTCAGCCGAGCGCGCCAAAGAATGGCTGAACTGTGAAGAATACCGGGAACCCCGCAAAATGCGGCATCGCACCGCGAGGACAAACATGATCCTGGTCGAGGGGATGCAGGCTGTACCCACGGCCCTTTGGCCGTCTCGGAAGTAAGAAGCAGCTGCTCCACGACCGGCCACAGGCCGGTGGCTAAACGTTTATGAAACCACGCTGGAGTCACTAGGGCGGTCTTTCAGTTCGCGCTCTTTCAGCACGATCACGCGTTCATGCCAGGCGAGCAGCCGGCACAGCACCCATCCGCGGTAGCCGTCACGAAAAACCTGCTTCTAGATGTAATGATAAACGAATCGCAAGCTTGGACGGAATGGAGCCCTCATTGCGAGTTTCTTTAGCCAGCGCTTGCGCGCTCTACCGCTATTCCAGCTGCTTCGGCCACTGCTTGCGTACCCATCTGTACTCGCAGAATCAACTACCACGACTTCCTGCGCGAAAGAAACGCTGGCAAGACAGTCGCCTGGGTTCACGGCTTCATTTTTAACCGGCACAAGCACCGACAACGGCACCCGCGCGTTGGATTGCTCGCTCATTCAGTAATCTCGCGCCTTTGGGTCTCGCGCGCCGGATTTCCGATAACAATGGTCCAGGGTCTGACATCCTTCATCGCTACCGCTCGTGCACCAACGATCGCTCCTTCGCCGATTGTCACCCCCGGCCCGACGAACGCGTCTGCACAAATCCACGCCTCGGGGCCGACGATGATCGGCGGACGCAGTAACGGAAAATCCGGTTTAGTGTGATCGTGTGTTCCCGCGCAAACATGAGCGCCGTGGGAAACTGTTACGCGAGCCCCCAGCGTCACCCGGCCGAGATTGTAAATGAGCGCACGCTCACCGATCGCCGTTTCATCTCCGGCTTCAAGATTCCAAGGGAAATAAATTGTCGCCGTAGGATACACATGAACGCTGTGACCGACCTTTGCTCCAAAACAGCGAAGCAGAAATCGCCTCCAGCCGAAGCAAGGCCTGGGGCTGAACCGAAAAAGCGGTTGCGCGAGTGTCCACAACACCCGGCGCGTGAGCTCAGCTGAAGAGTATTTTCGGGCGCGGCGATTTTTTTCAACGTTCAGCATGCGAAAGACCACTAAGTACGAAGTACACGACTACGGGACGGCGGGCTTATAGTCCAGTTGTCTTGTCGTCGTCCAGTTTTCGGCACCAATTGAGCGCGCGTTTTAGGAGCTAAAAAAAGATTGAACAGCATACATCCGCGCGGTGTCACAGATTCGAATATTTAACCTTGTTAAATACTTCTCAAGATGCTACAACGCGTGATCGACAAGGCATCGACGAATACTATTTACGGGACATTGTCGATCCGGATCCCCCAAGAATTTGATGAAAAAGAGTTATATGGCTGCTGAAGATAGCGATACCGGAATTAAGATTTACCTGCGTGAGATTGGGCAAATCCCGCTATTGACTCCGGACCAGGAAATCGAGCTGGCCGCGAAAATCAAGAAGGGCGATCGCGAGGCGCGAGCGCTGATGATCCGGTCTAATCTGCGCTTGGTCGTAAAAATCGCGCATGACTACGCGAATCTCGGCCTGCCGCTTCTAGACCTGATTTCCGAAGGCAACATCGGCCTGATGAAGGCCGTGGAACGTTTTGACCCTGCGAAAGGCGGGAAGCTCAGCACCTATGCCGCGTGGTGGATCAAGCAGTCCATCAAGCGCGCGCTGGCCAATCAGAGCAAGACCATCCGTCTGCCCGTGCATTTAGTGGACAAGATCTCCAAGATGCGCCGGGTTTCCCTGCAAATGAGCGAGGAACTGGGCCGCGAACCGACGGACGACGAACTCGGTGACGAGATCGGGATCGCAAGCGGAAAAGTTTCGCAACTTAAGACGGTGTCGATTCGTCCGGCTTCACTCGATGCACCGATCAGCGATGATGATTCGACCGAGTTCGGTGAAATTGTCGGTGACGAGGACGCTCAAACGCCCTTTGAATTGTTGCGTGATAAGAATCTCCGCAATGAGGTCGGCGGTTTGCTCGACGTGTTGGATGATCGCGAAAAGAAGATCATTTTCCAGCGCTTCGGTCTGGATGGTGGCAAACCAAAGACGCTAGAGGAAGTCGGCAAGAAATTCGGCGTTACGCGGGAGCGCATCCGACAGTTACAGAATATCGCCCTTTCGAAACTTCGCCGTGCGCTCAGCAAGAAGGAGCGCCCGGTGGATGTCGAATTGCCGGTCGAAGCGTAGAGCTATAGCCGCTCCCTTGTGGGAGGCGCGACATTGATCTGTGCTAAGCGCACTCGGTGCGCCGGTCGCCGATCGGTGGCTACAATTATTTCACTACGCGGAGCTGAATGGAATCGATCATCGCGCCGCCCATGCGGACATCGCTGATGATCACCATGCGACTGCCGGGCGCAGCGAGTTTTTTCGCGCGCAAAAATTTCTCCGCTGACGCAATCGTCTCGTCCGGATCTCCGGTGAAATCGATGCGAACGGGAAATGTTCCCCAATAAAGCGCCAACTGCCGATAAACTTGTTCGCTGGGTGTAAATGCAAAAATCGACGCGCGCTCCGGCCGCAAATTTGATGCATACCGGGCCATCCTACCGTGCAGGGTAAAGACGATCAGTTTCGAATCTTCCAGCGAGTTCGCCAGTGCGACGGCTGAAGCAACAGTCTTTTGTCGAATGTTTTCCAGGAGCGCATCTTTCGCATAACCTGCGCCTCCGCTGCGCTCGATTCGTATAGCCACGCGATTTAGGACCTCGACGCATTCTATCGGGTAGCGGCCGAGCGTCGTTTCAGCGCTCAGCATGAGAGCATCTGCTTGTTCAAAAACCGCGTTTGCCACGTCGGTGACCTCTGCGCGAGTGGGAAGGCGATTTGTGATCATCGATTCGAGCAACTGCGTTGCGACTATCGCCGGTTTACCCAGGCGGATGCATTTCTTCACAATTCGGCGTTGAATAATTGGCAGTTCTTCCATTGGACATTCGATTCCCAAGTCGCCGCGCGCGATCATGATCACGTCAGTGCTTTCGATCATCTTGTCGATTGATCGCACTGCCAGTTGGTCCTCAATCTTTGCCACGATCTGCGCCTTACTCTTTTTCCTGGAGAGGAGTTGGCGCAGCTGTTCAATATCGCTTTTTTCCCGCACAAAACTTAGCGCTACAAAGTCCACGTCTAGTTCCGCGCCGAGCGCAACATCGGCAATATCCTTTTTGGTGAGCGGAGGCAGATTCACGTGAACACGCGGCAAATTAATGTGACGCCGGGAGCCGAGCATGGCAGGGGTCAGCACTTTGGTGCGCACCCGGTCTTTTCCCTTGTCCAGCACGACCACTTTCAGCAAGCCGTTGTCGACCAAAACCTTGTCGCCGACCGAGACGTCCTTTACGAATCCGGCGTAATTCACGTCCACGGAAAATTGCTCTTTGCTTTTTGCGCCGCGCACAGTGAACTCCAAAATGTCGCCGGGCTTCAGATGCAGATTAGTTTTCAGGTCGCCGGTGCGAATGGCTGGGCCTTGCGTATCGAGCAGAATTGCAACCGGGCGGCCCGCGGTCTGCGCGAGCCTGCGGATACGCGGCACAATCTCGCGGGCCCATTCATGAGTAGCGTGGCTCATGTTAAGCCGGAGGACATCAGCGCCTCTCTGGATCAACTGTCGCAGTACGTCTGTCTTTTCTGTTGCCGGGCCGAGCGTGCAGATGATTTTGGTCCTCCGCATCGAATAAGGATTGAATTTGCGGCGGCGAAAGCCAAGTCGCTTTTAAGGGTTAGTTCATTTTGCGACCGGTTCAGGCGTCCGTCGGACAGCTGTATGTACACAAAACGCGGCACGCTTTACAAAGCGTGCCGCGTCGCGCAGTGGGCGTTTCTTTATTTCAGCTTGCTTTGAGTCTGCTTGGCAAGGTCAAGATGTTCCTCAACCACCTTGGCCGTATCCTCCGCAAACTTCTTCACGTCGGGATCCCTCCCACTGTTTGCTTCCTCCTTGAACTCGGCCAGGTCCTTTTCGTGATCCTTCACCATCATATCGATGTAAGCTTTATCCGAGCTCCAGCTTACGGTTGGCTCTTTAGCCGGTAACTTTACGTTCTTTTGCGCGGCGATCTTTTTTAATTCATCGTTAGCCTTGCCATGATCGGTGACCATCCGCTTGCCGAATGATTTTACGTCGTCGCTTTGCCCCTTCTGTTCAGCCATTCTTCCCATCGCGACTTCCATCATTCCGCCCCTGGCGGCTTTCTTCATGAAAGTCTTATCCTTTGGCGTCACCGAGGAGGTCTTGGCGGCTGGTGTGTCTTCTGCGATCGCAACTCCCGCCAAACTGAACGCCGCAATTATCAGAGGAAGAATACAAAACTGCGAAATAACTGTGATTTTAGTTCTCATGGTTCTTGTACGGTTGAAACACGCCAGGATACCCAGCAATTAAGAATCGGAAATAGCCGGTTGCTTGGACGCGAACGAATTGCGATTTCCCTGATCAATTCGTGGCGGCACGCCGGCGCTGCTAAGCCGAGGAGAGGTGCGACAGAATCAGGGTCCGGAGACGTTCTTCGCGTACGAGCTCTCCACGCGTCTCGCCACGTCTCTGTAGCCGTAATCAACTTCGTAAATCTGCTTCATGCAGGCGAGCGATTTTTCCGGTTCGCCCATCCGCGAATAAACGAGGCCTAGATTGTACACGATCTCCTTTTTCGTCGCGTCCATTGACAAAATTTCGCTTGAAGCTTCCTCGAGTTGTTTGACTGCAAGATCGAGCATCTCAAGTTCGCCGTAGCAGCAACCGAGGAGATTCATCGCTTTCAGGCGGGCATGTGGATTTTGCCGTGCCCGCTGCAACTCCGGCACTGCCTCGCGGAAACGACCGGCGTTGAAAAGGTTTTCACCGAGTTCGAAGCGAAGGTGGAGATCGGTCGGATTGCGTGTGACGCGCTCCTGCGCCTCGGCGATGAGCAGTTCTGCACGCTTAGCTTTGGCGGCCTTCAATAACTCCGAGCTTTTCGCAGACGACTCATTTGCCGCCTGCGTGGAAAGAAACTCCTCGTGCGCAGCAATCTCTCGCTCGAGGAATTTGATTTTCAAATCCGAAGCCTTGCGAACCAATCCGGCGTCTGCGCCTTTGGTCAGATCGGCAGCATACTGGTACCAGCGAATCGCTGCCTGGAAATCTTCCTTCTGCTCGTTCAGTGTGCCCAGCCGCCGCGCGAGATCGACGTTTGCCGGCTCCGCTTGGTGCAGCGCATACGTTTCGGCAATCTGTTGATCGAGCGATTCCCCGGTCAATCTCATCCGGCTCTGTTGTTCCAATGAAATCGCTACATCTTTGTCCTTGATCAGGTCTCGGTAGCTTTCAGCCTGCGTCCAGCCACCCCTTTTCATCGATGCATGAGCCGACGCGTCTTTGCCGAGACGGAGCGCTTCAGCGTCTAGCGGATTTATCGCCGAGATTTGATTATAAATTTCCACCTCTTCTTCGTGGTCCCCAAGCTGGCGATACAAGCGCCCAAGGTCGTGCAGCACCTTGACGTCGCGGGGGTTCTCTTCGAGCAGCGTCCGCAACGCGAACACGCCGATATCCGGCCAGCCGGCGGCAAGCGCCGCTTCCTTTAAAACCAGATTTGCCTGGCGATTGTAAGGTTCCTCCTCCAGAACCTTCTCCAGCAGCTCAACCGCACGTTTTGGATCCTTCTTGATTTCCCGCTGTGCTTTCATCACGGCGATCGGTGCCGTCGAGATGTTGAAAAAACTTCTTTTTGCCGATTTGCTTTTCGTCACCTCGGCGCGCCGCAGCAATTGACGCCCGGTGAGAAACTGTGGATCCTGCTTGAGAATCTCCTGCAAGAGCGAAATTGCGTAACCGAAATTGCGCAGCTCGATCGCTGCGACTGCCTTCAGCCAGAGGGCCCGCAACGGTTCGCTCAATTCCTTCTCGGTTTTGACTGCCATGTTCGCCGGATAGCTTATCACAAAAAGGACCTTATGCGTCAGCGTGCGATGGTAATTCGCGCTGGAGGGATTAAGCTAAGCAAGCGAGCATGCGCATTTTCGATCGCAGGGTGAATGGTTACTCAATGCCGGCTGAGCTAAACGGCGGCGGCCGATTTGTGTTGTCACGCAAAGCTTTTGTTCCGGCTTACGTGCGCGCGTTTGAGGCAGGCATCCTTCAACAACGCGCACAGCAAGCGATCGAATCGCTGCGATCATGCCGCGTCTGCCCGCGGGATTGCGAGATTGACCGGCTCAACAACAAAATTGGCGTTTGCAAGAGCGGTCGCCTCGCACGTGTGGCCAGCGCCTTTCCCCATTTCGGGGAAGAAGATTGCCTGCGCGGATGGAACGGCTCGGGCACGATCTTTTTCGGCTGGTGCAATCTGCGCTGCGTTTTCTGCCAAAATTTCGAGACCAGCCAGTTCGGTGAAGGCGCCGAAGTTACGGCGGCGGAGCTCGCGCAAATGATGCTCGATCTCCAGGAGATCGGTTGCCACAACGTCAACTTTGTCACCCCCCGAGCACGTGGTGCCGCAAATTCTCGAGGCGCTCGTGATCGCGGTCGAGCGCGGATTGCGTCTACCGCTCGTGTATAACACTTCGGCCTATGACAGCTTGGAAAGTATTCAATGCATGGACGGCGTCGTGGACATCTACATGCCGGATTTCAAAGTCTGGGACGCCGAGCATTGCCGAAAATATCTCGTCGCCAGCGATTACGCAGAAGCCGCGCGCTCCGTAATCACAGCGATGCACTCACAAGTCGGCGAATTACAAGTGGATGAGAACGGTCTGGCATTGCGCGGCGTCCTCGTGCGCCATCTGGTCATGCCCAGCCTTCTCGACGACACGCAAGAGATCATGCGTTGGGTCGCCGCGAATCTGTCGCGCGATACCTACGTCAACGTGATGGACCAATATTATCCGGCGCACAAAGCCGAAACCGAACCTCGCTTCGTCGAAATTAACCGCGGCATAACCGACAACGAATTCTGCGGTGCATTCGAATTAGCACGGGAGGCTGGTCTCTGGCGCTTCGATAGTCGCTGGCGACACGTCATTCCCCATGGCGCGCCAGTCTGGCTCCCGCACTTAAGCAATCGGAAATAAGCGTTGGCCGCGGCGGGATAATCCGCATGGCCCACCTGTGTGGCCTTACAGCAAGTCCATCTGCGGCTTATCGGCGCTTGCGGCTGGCTTTCCTTTTCGTCGCGATTTTCCGGGCAGCGGTGATTCAATTACGCCATCTGGTTTTTCCAACTTCGCGAGAATCTCCTTAGCTCTGTCGAGAATTTCTTTTGGCAATCCGGCGAGACGCGCGACCTGGATGCCGTAACTTTTGTCCGCTCCGCCGGGGAGAATCTTGCGCAGGAAAATGATTTGCTCGTTCCATTCGCGCACCGCGACATTGAAATTGCACACGCCGGGACGATCCTCCGACAGTTTTGTCAGTTCGTGGTAGTGCGTCGCGAACAATGTGCGCGCTTTGATTTTGTCGTGCAGGAACTCGGCGACGCTCCAGGCAATCGAAAGCCCATCAAAGGTGGACGTGCCGCGACCGATCTCATCTAGAATCACAAGGCTACGTTCAGTCGCGTTATTGACGATGTTTGACGTCTCGTTCATCTCCACCATGAATGTTGACTGACCTCGCGCGAGATCGTCATTCGCGCCGACGCGCGTGAAAATTCGATCAACCAGACCAATTTCTGCGCTTTCCGCCGGTACGAAGCTGCCTATCTGTGCCATCAGCACAATCAATGCGACCTGGCGAATGTAAGTTGATTTCCCAGCCATGTTCGGTCCCGTGATGATGGCGAGCCGCAGATTTTCGCCATCGAGCGACGTGTCATTCGGCACGAACTTCTCTTCTACCAAAGTTTGATCGAGGACGGGATGCCGACCGTCCTTGATCACGAGCCTTAGGGTTTCGTTCAGTGCCGGCCTGCAATAACGAAATAGCCGAGCCGTTTCGGTCAGCGCGCAGATGGCGTCGAGAACGGCGATTGCCTCTGCCGTTTGCTGGATCGGACCGAGTTCACGCAAAGTCTCCTCGCGCAGTTTCTGAAAGAGCTGGTACTCGAGTTGGCGGGCGCGTTCGTCTGCGCCAAGGATTGTCGCCTCCATTTTCTTAAGCTCAGGAGTAACGAAGCGTTCGCCGCCGACGGTAGTTTGCTTGCGCTCGTAATGCGCAGGCGCGTTCGCGAGGTTCGATTTTGTGATCTCGATGAAATAGCCGAACACGGAGTTGTAACGGACTTTGAGCGACTTGATTCCGGTGGCTGCAATCTCGCGCTCCTGCAATTGACTGATCCAATTTTTCCCGTCGCGCGATGCTCGCCGCAGCTCGTCTAGGTCGCAATTGTACCCGTCACCGAAAATCCCCCCCTCTTTTAGCGCCAGCGGTGGATCATCGACGAGCGCCTTTTCTAGCTTCTCCGCCAGTTCCGGCATTTCGTGGATGTTGTCGTGCAATTCAACTGGTAGGGCGCGACCGGTCCGAGCCGGACTGGCATTGGGCCCGCCGTCTTCCTCCGCAATGATAGGCGTTTTCCCAAAACTTATTCGCTCAATCAGCTTTTGTAGTTCGCCTTTCAATTTGGGGATTTCTTGGAGCGAAGTTTTCAATCCGAGCAGGTCGCGGGCGTTGCCTGAAGCCTGGCTCAAGCGCCCCGTGGCGCGTTCGATGTCGCGAATCGATTTCAACTCTCCGCGAATAGCCGCGAGCAGGTCCGGTTCCTGCAGTAAATCGGCGATCATCTGGTGACGGCGTTGCAGTTCGGGCAAATTGCGGAGCGGTTGCAAAATCCAAGCCCGCAGTTTGCGGCCGCCCATTGGCGTGCCCGTGCGATCAAGCACTGCGAGCAGGGTCGTATCACGCGCAGTACGCGGTTCCACGAGTTCGAGATTGCTCTGCGTGGCGGCGTCGAGCAGGACGTAATCCGCAGGCGCATCGCTGCGTAGCGAGGCGAGATGATCAATCTTGCGCCGAAGCTGATGTTTCAAATAATGAACGATCGCGCCCGCAGCCGCTACAGCCTGCAACATTTGCGCGCAGCCAAATCCATCCAGCGATTTGACTTTGAAGTGCTCGCACAAAGTAAAGACTGCCTGTTCTGGCAAAAACGCGTAGCTGTCGTAGCCAAGCGCATTCTCAATTTCCTTAAACTGCTGCTGTTGCTCATCGCTGACGAGAAGTTCCGAAGGCGAAACACGCGCTATTTCGTCGAGCAGCGATTGCCTGTCTTGCAATTGAGTGATCCGGAATTCACCGGTGCTGAGATCGGCGTACGCAAA
>Ga0137376_10000483_pt1 | contig 18355 bp, 17 predicted proteins | sample SagtaG_23_FD_104814 | JGI IMG/M metagenome (GOLD analysis project Ga0137376, IMG submission 104814) | Vadose zone soil microbial communities from Sagehorn Ranch, Mendocino, California, USA - Sage2_L_20_16 metaG | ecosystem: Environmental > Terrestrial > Soil > Vadose zone | place: USA...
GCGCGCGAGCGTGTCGGTGGAGTGCAGCCGCTGCCTCAAGCCCATCGAGACGCGGGTGAACGCTCATTTCGCGGAGCAGTACTACGCCACGATCGATGTCGTCAGCGGCGACCCCAAAGACCAACCGCCGCGCGACGCGAAGACGATCCGCAGCGACTTCTGGATCGACCTGACGCCGCTGCTACGCGAGGAGATCATCCTTGCGACGCCGCTCGCTCCGCTCTGCCGCCCTGATTGCAAGGGACTCTGCGAGGTCTGCGGGCGAGACCTGAATGCCGACCCGCACGGGCACGACACCGGAGAGGACGAGCGCTGGAGCAAGCTGCAAGAGCTCAAGAAGTTCCACCCCGACCGTTAGAATCGCTCTACCCGCGTCGAGGAGAACGCTTTGGCAGGTCAGCCCAAGAAACGCATACCGCGCGCGGCGCAGGGCGAACGCCGCAGTCACCTTGCGCTGCACGCCATGACGCTCGTGCCGTGCCCGCAGTGCAAGAGCCCCAAGCCGCCGCACCAGGCGTGTCCGCACTGCGGCACGTTCCGCGGCCGTCAGGTCATACGGATCAAGGCGAAACGGACGACCGCGTAACCTCACGGTCGCCATGAAGATCGCCGTCGATGCCATGGGCGGCGACCACGCCCCGGACGAGATCGTCCGGGGCGCACTGTTGTACCGGGCGAGCGGCGGGGAGGCGGATCTGGTGCTCGTCGGCCGCGAGCAGGAGGTGCGACGGATCGTCGGCTCCTCGCTCCCGCCGGGCATCACGATCCGCAACGCGAGCGATGTCGTCGCGATGGACGAGCACCCCTCAAGCGCCCTCCGGCGACGCGGTGACACGTCGATCGGCGTCGCGACCGAGATGGTGAAGCACGGTGAGGCCGACGCGGTCGCGTCCGCGGGCAACACAGGGGCCACGATGGCCGCGGCGCTCCTCGTCCTTGGCCGGATCCGCGGCATCGACCGCCCGGCCCTCTGCGGGCTCTTCCCGACCACGAAAGGAAAGCCGGCGTGCCTCCTCGATGCCGGCGCGACGATGGACGCGACCGAGCAGAACATCCTCCAGTTCGCGCGGATGGCCGCGCGCTTCATGGAGCGGCTCCACGGCGTCGAGCGCCCAAGCGTCGGACTCATCAACGTCGGCGAAGAGCCCGAGAAGGGCGGTCGCATGCAGCTGGCGGCGCACGCGCTGCTCGCCGGCGCCGAGGACCTGAACTTCTTCGGGAACATCGAAGGCAAGGATGTGCTCAAGGGCGTCACCGACATCTGCGTGACCGACGGCTTTACGGGCAACGTGCTCGCGAAGGGGATGGAAGGTGTCATCGACATCTTCGTCGATGGGATCCGCAACGACATCTTCGGCGGGGCGTGGGGCAAGGTCGGAGCGCTCGTCGCGTTCCCCGGTCTGCGCAAATTCCGGAGCCGCATGGATTACGACCCCTATGCCTCGGCGCCCCTCCTCGGCGTCGCGGGCGTGTCCGTGGTGACCCACGGGCGCGCGCGGGCGAACATGATGCGCCGGGCGATCGAGGTCGCCGAGCGCGCCGTCGCGACCCGCCTCATCGAGGCCATCGGCCAGGGCGCGTCGACTACCGCCGCGTGAGCACGAGGCCGCCGCGCGGCGGGCGTCACCCCGCGCGACGGCTTGCGCTGCAGACGCTCTTCGAGATCGACTTCAACCGCGCGGACCCGCGCGAGACATGGGAACGCGGCGCGTTCCGCGCGGGACTCACCGAGGAGGCCGCAGGATTCGCCTGGGACCTGGTTCAGGGAGTCCTGGCGCACCGCAGGGAGCTCGACGCCGAGATCGCAACGCTCGCGCCCGAATTCCCGATCGACCAGATGGCGCGGATCGACCGGAACGTCCTCCGGATCGCGCTCTACGAGCTCCGGGTCTCGGGCGACGCGCCCGCGGGTGTGGTCATCGACGAGGCCGTGGAGCTCGCGAAGATGTTCGGCTCCGAGGCGTCGCCCAAGTTCGTGAACGGCGTGCTCGCGACTGCGGTAGGCGGGCCGAAGGAGCGCTCCACCTAGCGCACGGCCAGCGGCAGACGGACCAGGCCGACTTCGCTCCCATCCTTAGCGCTCGCCTCGTAGACCTCGAGCGTCACGTTGCCGCTCACGGTCTGCGGCAGTTTCACCGCGACCTCGTAGGCGCCCCAGAGTGCGCTGGTTCCCAGGCTGGCGTTGGTGACACCGCTCGCGACCACGCGCTGCGCGCTGTCCTTGACCCGCCAGGAGACCGTCGCTTCGAACACGCGCGCGAGTCCGCTCACGCTGAAGTCATGAGAGACCGCGGCACCGACCGTCGGCGAGTAAACGGCGATCCGGTCGCTGATCGCCTGTGGGGCGCCGCCGATATCGACCACGACGCGGCTGGGGTTGCTCAGCGTGAGTACGCGCCAGGGTCGGAGATCGTCTAGCCGGATCTCGTACGTTGTGACCCCGGAGCCTGTACCGGTCGCGACGTTGAGGCGTGTCATCACGCCGCGGAGCGGCGACGAGTCGAACGTCTCGAGGCCCTCCTTATCGTTCGAACCGAGGACCTGCACGCGGAGCAGGTACTTGCCCGCATCCCCCGCAGTCCCGTTGTCCCACTTCTCGGCGCCGACCGAGAACTGCGGGACCTCCGCGGACTGCGCGGTCACCACAAACCTTGCGAGGCCCGGAGACACCTTGTCCACGGAAGTCGCGTAGCTGAGGCGCCCGCCCGCGCCGCCGTCCAGGGCGATCCGGGCAGCGAGGTCGACCGCCGAATACCCGGACACATCCTCGCGCGAGAGTGGCCGGTCGATCACGAGCTGATCGATGACCGCGTTCGCCTTGCCCGTGTCCTTGATTACGGCACGCCTCACGCCCGGCTCATCGGTGATCGTGTAGACGAGCTGCTGGACCAGTCCCAGCGACTGCGCGCTGCCGCGGACCTGCCAGCCACCCGAGATCTCGAACTCGACCGTGGCGAGGTCGCCCTGCACCCGGGAGGACATGCCAAACGTGCTGGTTCCGGTCTGGGTCGGGACGGGCTCGGCGAATTGGTTGGTCGCTCCGGGTGGAATGCCGGTCCTCGCGTAGCGAAGTGCGCTCAGACGCGAAAGGATCCGTGCGTCAGGCCCGCGGTTGTCGAAGGTGCCGCCGATGAAAGCGCCGGTCGGGGGAAGACCGTCACGAGCGAAGTACACCCAGATCCGATCTCGATTTGGCTCGGCGGAAGTCGGCGGGTCCGTGGGAGTGGGCGAGCTTCCCGCAGAAGGGATCGCCGGTGAGCCGACGGCCGGGACATCGCGCGTCTCGCGAAGAGTGTTGAACCACGCTCCGGCGGCGACCGCCAGCACGATCGCCGCGACGGCGGTCGCGAGCCGGGGGAAACTGAAGAACCGATGCCGGGTGGGCGGGGTTGCGATCCGCGACCGCTCGAATGGGGTCTCGTTCGGCTCGATCGTCTCGACGGCCCGAGCCAACGCTCGTCCGGTGATCTCGTCGTCCTGTCGTTCGTCGGTCATCGCATCGCTCCTCGCGCGAGGAGGCCGGCCAGGTGGATCTGCCGCAGGCGCTCGATGGCCTGGTGCAGCGTTGCGCCGACCGTCCCGCTCTTGATGTCGAAGTGTTCGGCGATCTCGTCGTAGGAGAGCCCGTAGAAGTACCGCGCGACAACGATCGCCCGCTGTCGCTCGGGCAGCTCGCCGAGCGCAGCCAGGAGGTCCGCCCGATCGGTCGCCGTGTCGAATCCGTCGTTACGTGCGGGTAGCGAAGCCCAGACTTCGCGCTCCCGCCGCGACCGGCGGGCCCTGCGGAACACCTCGCGCACGCCAACCACGAGGAGCCACGCCGGGAGCTTTTCGATGTTGTCGAGCCCCGTCCGATGTGCCTTCACGAACGCCTCCTGCGCGGCGTCTTCGGCGGCCGCCGGGTCGCGGCCGATCGCAAGGAGCGCCCGCAAGAGGCGCGGATACTCGCGTTCGTAGACCTCGCGCCAGCGGTCGATCATCGGTCCTCACCATAAAGAGGCTTGCCGGCCCCTCTTTCTTTAGTCCCTGATTGACAGGCCAGACGGCTCGCAGTGACACTTGCGCGGACCTGCCGCCGTGGGCGGGCGGGGGATGGGTCGCACTCGACCCGGAGGAGGAGATTGTTGGCGCAGGGAAACACCTACGAGCGCCTCAAGAAGATCATCGTCGAGCAGCTCGGCGTGGACGAGGGCGACGTGAAACCCGAGGCGTCGTTCGTGGACGATCTCAACGCTGACTCGCTCGACCTGGTCGAGCTGATCATGAGCCTCGAGGAAGAGTTCGGGATGGAGATCTCGGACGAAGAGGCTGAGAAGATCAAGACCGTGGGCGACGCGCAGGAGTACATCGAGGAGCACGTCGCTTAGCGCGCACAATCAGACAGAACGCAGGGCATAGGGGAGGCAGGGGCGTCGGAGCCCCTGCCTTTTCTTCGCTTATGGAGGAAAGGATCGAGCTCGAGATCGCGGGGTATCGCTTCAAGGACGAAGCGCTGCTGGAGAATGCGCTCACACATAGCTCGTATCTGCACGAGCATGTGGATGAGGCCGCGCGCGATTTCGAGAGGCTCGAGTTTCTCGGGGACGCGGTGGTCGACCTTGTCGTCGGCGAAGAGCTGTACCGCAGGTTCCCCGACGCGACCGAGGGTGAGCTCACCGCGCTTCGCGCGACGCTCGTGTCGTCAGCTGCGCTTGCCGAGGTCGGGCGGCGTCTCGGTCTGCCGGAACGTGCTCGCCTCGGAAGAGGAGAAGAGGACACCGGTGGGCGCGGGCGCGCAGGGCTTGCCGCGAGCCTTTATGAATCGGTGGTCGGGGCGATCTATCTGGAGAGCGGACTCGGGGAGGCGAGCGCGCTCGTACATCGCACGATGGGTGACGCGATCGCAGCTACGGTCGCCGCACCGCGCAAATCCCCGAAGACGCTGCTTCAGGAGTGGGCCCAGGCCGCGCATCACCCGCTGCCGATCTACCGGACCCTCGAGGTGAGCGGACCGGAGCATCGCCGCGATTTCGTGGTCCAGGTCGAGGTCGCGGGCAACGTCGCGCAGGGGAGCGGACCCTCCAAGCGTGTGGCGGAGGAAGCGGCCGCGGCGAAGCTCATGGAGCTCGTCACCCAGTGAGCGATGAGCTCAAGGTGATCGACGGAGGCGTATCGGCACCGAACGCGGTGCTCAAGACGTTGACGCTTACTGGTTTCAAGAGCTTTGTGCACAGAACGCATTTGGAATTCGCTCCCGGAATCACGGCGATCATCGGTCCGAACGGAAGCGGGAAGTGTCTGCCTGCCTCGGCCCGCGTGACTCTTGCCGATGGCCGAGACGTGCCAATCGGTGAGCTCGTCAACTCGGCGCTCGCGGGCTCTTCTCAAATTGAGGCCGTTGATGATGGCTTCGTTACGCGCGAGAACCCGCAAGATGTTCGTGTCCTTTCTCTGGACCCGATCACGTTGAAGCTCGCTCCTCTCCCCGTTAGCGGTTTTGTCAAACGCACGTCGCCTAAGACCCTGCTTCGAGTACGACTGCATTCAGGTCGTGAGGTCACGGCGACGGAGTATCACCCCCTCTTTGTGCTCGACTCTGGAGAGCTTCGGTCGATCCGAGCAGATGAACTGCGGACGGGCGTGCGCGTGGCCGTGCCGCGCCGGCTCCGCACGTATGGCGGGCCAGACGAACTCCCACTGCCGCGGAGCCTGGACCTCTTCGAGCAGGCAGACCGCGTGTACGTCGAGATGAGTGGGGACCTCGTCGCCTGGTCCCATCGAGCGCGGCACGAGCACGGCGGTTTGCGGAATTGGTCAGCGCTTGCCGGAGTCGAGCCGGTCTACGCCGCCGCGTTTGCGAGCCGTCAGTCGCTTCGCGTGGGAGCGCTCAGGCGCCTCGCTGGGATCGCGGACGAAGCGCCGCCGGTCGACCAATACCTGCACTCCAGCACGGGCGGGCTCCTCCGCTATCCATCGACCTTCGGCGCGCGTCTGGCTCGGCTTCTCGGCTACCTGCTCGCCGAGGGTTGTTCGCTCGTGCAAGCCCAACGTGTTGAGTTTTCAAACTCCGACTCGTCCGTCAACAAAGAGGTGCACGACGCTCTCCTCACAATCTTCGAACTGGATGTCGCGACGCTTGAGGAGAACAGATGCGTTCGAACGATGATCAACTCGCGGACCTTCTTGAGACTGGTTGACCGCCTTTTCGGGTTCGAGATCGGCGCGGACTCGCGCCACAAGCGCGTTCCGCCTCAGGTCTTTCTAGCGAGCGACGAGGTCCGCTGGGCGTTCCTCTCGGGCCTCTTCGAGGGCGATGCGCATTTCTGCGTCAAGCGCGCGTACAAGGGAAACGGAACTCAGGCGTATATCGAATACTCAACTGCAAGCGGCGACCTTGCTCAACAGGTAACAGGACTTCTCCTCCGGCTCGGCATCTTTGCGACGGTCCGAACGCGCGAGAAGTGGGCGACGAACAGTCGAACTCGGACGAAGCGCAAGTACTTCAGCGTGATGGTCTACGGAGCGCATCAGCTCCGCGTGATGGGTGCGTATTTGCGATTCCTGGGCGGTAAGCAGAAACAGCTCGACCTATTACGTGTTCTCGATGCGGACGTCAATCCGAACCACGACGTCATTCCGGGACTCACCCCACTGGTCCGGGAGGCGGCGCGCCTCGCCGGCGTGAACGTCAAGCGAAATCGAGGCCGGTGCCCGCGTCTGGCGGCATATGTCGAGGGGCGATGCGAGGTGACACGTCCTGGTCTTCATCAGGTTGTGGCACTAATGGAGCAGACGGGCGCTAGTCCCAGGCTCGCACGACCGCTGCTTGACCGGTTGACCACATTAACGGGGTCAGATCTCTATTGGGACGAAGTGATCGAGGTCACGGAAGTCCCGGCGGCGGATGAGTGGGTCTACGACCTTTCCATCGACACCACCCACAACTTTGTGGCGGAGAACGTCATTGTCCACAACTCAAATGTCGCCGACGCCGTACGCTGGGCGCTCGGCGAGAACAACGCGCGCGTACTGCGTGCGAAACGCAACGAAGAGCTGATCTTCGGCGGAAGCGAGACGCGCAAAGCGCTCGGCATGGCCGAGGCCCTGCTGCAGCTGGACAACTCGTCGCGGCGGTTGCCGATCGACTTCACCGAGATCGAGGTGGGCCGGCGCCTGTTCCGCAACGGCGAAGCGGAGTACCTCGTGAACCGCTCTCGCGTCCGGCTCCGCGATCTGCAGGATCTGCTCGCGGGCGCGAACCTCGCCGATAACCCGTTCGTCGTGATCGGCCAAGGTCTCGTCGACCAGATCCTGGCCCTGCGTCCAGCGGACCGGCGCACGGTCATCGAGGAGGCCGCCGGTACGCGGCGCCTGCAGGTCCGTCGCGACGAGGCGCTCAATCGACTGAAGTCCGCTGAGGCTGAGCTCGTCCGCGTCAACGACATCCTGCGGGAGATCGGACCGCGCGTGGAGGCCCTGCGCGACCAGGCGTCGAAGTGGACGGAGTACGAGACGATCCGAAACGAGCTCCGGCGCCGGGCGCTGCGCTGGTACAAAGCGTCGTTCGGCACGACCGCGGACCAGCGCGCCGAGCTCGCCGCCAAGATCGTCGGCGTCGATCGCGAGATCGAGCGTCTGGTCGACTTCGTGGCGGAGGGCGAATCCGCGACGGCCGGCAGCGACGAGGATCTGCGCGGGGCGCGCCTGGAGGAAGAGCTCCGCCGCACCGCCGCCACCGACGCATCGGCGGTCGAGGCGTCGGCGCGCGAGCGTGTCGCCGGGCTCGAGGCGAGCCTCGCGGCGATCGGTGCGGAGCGGGAGCGTACCGGCGCATCTCTCAGCGCGCTGCCCGCGGAGCTCGCGAGCCTCCGCGAACGCCGGACCCGTATCGACGACGAAGCCACCGACGCGGCTCGTCGCGCGCGGGAGTCCGCTGATCTGGCGCGCAGCGCCGAGGAGGACGCCTCGCGGACACGTGTTGCTCTCGCCGAGGCGCGGGCCGCGCGGGTCGAGACCGAGCGCGCGCACCTTCTGCGGGAGAGCGACGAGATCCGGCTCGGTGACGAGGAGCGGTCGTTGCTGGCGCGCGATGAGGAGCTCGCCGCGAGCGCCGCGAGCCTCGGGCGCCAGCGCGCGGAGCAGGAGCGCGAGCGCAGCCGGATAGGTGCCGAGCTCGAGCGGGCGCGAGACTCGTCCGCCGAGACCGCACGCATCGCCGAAAGCGCAGCCGAGCGATCCGGTGCGGCGCGCAACGAGCTGCAGCGGATCGACGGGGATCTCGCGCTCGTGCGCGGGCAGACCGCGGCGTTGCGCGAGGCGGCCGAGCGCGCCGATGCGGAGGTCGCGGCGCGTGAGGCGGCGCACGAGCTCCCGCCGTTGCCGAAGGGCTTCGCCTGGCTCCACGAGCAGATCGCGTCGCCGGATGTGGTCCGCCGCGCTCTCGGCGGCGCGGTCGCGACGTCGCCGTCATCGGCCGCGGCTGAGGCCGCGGTACCGAAAGGCTGCCGGCGAGTCGCGGACGGCGTCGCGGTCTTTCTCGCGCCGGACGAAGCCACCGCCCTCGCGGCAGCGTCCACCCTGCGCACCGGCGCGGTGATCGCACCGAGCGGACTTCTGGTCATACCCGGTCTTGCGCGGTTGATCGAGCCGCGCGCACGTGCCGACCGCGATGCCACCGCGCAGCTTCGGGCGATGGCCGCGCGGCTTCATGAAGAGCTCCTCGTCGCCGAGAAAGCGCAACGGGAGGTCCTCGCGGAGCGTGCCGATGCCGAGCGCCGCCGTGAAGACGCGGAAAAGCGCCTCGCGGCAGCGCAGCGCGGACGCGGGGACGCCGAGCGCGTTGCGGACGAGCTCGCCACAGCGGAGGCGGACGTGCGCGATCTCGCGCGCGGGCGCGAAGCGAACGCGTCCGCGATCGAGCGGGAGCGCGCTGAGCTCCTCGATAGGCGCGAGAAGCTCGCCCAGGACCGGAGCGCGGCGGCGACCGCGCGCGCGGCGGCGGCCGAGGCCTTCGCTGGTTCGGAACGAGACGAGCAGATGGCCGTCGACGCGCATAACGCGGCGTCGCTACGCGCGGAAGAGGCGCGGCTCGAGTCGGCGACGATGGAGGAACGCCGGAGCGCATCGGTCCGCCTGCGCGATGCGCTGAGCGAGCAGGTCAGCGCGACCGAGCGGCGCATCGCGGACGAGGAGGAGCGGCTGCGAGCGCTCGCGGCGCAGGAGCGCGACGGGCGCGGTCGACTCGAGTCGGCTCAGCAGGACCTCGGCCGCGCGACCGCCGATGCGCGTGAGGCGTCGCGCTCCGCGGAGCTGGCGCGCGAGCGGGCGCTCGCGGCGGAGGGCTCCCGCCGCGAGTCGGAGCAGCGTCTCGCGCACGCGCGCGAGCGGCTGGCCGAGATCCGCGGCGAGCGCGGAAAGCTCGCGGTGGAGGAGGAACGCGCGGCTGGGGCGTTGCGTCTCCTCGAGGAGCAGGTACGTGCCGAGCTCGGACTGCCCGAGGACGAGCCGCTCCCCGATCCCGCGAGCATCGCCCTCGAGGACGAGCCTGATGAAAAGGAGCGATCGAGCACGGTAGCCGCCCTCCAGCGCCTTCGCCGTCGACTGATCGCGCTCGAGCCGGTGAACCCGCTCGCCGCGACCGAGCTCGTGGAGATCGGGCAGCGTCACGAGTTCCTCTCGACGCAGAAGAGCGATCTCGAGCGCGCGATGGCCGATCTGCGGACCCTTGCCGACGAACTTGCGACGACGATCGCCGAGCAGTTCAGCGCGACGATGCAGGCCGTCGACCGCGAGTTTGGTCTGTTCTTTCAGCGGCTCTTCAACGGTGGGCAGGCTTCGCTGCGCACGAGCGACGACCCCGACGAGCCCGGCATCGACATTTACGCGCGGCCACCCGGGAAGCGGATCGGGAGCCTCAATCAGCTTTCCGGCGGCGAGCGCGCGCTGACCGCGACCGCGCTGCTGCTTGCGATCCTGCGCGTGCGGCCGGCACCGTTCTGCGTCCTGGACGAGGTCGACGCGGCGCTGGACGAGCGCAACGTTGGGCGCTTCACGCAGGCGTTGCGCGAGCTCACCGACCGTACCCAGTTCGTCGTGATCACGCACAACCGCGGCACGATCGAGGCTGCGGACATGCTCTACGGCGTGTCGATGGACGACGCGGGTGTGTCCAAGGTGATCTCGTTGCGGCTGGCGGACCTTGACGCGGAGCGCGCCGGCTAGGACGTGCCCCGGCGGCGGCGATCTTTCGCGATCTCGTCGAGAACCGCGCGCGTCGCGAACCGCGCGGCAAGAACAACGAAGAGCAGCCCGATCGCGAAGGTGAACAGCCATCCGATCAGCACGAATACGATTGGAAAGAACGCAAAATCGAACGGACCGATGGGCTGCACGGGCGAGACGATAGCGTTTGCGGAGTGAGCATCGACCAAGCGCTCGCAAAGACGCGCGGCGGATTCCTCGCGCGCCTCTTCGGACGCGGCGAGGAAAAGCTCACCGCGGAGTGGCTCGACTCGCTCGAGGAAGCGCTTCTGCGCGCGGACCTTTCCGTTTCGCTCGTCGATCCTCTGATGGCGCAGCTCCGCGATCTCTTCACGACCGGCGAGGTGCAGTCTGTGCAGAAGGCGCTCGCGGCGGTGCGCGAGACTCTCGTCGCCGCGCTCGCCGGCGATATGCGCCTGCGCGGCGACGGCGAGAGGCCGCGCGTGATTCTCGTCGTCGGGGTCAACGGAAGCGGGAAGACCACCACGGCGGCGAAGCTCGCCAAGCGTCTCAAGGATTCGGGAGAGCGACCACTTCTTGTGGCGGCGGACACTTTTCGCGCCGCCGCGATCCAGCAGCTCGAGCGCTGGGCCGAGCGCGTCGACGTGCCGATCGTCTCCGGCAAACCTGAGGGCGATCCCGCGGCCGTGGTCTTCGATGCGGTGAATGCGGCCATCGCCCGTGGAAACACGACCGTCATCGCTGACACCGCGGGTCGCCTGCACACGAAGGGTCATCTGATGGACGAGCTCGGCAAGATCGTTCGGGTGACGGGCCGGGCCCGTGCGGGCGCTCCCGACGAGGTTCTGCTTGTCCTCGACGGGACCGCCGGGCAGAACGCCATCCAGCAAGCGCGTCAATTCACGGCGACCGCGGCCGTGACCGGCCTCGTCGTGACGAAGCTCGATGGCACGGCCAAGGGCGGCGCGGTCTTCGCGATCGCGCAGGAGCTGAAGCTCCCGGTGAAGCTGCTCGGCGTCGGTGAGAAGGCCCACGATCTCGTGCCAATGGAGCCGACCGCGTTCGTCAACGCCCTTCTTCCGACGCCTGCCTGAGCCTCATACTTCGATCGCATATGGCCATCGTTCGCTTACGAAGCGAGGACCTTAAGCAGGCGCTCGAAGCCGGCGCGCTTTCCCTGCATTACCAGCCGCAGGTCGTGATCGCGACTGGAAAGCTCGCGGGAGTCGAGGCCTTCGTGCGCTGGCCCCACCCGGCGTACGGCCTGCTCGGACCGAGCGACATCATCCCGCTCGTCGATCAGGCCGGATTGCATGTCGAGTTCGACCGATGGGTCGTCGGCGCGATCTGCCGGCAAGCGAAGCAGTGGCGAAAGGACCGGGTCGCCGTTCCGATTGTGGCCGCGAACGTATGGGCGCAGACCTTGCGGCGCCCGGATGCGCTCAACCTCATGGACGCGCTCGCCGAGACGGGTGCCGATCCGAAGACCATCGAGCTCGAGTGCCCCCGCGGATCCACCGCGGACGCGGCGCTCACGAAGGCGCTGATGGCGATCCGAGCGCTCGGTGTGCGCCTCGCGTCCGAGGAATATGCCGGCGGCGCGCGCGCGAGCGGCAAGCTCAAATTCGACACGCTCAAGATCCCCTTCCCGATCTCGCGCGACCACGCCGCGAACGCGGACGGGATCCGCGCGCTTGTCGCCGAAGCCAAGAAGCTTGGCGCGCGCACCGTCGCTGACTCCGTCGAGACGGTCGAGCAAGAGTCGGCACTCGCCGAACTCGGTGTCGAGATCGTCCAGGGCTACCTCTACGGCCCCGAGGTCGCGCCAGGTGAGCTGCGGACGCTGATCACCCGACCGACGGCGTGACCGCGTTCGCGCCAGACGAGCTTCGCGAGGCCATCGAACAAGATCAGCTCTTCCTCCTGTTCCAACCGCAGGTCGATCTCGCTACCGGCCGGCCGCGTGGCGTCGAGGCGATGCTTCGCTGGCAGCATCCCGGGCTTGGGGTATTGCACGCCGTCAAATTTGTTCGGGAGATGGCGCCCACCGGTCTTGATCGGGCATGCCTCGGCTGGATCGTCCGGACGGCCATCCGCCAGCTTGCGGAGTGGCGCGCGGTCGGCACACCGGTGGAATACGTTGCCGTCAACGCCTTCGCGGAAAGCCTGAGTCCGCCACTGGCAGAGGACATCGGCCGGATCGTGATCGATGCCGGCATCGATCCGTCGTCGCTCGAGATCGAATGCCAACCGGAGTCGACGTTCGACGCGCGCGCAGCCGAGGCGATCCGCGCGGTCCGAGCGATCGATGTGCGCGTGGCGTTCGACGACTTCGGCGACGGACCGCTGCGGTTGGCAGACCTGCACGCGCTCGAGTTCGATACGCTGAAGATCCCCGTGCCCTTCGTTATGACCACCGGCCCTCTCGACGACGCGCTGATCTCATCGACGGTCGCCATCGGCCGCGCGATGGGAGCACGCGTCGTGGCGGAAGGAGTTGAGACGCCCGGTTTGCGAGAGCGCGTGCGCGCGCTCGGCTGCGATCTCGGCCAGGGCTACCTCTGGTCACAGCTGGTGCGCGGCGCCGAGATCCCCAGGGTCTTCGCCGGGCTCTCTTCCTGATGTTCGAGCAGCTTTCCGACCGTCTCGCCGGCACATTCGAACGCCTTCGCGGGCGGCCACGCGTGACGGAGACAGATCTCGAAGAGGCGCTTCGCGACGTGCGTGTCGCGCTGCTCGAGGCCGATGTCAACCTGAAAGTCGTCCGCCAGCTGGTCGCGACGGTGCGCGAGCGCGCCCTCGGGGAACGGGTCCTCGAATCGATCACCGGCGCGCAGCAGGTCGTGAAGATCGTCCACGACGCGATCGTGGAGATGCTGGGCGGCGCGGCGACCCCGCTGGCGCGGGCTGAGCGCCCACCGACGGTGATCGTCCTCGCGGGCCTGCAGGGCTCCGGCAAGACAACGACGGCGGCGAAGCTCGCGAACCTCATGCGCAAGCAGGGCCGCCGCCCGCTCCTTGTAGCGGCGGACGTGCACCGGCCCGCGGCGATCGACCAGCTCATGACCCTGGGCAAGCAGCTCGGCGTGCCGGTGCGAGCGGTGGATCCCGGGCACGTCGCGAGCGACGTGGCGCGGCTCGCGAGTGGCGCGGCGGCGGAGGGCCAGGACACCGTCATCGTCGACACCGCGGGCCGGCTTCACATCGACGAGTCGATGATGGCGGAGATCGCGGAGGTGGTCGCCGCGTCCAAGCCGCACGAGGTGCTGCTCGTCGTCGACGCGATGGCCGGTCAGGACGCGGTCGACAGCGCAACCGCATTCCATGCGCGGCTTCCGCTCACAGGTCTTGTCCTCGCCAAGGCCGACGGCGACGCGCGCGGAGGTGCGTCGCTTTCCGTCCGCGCGGTGACCGGGGTGCCCGTCAAGCTCATCGGCACGGGCGAGAAGCTCGACGCGATCGAGGTCTTCCACCCCGATCGCCTCGCGCAGCGCATTCTCGGGATGGGCGACATCCTCACGCTCGTCGAGCGCGCGCAGGAACATGTCGATCAGAAGACCGCCGAAGAGCAGGCGCGCAAGCTCCTCGACGCGCAGTTCACGTTCGACGACTTCTACGCTCAGCTTCAGCAGGTCAAGAAGATGGGGCCGCTCGGCGATCTTCTGAAGATGATCCCCGGACTCGGTCAGGTCGCGAAGCAGCTCCCCGAAGGGCCCGAGGCCGAACGCGAGATGCGCAAGGTCGAGGCGATCATCTCGTCGATGACGAAGGCGGAGCGTGCCGATCCCTCGCTAATCAATGGGTCGCGACGCCGGCGGATCGCCGCGGGATCCGGGACGACCGTCGCGGATGTGAACCAGCTGACCAAGCAGTTCGCGGAGATGCGCAAGCTCATGAAGCAGATGGGCTCGCTCGCTAAGAGCGGCCGCCTGCCGCGGCTTCCCGGCATGCCGCGGATGTAATTCGGTATCATTCGTATGTCCGCGCCCTGCGGACGGCATTCGTGAGGAGGATCCCAACCGACTTGGCAGTTCACATCCGCCTGCGTCGCGTAGGCAAGACGAAAGCGCCGACCTATCGCGTCGTGATCGCGGACTCGCGGGCTCCCCGTAACGGGAAGTTCATCGAGTCCATAGGTCACTACGATCCGCGCGCGGAGCCGCTCAGCCTTGTCGTGAACGCGGAGCGCGCTCGGCACTGGTTCAAGAACGGGGCGAGGCCCACGGCCACTACGCGCTCGCTCCTGATCCGCAGCGGCATCCCCGAAGGAGAGGTTCCGGCCTCAGTCAGATGAGCGAGGAGCGGGTTCCCCGCGACGAGCGAGTCCACACTGCCGTAGGCGGGTCTCCGCGGCGAAGCCGCGAGATTGAGTAGTCAGGTGAGCGGTGAGGCGCAGCCCGGACGGATGCGAACGCTCCTCGAGCATGTCGCTCGCGCGCTCGTCGATGATCCAGCGGCCGTGGTCGTCACCGAGGAGCTGGACGGCGACTTCACGAAGCTCCACCTGCAGGTCGCGGAACCTGACGTCGGCAAGGTCATCGGTCGCGGTGGCCGCATCGCGAAGGCCATCCGTGCGCTTCTCAAAGTGATGGCGACGCGGGATGGGACCAAGGTCAACCTCGAGATCGACTGACGACCTGGTTGTCGGGGTCGTGGGCGCGCCTCACGGCGTCCGCGGCGAGGTGAAGGTCGCCTCGCGCACGGATGTCCCAGGCCGCTTCCGAAAGGGGTCACGGCTGCTCTGCGACGACGCCGAGCTGGTCATCGTGTCCGTTCGCGGGCCGGCCGACAAGCCGATCGTGCGATTTGAAGGACACGCGACGCGCACCGACGCGGAGCGCTTGCGCGGAAAGAGCCTCCGCGTGTCGCGCGGCGAGGCCCGCAGTTCGGCGCGGGGCGGTTACCTGTGGGCGGATCTCCTCGGCCTGCGCGCCGAAACGCCCCAGGGCGAGCATCTTGGGTCGGTACGCGAGGTGCTGCGCGCCGGTGAGACCGATGTGCTCGTGATTCGCCCTGATGGATCGCGCCCGGATCTCCTCGTGCCCGCGATCGCGTCGGTCGTGCGCGAGGTTGACGTGGCAGGCGGTCGTGTGGTGATCGCACCGCAGCAGGTGCTCGAATGAGCATCCGCATCGACGTGCTCACGCTTTTCCCGGGCATGTTCGAGAGCCCATTCGCGGAGAGCATCGTCGCGCGCGCCCGCGCCGCGGGGCAGCTCGAGCTCGCGGTCCATGACATCAGGCAATGGACGACCGACCGGCATCACGTCGTGGACGATGCGCCTTACGGTGGCGGGGCGGGCATGGTCCTCAAGCCCGAGCCGCTCACTCGCGCGATCCGAGCGACGCGGGCCGACAAATCGCACGTCGTGCTGATGAGCGCGCAGGGAGCGCTTTTCGACCAGGCAGCGGCGCGCCGCCTGGCGCGAACGCGGCACCTTGTCATCGTCTGCGGGCACTACGAAGGCGTCGACGAACGCGTCGTCGACAAGGACGTGGACGAGGAGCTTTCGATCGGGGATTTCGTGCTCACCGGTGGCGAGCTTGCCGCCATGGTCGTGATCGATGCCGTAACGCGGCTCGTGCCGGGCGTGATCGAGGCGGAGTCGCTGATGCGCGAGTCGCACACCGACGGACTGCTCGAGGGCCCGCAGTACACCCGGCCTGTGGAGCACGAGGGCAGCCGCGTTCCGGCGGTCCTGCTGTCGGGTGACCACGCGGCGATCTCGCGATGGCGCAGGTCCGAGGCTATCCGCCGCACCGCCGAGCGCCGGCCCGAGCTTCTCGAGCGCGCGAGCCTGACACCGGCTGAGCGAGTGCGGCTGCCAGGACCGCGGCGTGGGGGCGAGCGGGTGCCCGACGCGGACCTCGTGGCCGCGTACTCGTCCGGCGTCGGGTCGTATCGGATCGCCGCGCGGTTCGGTCTCTCTCCCGCCACCGTTCGCGCACGGCTGCGCTCGGCGGGCGTTCACCTCCGTCCGGCGCGAGGCGCCCAGCGCGGTCCGAGCGTGTCGGAGGTTTCGCGGATGCGCGCCACCGGTCTGACCGTAAGGGAGCTGGCGCGACACTTCGGCGTCTCGCACGTGACGATCCTCGACCGGATGAAGAAGGCCAAAAGGGCCTGACGGCGGCGCGAGCGGGCAGCGTCGCCGCGATCGCTGCTAGACTGCCTTTACTTCGTGAGTGCCCTCACCATTCCTATGAACGACCTGCTGAACACGCTTGCCCGGGAGCAGCTCAAGGCCGATCTGCCCGAGATCAGGCCGGGCGACTCCGTGCGCGTGAGCGTGCGCGTGGTCGAAGGAAACCGCGAGCGCGTCCAGAACTTCGAGGGCACCGTCCTGCGGGTGCGTAACGGCGGTCTCGACAAGCAGATCACGGTGCGACGGATCGCGAGCGGTGTCGGCGTCGAGCGGACCTTCATGATGCACTCGCCGCGGGTCGAGAAGATCGAGCTCATCCGTCACGGGCACGCGCGCCGCGCGGCCCTCTACTTCCTCCGCGACCGTGTCGGCAAGGCCGCGACCCTGCGCGAAAAGCGCAAATAGACAAATGACTTGACCGGTGCCATGCCGGTCCGTTGAACTACATAGCGGTGCCCTCTCTCAACCACGAGAAGCGTCTCTGGGCGGATGGTCTCCTGCGCGTCGTCGGCGTCGACGAGGTCGGCATGGCCGCGCTCGCGGGGCCCGTTGTCGCGGCCGCGTGCCTGGTCACGCCGGACACGCGGCTCATCCGTAAGGTCAACGATTCGAAAGTGCTGACTCGTCTTCAGCGCGAGGAGCTGCTTGGGGCGATTCGCGGCCGTGTCGTGAAGGTCGGCATCGGCGCGGCATCCGTCGCGGAGATCCATCGTCTCAACATCTATCACGCGAGCCACGTGGCGATGCTCCGCGCGCTCCGTCAGATCGGGGAGTACGACTGGGTCCTCGTCGACGGACGGCGCATTCTCGACCCCGCTTTTGCGCCGGGCAAGCACACCGAGATCGTGAGGGGCGACGCGAAGTCGTTCTCCATCGCGTCGGCATCGATCGTCGCGAAGGTCACGCGCGATCGGCTCATGGCCAGGCTCGCCGCCAAGTACCCGGGCTACGGCTGGGAACACAACTGCGGATACCCGACCATCGACCATCGGAAGGCCCTGCGCGAACTCGGTGTCACTCCGTTCCATCGGCAGGACTTCGGGACGGTGCGCGTCATGCTCTCCGCGGATCAGATGACGCTTGAGCTCGAAGAGGCCGCGGGAGTGTCACCCAGTTGACGTTCGCCCGAGCGTCCGCTCGGGTAATGTCCCTCGGTCCATGAAAACCCCGACGAAGGCCACGCTGCGTATCTTCACGCCCGCCGATTACGAAGCCGTGATCGCCGTGAACCGGGCGTCGTATCCCGATTACCCGGAGAGCGTCGAGGAGTGGCGGCACTGGGATGAAAGCTGGGACTCGACGAAGTACTTCAAGCAGCGGCTCATCGCCCTGGACGGCGCGCGCGTGGTCGGCTGGGGCCAGGTGAACCACATGCAATGGCAATTCCTCGCCGACAAATACCGCCTCGACGTCACCGTGCACCCCGAACACCGCAGGCGCGGCCATGGCTCGGGCCTCCATGATGAGCTGCTCGCGACGGCGCGATCGCGCGGCGCGATCGCCGTCCAAGCCGCGGCGAAAGAGTCGATGGCCGACGGCGTCGCGTTCCTTGCGGCCCGCGATTATCGCGAGCGCAAGCGAGACTGGGAGTCTCGGCTTTTCGTTCGCAAGTTCGACTTCGCGCGTTTCGCCGGCGCCGACGAGCGCGTGGCCAACCAAGGCATCCGCATCACCACCCTTGCGGCCGAAAGGCAGCGTGACCCGGAGGTCCTCGGCAAGGCGTACGAGCTCAGCCAGGGTTGCTCGCGCGATGTCCCCAGCGTGGACCCGGCGACGCCGCTCCCGTTCGAAGAATGGCAGCGGAACGTGATCGAGGCGCCGGGCCATCTCCCGGATGCATATTTCATCGCGATCGACACGGCAGGCCGGTACCTCGGCCTGTCGGACCTCGGGTTGTCCTTGGACGATCCAACCTTCCTTTGGCAGGGTCTTACCGGGGTACGCCGCGAGGCACGTGGCCGAGGGATCGCCATGGCGCTGAAGCTCCGGACGGTGCGGTACGCGCTCGCCAAA
>Ga0137376_10000485_pt1 | contig 18303 bp, 7 predicted proteins | sample SagtaG_23_FD_104814 | JGI IMG/M metagenome (GOLD analysis project Ga0137376, IMG submission 104814) | Vadose zone soil microbial communities from Sagehorn Ranch, Mendocino, California, USA - Sage2_L_20_16 metaG | ecosystem: Environmental > Terrestrial > Soil > Vadose zone | place: USA...
AAATGGTTCGCTCTGACGGGCCGCGTCGTTGCCCTTAAAGTGGAAACGGACGGTGATCTACACATCGCTCTTGCAGATGCGACCGGCGATAAACCAGGCATTGTCGTCTGTGAAGTACCGGCAAAACCGCAATGGTGCGAGATTCGCACCACGGTTTTTAGTTGGACTCGAACGCGATTCCCTTTTAACACTAGCTCCGCTAAGAAGCTGAATGTCGATGAACCTCCTGTCATCACCGTTGTCGGCAAAGCGTACTTCGACGTTGGCCATGCGCCCAAAGATCAATCAAACCGGCGAAAGTATCTTCCCGGTTATGCTGCATGGGAGATACACCCAGTCATGAGAATCGACGTTCAGTGACGAACACAAAGCCGTACTGGGCGTTAGTGAAATGAACGGTGCCCAGCAAAAAGCAGTCCAAGACAGCATGAAACCCCTGATGCTCCTGATTGCCGCACTGATCCCAGCCTCTGGAACCTACCAGCCGCACGCTTACAATTTTGAGCCGCTTCCAAGTCAGCAGCGAGCAGCGGAATACGCTGCGTCTGGACAGGAGCTACGAGATCGGGTGCAGGACGTTGAGGACAGGATGGACGCGGAAGCAACTTATCAACGGCAGTCGCAGCTAAACCAGCAGTTTTCAGGCTTGATGAGAACCAACGTCAAGCCTGGCGACAACCCGGATTTCTAGGGCATCTGCCTACGCTGCCAGGCCATGATCTGAGGCAGGGTGTCGGTGACTTTCGCTAAAGTCTTAGCGCGTGCGCGCGCGCCCGCTGCCGTAAGCCGAGGGGGCTTTCCGAATGATCCCCACGCGCGCGCGAGGGGAAAAACAGGCCCGCTGCCGGGGGACTTTCTCAAAACTCTACACGTCCGCGAGGGACTAATGGCCTGACCTTTCGCCTTAAAAATGGCAAGCCCGTGGCAAACAGTCTTTTTCTTTATATCGCCGCAATCGGCGTAAGTGCCTTGTAATGAATGGCGCGCCCGTGGGATTCGAACCTCAAACCTTCTGATCCGTAGGCAGCAAGTTTTTTTATAAACTCGGCGCTTCGCGGCCCCGAAGGCACGCAGCGCGGCTTTTTTCGTTTTCGTATTCCATGGCCGCGGAATTTGTCTCGAATTTGTCTCGAATTTGGTCCGTTCCATTTTCTTAAGGAGCGGAGCCTACGGGGCTCGAAGCTGACCGCTGATCTGCGCACCAGCTTTATTCGTTACTCTTGAGGTCGTGCGGAAACGCGAAGCGCGGCAAACTGCGTTGGTATGATTCGAGCATTCACAGGGAATTATCCTGCCGTTTTAAGGTCCTCAATCTGATCGAATGCCAGGCCGCTAGAACCTTCACCGCGGCCTGTCTGTTTGCGAACACCGAGCCACAGCAGGACCCGACCATCGCGCCATCGTGTGCGCTGGAAACTCTGGGTCACGCGCACACCGGCGCGCGGCACTTCTTCTTCGTGGATGAAATACGCTTTCTTTGCGTCCAGGCCTTCACGCAGAAGGACAGTCCCGGGACGAACCTTCTTGGTATTCTTCGGGTCGTCGCCTTCGAGCACACGAGGCAGCGCAGCGCGCTGGAGTTGAATTTTGCGGTTGTCGCCGGGGACGTGAACGGGAATGAACGGTATCCAGTACTCCGGCACCGAAGTCATCACTTGATAGAAGATTTTTGCTTTGTACTCGGGCGGCGCGACGGGTGGTCCCGTCTCAAGCCGGCGCGCGAGATCCGCTTTGTAAAACGCCAGCGTTTCGGTCGCGGCTTCGCTGCCGGGTTTACTCGCGCCGTTGGGCAGCGGAACGGTTTTCTCCACCCCCCAGACCATGTTGGCCACTTCATCACGGATGAGCAGAATTTCTTCGAGCGGGCGGCTTTCTTGAATCTTCGGGACAGTGGGCAAAAGCAAAATGCTGGTGTCGGCCGGCTCGTTGCCTTTGCCTTTGATGTTGAGGTTGAACATCGCCCATCGCTGCCACGCATCGTCAGGCCCGCGGCCGGCCGCTTCGATCCACGTGCGTTCACCGAAAACATTCGTCACCGCCATGCCGCGGATGCGCGCGATCGCACCCGCAGGTAATCGGTACGGAATCAGGAACCAATCGTTCGCGTAAACGAGACCGAATTCGATGAGAAGCAACTTCGCGAGATCAGTCGTGTCGGGTTTAATATCGCCGAAGTTGGTGCGGCTTTCTTCAAACGCCCACCAGCGCGTATTCGGCATTCCGGGAAAACTCAACGGCGTCGGAATCAATGTCTGCGTGTCGGGCGCAGGAAGTTTCGGATCGGGCGGCGCAGCTTCGCCCAACGACGCAGCGTTCGGATCAATATCGAAGTTGTACCAATCGAGATGACCGTGATAGTATTCGTCTGCCGTCAGCACTTTTTCCCCCTGCGTTTCCGGCGCGGAACAGGCAAATTGATACTCAAGCCGATCCGGCACCCATGCGTTTTCGCTTGCCCGCGGCTGATAAAAAAGCCGCTCAAAAAATGCGACAAACCTTTGTGCAAGATTGTTAACCTCCTCATGATGTCCGCCAAGACCGGCGATTCCATCGTAAGCATGATGCGTTGAATCGCTGAGGTGCTGATAAAGTTTAGCACCATCCATGCGATGACCACCGACGGCGGCGAACGTGCTCCATACTTCAGCATGCGCGCAAAAGGGCGCATCTTGTGGCTGCGTCGGATCAGGCGCGTGAATGGGATATTTCGCGATGAAGTCATCCGCAAAATCGCCGGGGATTGATTTCATCAACTTCAGCCAGTGCCGACCCACGAGCAGACGCAGATCGAGAGAAATGTCAGCGCCACCGAGCGAGAAAGCGATTGGACGCCGCTCTACTTTTGCCTCCAGCGGCACGTTGTCCTCGAAGGGCTCGACCTCGTGAGCATCGGCGCGATATTTTTTCAACATCGTCGTCGTCAGATGAACTTTCGTGAAAATCGGTGAGCCCGCGTCGTCACCGCGAAATTCACCGAGCTGCCACTGGCGAGCAAGCATCCAGAGCGCGTCGCGCACTTCGGCTTTAAGTGCGCGCGCGAAATCCTCCCGTCGCGGGCGGCCTTCGAGCCGATTCCACATTGTGATCGTAGGAATCGTTCGCTCGGCGAGAACTTTCGCCATGTCGGGAATAACGGAAACAGGCATGTCAGTTTTTCAAAAACGTCTCGAGGTTGTTGTTGATTGCGAAATTCGCCGAGATCGTGAGGCCGCTGTGCGTCACCGCCATAATTGTCGCCGGCAGAAACCGCGTGTAAGCCGTCGCATCGACCTGTGCCGGTTCGACCGCGCGCTTTTTTGCCAGATCGAGCGTTTCGTTCAGCGCATCAACCAGATCGATCCATTGCCACGCGCCGCGGAAATCGGTCGGCGTCACGAGCAATATCGTCTGGGGTGGCTCGTTGTTCGGCCGATCGTAGTGAAACGAGATGCCGGTCATCGCGTCGCGCGCGGGAATGACTTCACTCCATTCGTCGAGCAGCAATCCACATTGCGGCGTGCCTTTCGCGAAAACCTTCGCGAAATGCGCGGTGTAAAGCAGCCGATCGCCATCGAACTTGTAATTGTCCGGGAACTTCAAACCGAGCCAGTCGTCATTAGGCTTGAACGGAAGTTGAAGCGCGGTCAGTTCCGGCTCGGACCCGCCGAATCCGCCGGCAAGCATGAGGACCTGTTCCCATGCCCACATTTTTTCCCGGACGCGCGCGACGCCGTAGAGCCATTCATCGACGGGAAAATCGATGTGCTCGGTGTTGATGAGATGATTGAACAACTCGCCACTGCCGTTCGCAGCGAGCGCGTTCGCGATTTCATCGTCCTGCGCTGCACTCGGCGTGAACTCCGGAACAAAAACGATCTCGTCGCCGAGCAACGTTTTCGCTGCAGCCTGCAGCGCTTGAACGCGCGCGGCCGGTTGCGCAGCAGTGTCGGCGTCTTGCAACAATGTCTGTGACCCGGCAAGCCGACGCTCGATGTTCGCTATTACGGCACGGACAATGTTCAACGCATCTTGCGTAAAGATCGTGACCTGTTTCTCTTCGTCCGCGATGGAAAACTCAACGACATCGAAATCGGAAACTGGCAGCAGCGCTTTCACGTCCGCGAGCAAATCGGTGAAGCGCGTCCGCGTTGTCGCGGTAATCTTTTCAAAATCGTCGCGACGTCCCTCAAAAAGAGCCCGTTTCGCGTCGAGATCCGCCGGCGTGGCCGGTGGCGGTTGCATCGGCCTAGTCGAAATCAAACGCTCCGCGCGTTGCAGCAATTCGGATTTTTCCTGATTCGTTGCGGTTGACGGAAGTGAATTGAATTCGGTGATCAGGTCGGCGAAGTCTGAGAGACGCCCATTCCATCGCTCCACTAGTTCGTCAGCTTTTTTGACAATCGATTTGAATTGTCGCTGTCGCCATTCGTAGGCAAAACCCCAGCCTGTTTGCGGAACGCCGAAGCGCGCTGCTCGATCAAAAAGTCCAACAAGCGTGTCGATCTGATCATCGACATTTCCTGGCGCACCTTCCAGTTGGACGCGGAAAGCATCGAGATCACCGTGAAGCGTGTTCAGCGCATTGCGCGGAAGCGTTACCCGTACCGCCTTGGCAGAAACATTCTCATCTTGCTTTTGCTCACCTTCGGTCGCGAGTGCGAGATCACTCGCGCGCAGTGGACGCGAGCTGAAAGCGAGCTTTCGCAGACTCGCCACCAGCGGCGTCAGTTGAAAGATGGAAAACTTCGCCGTGCCTTTTCCCATGTAAGCGATTGACACGCCAGGGTCAGGCCGAACAGAATTGTTCTCGATGACGTGCCGCAGAATGCGATCATCCAGTTCCGACATCGCCTGCTGGTTTTCACCGCGAATGATGTAAAGCAGATCGAGCGGTTGAACGCTGAGATCGCTAAGTGTCACGGTCTGCTCGACATCAGTGTTAGCGAGCGCGTCGCGAAATGTCACTTTGCAACCGATTTGGTCGAGTGGCGGCAGAACGTGTACGACCCAGCTGTTTAACGCCGGATCGGCCTGCGCTCGCGCAGTCATGGCGATGCCAACGATCGGTGTCGCGTTCGGATCGGCACTAGCATCGAGATGAAGTGCGACGCGATGCGTCAAACCCGTGCCGCTCGTGGGCGTGCGTACGATCTCGGGTTCAGGCGGAAAGTTTCCTTGTGTGTAGGAATCGAGCGTCGCCGCCACGCGATCGTAATTTCCTTGCACCGCCTGATACACACCTTCCGCCAGAGCGAGATCGGCGACCGCATCGTGCGTGTCGAGCATTCGTTCTACTTCCGCGTTGATCGCGGCCGCTTCTGCATCCGATGCAGGCGGCAGTGCCGTTTTTCCAAAACGATAAGTATTGTTTCCGGTTTTCTTGATGTGCTCGACGAGCGCGAGACCATCCATGACGTTGCGCGCTTCGAGCGCTTCAATGGAAACGCCAGGGTCGGATTCGCTCGTTGACGCCAGGCGGTTTGCGCCGAGCGGAAATTCGCGGCGAATTTTGAAAATGAATTTATCCACTTCGGCAAGACCGTGCCGATCGTGCAGACCACGCTCGAATTGATATCCCAACAGCGCGCCGAGACTTTGGCCGCTGCGAATTCCTTCGAGGATGGAGAGCGCAGTGCGGACACGCTCAGAGGTGAGATTCACCGCCATCGTCTGGGGATTCTCAGGCGTCGCGTTCGAAATGTAGCCATTGCGCAAGACGGCCGCAGCCACAGCGTGATTAAGTGAAGGGGCGTGGATGTGACCTTCGTTTGCGCTGTCGCGTTGCAGCGGAGCCTGACCATTTGTGTTAAAAATTGTGGCCAAATCCGGATCTAGCTCCACCGGTGTCAGCGTTTTTTGTTTGGGCCGCACATCTTCGAGCCACGCGTAAGCACCAAGATAAATGCCGCGGCGCGGTTTGGTCTCTGCGCCATCGCGAATGTCGCGCATGAGCGCGAGTTGGTAGTGGACGAGACCGAGCACCCACGCATCCAAACGATAGGTGCAACAATCGATGTGTTCCGCAAATGCGCGCTCCAATCGTGCCGTCGATGCGTTCTTTAAAACTTCAAGAGCGCGCAGTTGCTCGCGCAGATATCGCGCAACGGTGAGCGAGCCGAGCGCGCTGGTGATGAAATCGCCGACCGTAAGTGTCGGATGAATTGATGGTTCCTTCGCGTAGAGAAGTTGGTAGGGACTTTCGCTGCGTTGCGCTGCTGCTTTGACATGAATGAATGTCGGCTCAGTGCGTGCCGCGATTGCTTCGGGGATCGACAATAAGTTGAGCGATTCGCGGAGCTTGATGCTCGTGAGTTTGTAACCCTGCTCGAGCGCATAGCGCAGCAGGATGTAAAGCAGCGCCGCAGGCGGTTTGTTATCGATGAATCCGTTCTGCACGCGCAATGCGTCCACTGATGTGTTCGCCGCGTCGATCAGCCATTCGAGATAATTTTTCTTATCGTTTGTGTAGAAGCGAATCTGCGCGGTCTCGGAGAGCGGCACGTCATCGATGAGCGGACCTTTGAGCTGGTTTTCTTTGCCGAAGAAAACCTTGTTCAGCAAATCAGGTTTTTCCGCGCCGGCATAGCCGAACCTGTTCAGCAGATCGATGCCGCTCTGCACAAATCCCGCGGCAAGGATCGATGCAAAAAGCCGCCCAAGACCAGAGAGATTCAGCCGGTTAAACCATTCTTCGACCGACTCAGCGTAGCGTTGCGAAAATTCAACTGAACCCGAATGCAACCCGATGATGTCGAGCAATGTTTTATGCGCGTCGCCCGGTTTGTCGGAATACGAAACCGCCGCCGCCATGTTTGCCCAGTCTTTATCCATCTCACGCAGGAAATCGCGGAGCCGGCGCAAGAACGTAAGAAACGGATCGGCGCGAACAAAAATCGGTTCCTGGCGCGGCTCCATCCAAGTCATGCGTGAAAACGCAGTCGCGGGCAAAATGCCGTACGGCTGTTTGCCGATCCGCACCGCGGGAATTGCGCCGCGACCGCTCACGAACTTGTTGAAAAAGTCGCGCGTGTTCTCGATCGCATCGGCCGAGAACACCGGCTTCATCATTGTTTCCATCCAATAGCCGAGCGTGCCCGGCCAGAGAGCCATGTTCATCGCGCGCGCATCGATCTGGTCGGCGCCATCGCTGTGGCGCACCTTTCTTAGAGCTGCGGTGTCGACGCCGAGCGATTCGCCTAACCACTGGCCATCGCTTTTTTTCAACCATTCAGACGAATCTTCAAAGAGCGCGTCTTTTTTGAAAAGATCGTCGTAGCTCGCGTCCGCATCATCGCTGCGCGTGAATCCTGAGCCGCCGCTTTCAGTGTTATTCGTCGGTGTGCCTTGAGGAATGAGACTGAATCCGTTTCTGCCATATTGGTGATGCTGGATGAGCGTCTCCAACTCAGCCTGCGCCTTTTTCTCGTCGGAGCTCAGTCGCAATCCGAGTACGAGGACGCGATCGAAGCCACCTTCCGCGTGGGCGCGATCGAGATTGACGCGAAAACCCATCCCGACCTCGACCGCACGCTCGAAGTCCACCATCCACTTGATTTCTTCGGGCACGATAAGTTCGCCATCCTTTTGCTGGAGCTGATCTTTTGGATCAGCCGACGGATCGGGACCGGCAACGAGCGGGGATGCGACAGGTCCGCCGACTACCACGACCGGATCGGTATTCACCCTGTAGCCGATAAAAACAAAACGGTCGGGAAATGCTGAAACCTTCGGCGCGCGCGACCACGATTGCTGTTTTGTCGGCACGGTTTCCGGCGGCGGAAAAACAACGAACCCAGTGGTGCTATTGACGTCGCTTTTCTTTTTCGGCGGTTGCGGTTTTTCCAAGATATTCGCCGGCCGGTACTGCTCGATGATTTCCGCCGCGCGATCGACGCCAACAGCATTTTCGAAAGTCTCACGCGCGGCGTCTTCTTTCGTCTTGTTTCCATCTGCGAGCCAAAGCTCGCGCCAGAATGCAGCAGTCGTGTCCGCTTCCGCAGCAGCGAGCGGCGCAGTCGTCGCAATAACGAGAATGACATCCGTCGCCTCAACTTTCGTCGGCTTCTCCGCGATGTTTACCGGCTGATAATTTTCGACGATCCACGCGGCGCGCCCTGACCCGTGACTTCCGACAAGTCCGCGCCAGGCCGCCCGCTGTTGATCTTCAATTCCGCCAGCTTGCCAGATGCCGGTCCAATAAAGCTGCGCGCTTTGAATTTCGACCTCGGATAAGGTCGGCTCGAATGTGTCGATCGAGCATTCATCGGGGTAAATGCGCACCCAGAGTTGTTGTCGAGTGATGTTGTCCTCGATGATCGTTTTGAATCGCGTTTCGAGGCGGACCGGAAAAAGCAGGATCGGGAACTGATCGTTGAAGTGGCCAATGGCTTCGGGTGGATCAGAGAACGCAGCGAATCCTTCGATGGCCTCGCCAAGTCGCGCGCCGACCTGCCGCAATTCGGCATCGGCCCGTTTCAATTCGGCTTCCGCATCTGCGCGCTGACTTTCGATGCGTCGCCGCTGCTGCGAATGATCGCGGTTGTGCGGATCAAAAACGCGATTCAGTGTCGCTTCCTCAGCGCCGAGTCGTTTGAGTTCTTCTTTCGCTCGTTGAACGCGATCGGCCGCGGTGTCGCGCTCCACACGCGTCTGCTGCAACTGCTGTCGAAAATCGTCGAATTCAGGCATTGTTTACGTTTTCCTCAACATCTCGGATGCATGTATGCCAACGAGAACCGGCGCCTGAAAAAGGATGTAAGCCACATCAGCGGCGCTCATGTCTTTGCTCCAGGACAGATTTTTGTCGTCGCCATATTGTTCCTGTTTCTCGACCTCATCCGGCAGCGTCGGCGGTTTGAGCGTTAAAGTTGGCGTGGCGTTATTGATTTCGATGAAAGTTCCAGCCGCGCCTGGCTGGACATCCTGCCACGACAAATCGTTCCAAACGTTGAGATCCGTTTGTTTGTCCGTATCCAAACCGAATCGCGGTTCGCCCGGTCGTTCCTTGAGCACAAAAAACCAGCCGGGGTCATCAGGATCTTCCTCGGTCTCGCCCTTCGCCGCTTTCACGCTCAAATCGAATCCAAAAAAATAAATGTCCGGTTTTACCTGCGCTTCGTAGAGCGGGAAGCGCATCTTGTCGCGCGGCGGCGTTGGCTCTTCCGCGGTGGTCAGTTCTACGAGTTGTCGCTCTTTCGCTTTGTCTGGGCTGCCGTCTGCTTTGGTCTGCCACTTGGCGCGATTCGCATAGACGACTGTGTTCGGATAGCGCTTGAGTAACTCGCCGCGAATGACGAGCACCGTTTCCTCTTCTTTATCGCCGGCAATCTCGCGCGCGTCGTGATCACCGAGCGCGGATGTCTTTGACCAGAGATGCAGTTTCGGGATATCTCGCAATCGTTCGCGGAGATCCTCGTCATTGAGATTCTCGGTGTTGAAAACGCTGCGGACATCCCAAAACTGCCGGAAATAACTGCCGCGCTGATCGGTCGGGTATTCACGCCAGAGCAATTCGCGCGCGAACTCATGATTGAGACCAACCATGTAAGCCTCGATGAATTTCTGGTTCGTTTCGAGCAGCGTAATGCTGTTCTGCTCGATCAAGTTGATGTTCGGCAGAAACAATTCCGCCGAAATATCCTTGAGCGGTTCGTACATCGCTTGATCGATCACCGGATACGCCATCGCCTCGACGAATTGCTTGCCCACCTCGGCTTTAATTCGCGGCGGCAAGAAAATGCCGTAGAAGGTACGACGCGGAACTGTTTGTTCCGGATCGATCGATCGCATCGTTGTCTGCGTGATGGCAAAAAGGTCGAGCTGCTTTTTTGGTTCAACACGACCGGCCTCCGCACTTGCGCTCAGCAACGCGCTCGCGTCCTTGAGCGCGCTTTTAAAGCGCGTCGCTTCAACGCTGTCGCTTCCACCGCGGCTCGGCGTAAAACCGGCATCGATCTCGGACAAGACGAAATCGGAACTTGTCGGCAGCGCATCGATTGATTCCGGCGTGCGATTTTCTTCGCGTAGCGAATTGCCCGCTTGAATCGTCTCGTTCCATGCAGACAAGCGTTGAAATAAAAAGAAGGCGGCGCCAGCTACAATGAGGCCAAGCACGAGCGCAACGATGATGGGCACGAAAACCAAAAGCAGCAAAATGATCAACGCGCCGAGCGCAAGCGGGGCGAAACGCAACATCGGACTGTTACGCAGCGCGTTGACCACAACCGGCGGCGCATCCTGCGGCACTAATTTTTCCGCGATCTGATTTGCAGTCGTTAGGCCAGCAGGGACTTGTTTCGGCGGAGCAGCGCTCACTTCGCCGTTGTTTACACGCGCGAGCAAATTCGCCGGTTGCACGGACGCTGCGAACGGCAGAGCGCGCACCAAACGTCCGCGCGGACGAATTACACGGCGCAGCGCGGCTGACGTCATCGCCGGTTGCACGCGGCTTTGCGTCAACTCGTGATAAACGGTGAACGGGCTTGCCATGATGCGCTTGTGCAAAGGTGCTGTGAGTAACAATGACTTTTCGGTGTTCACCGCAGTCAGCGGCAGGAGGTGGCGTTCGCGCCAGACCCACGCCATTTCTTTGAAAAGCTGTGCGAAGCGAATCCGCTGATTTGCGTCGAGCACTTTGCCGATCTGTTCCCACGCCGCGTCCATATATTTTTCCTGCTGATCCTGCACGACGCGGGTTCCGAAACCGGCGGCGACGCGATGCCGCGGATCTAGATTCAGTTCGTGCACCCAATTGTCGTTAGGCACAACGGCGGCGCCATTGCGTTCGCGCAACAACCGTTTTGTCAGCGCATGCCACGTTCCATAAAGCGGCGCTGTGATCAGCGGATCGGGATCGGTGTCGTCGATTTCCGGATCAATCGCAATGTCGCCGGCAGCGCTGTTCGCATCCGGCGCGCTCTTCGCAGCATAGTCGTCACTAAGATCGATGAATCTCGCGAGCGCTTCCTGGAACGGGCGTGGATAAGGCGTAGCCCAGTTTTCGTATTTGTTGACCTCGACTAATTCTTCCGGCGTGAAATCTTCGCGCGGCACGCGCAACGCGCCGCCAAGTTTCAAAATTCCGTCAAGCGCCGCATCTGTAATGCCTGGCAGATTCGAGCCGGGATGTAGCACGTCCATGTCGCGGGTGCCAACGCGCTTGTCGACTGGCTTTGGCTGAAGCAATCGCACCAGCGTTTCGAAATCGCCCGTCGTGCTCGTGCGAAAGAACCAGCGAAAATAATACGGGAAACTTTGCGGCTCGGCTCGCGTTCCCGTTGGATACGGTTGCCACGCGGAAAACGTCGCATACGGACTTCCGGCCGGATCGAGTCCAAGTCCAGCGAGCCGGCCCGTTTCAAACACCGGCACGATGAAGGCGTGATAAGCTGTGTTCTCTGCGAGTTTTCTCGGCGATACAATGCGCGAATAGGCAAGGTCCGGATTTTCGTTGAGTACTGCTTGGAACTTTGGCAGCACCGCACCCATGTCGGTCGACGTAAATTCTGTGTCGTTGGCGGCGAGACTGCGATTCACATGCACGTGCGCCCACGCCCACAGTTGCTCCGGCGCAGGAAACCGGCCGAAATCGCTCACTTCGACAAACGGCAGAGGCCTGTTCGCGAGATTTTTTCCGTCGCTGAACTCACCTTCGGCGAGAACGATAAGCGCGATCCACGGCCGCAGCCGATGCTTCGTTGTGTCGGCCGCTGCGGGCGTGTAGCGCCACGGAAAATCTTCATCGTAAAATTCAATCGCCGGCAGATAATTCGGCTCGAAGTTGGTGATCCAATTGCGCGGTTCGCTCCGAACAATCGCGCGCTGTTCGATGCCGACGATGTCTCCCGGACCAAACAGCGCCACTGGTTTTGTAACTTTCACCGCTTCGGTTCCGCCGCCGATTTTCTCGCCAGAGAGGTCGAGCTCGACGCTTACCGCCGCGCGTAATTTTACGTCCTCGTCGAAATCAGGCGTTGCGATCTGATTCGCCAAACCCTGTCGCAGCCACGGTAGAAAGGAATAAGTTCCCAGCGCGCTCATGCGGCCTTTTCAAATTCGGGAATGACGTGGAGCGCGTTGCGCAGGTTCGGCTCTTTTGCGATTTGGCGATTGAGATAATCATCCGCGCTGGCAGCGCTGGCGAATGAAGCGGCTTCCGCGGCATAAGTTTTATTTGTCGCCTGAAACGCGACCGTGAATGTCTCCGGCTGAACGACGATTTTTTCCTTGAACGGCTGCAACTTCTTTTTCTCGAACTGCGACAGTTCCGATTTGCTGACACTTGCACCCGCGAGAAAAAATTGGAAGAGCGTGGCTGCGAATCTGGAAAATCTGCGCGCGAACCTTTTGAAACCGGAATCGATGATGATTTCCTCGTAGCGAACGATCCGGCGTACCATTTTGCTGGAAGCGAGCTGTTGACCGGCGATGGACAAATCTAAACCGCCGTGCTCTGGACCGTACGCCGGTTGCGAAAGTTTCTGCGCGTCATCGAAGTCGCGGAACTGCGCGGGTGCGAATTGCTCAACTACGTCACCTTTCTTTCCCAGACCGCCGGCAGCGACCGTGACCGCGAGCCGGTTCACGTCGCTCGGTTTTTGGTTCCCGATTTTGTCGAGGGTGAGATCGAGCGGGACTGCGCGCTGGCTCACACGCAAAACGCCAACCGGATGCAGCACGAGCGCAGTTTCGGCTTCCGGCAGTTTACGCAGCGAAACCAACAAATTGTTGCCAACGGGCAAAAGCGCGCGCCAGTTTTCGATTTTCTCAAACTCGGCCGTTAGGAGCGGCATCACCGTAATCGGCGGCAACGTCGTGTCGCGCTCCTCGCCCCAGCTGACGTCGAAATCGACGGAGAAATCGAAGAACAGAATGGAAATTTCGCCGCTGCCACGGGCGCGCCAGCGCGATGGTCCTTCCAGAGTGAAGCGCACGCTGACGCTGAAGAGGCCCGCGCCGAAAACGCTCACCGAAAGCGACGCGGCAATTTCTATGATGAAATGGAGCGGCGAAAATTGCAGCAGCGCATCGAATCCGATCTGGCCCTTGATGTTGAAATCATCCAGACCGAAGAACAATTCTGCGCGCGCGCCGAACTGAGCGGTATTAGTCGTGACCGCGAAGTAACCTTCGACCCGCAACTTGTAGGTAGGTGTATTGGCAAGATCGAGTGAGATCCGGCGCGGGCCTGGGAAAGGCAATGGCGGCGGATTGAAACGCGGATGAAAACCACCGGCAGAGACAACGAAATTCGCGTCGTCGCCGAAGGCCGCGAGCACACCCATCTCGCCTTCGATGCTTGAAAAGAGAACGCGCGATTCGAACATCGCAGCAAAGAAATAGAGCCGCGCTTTGTCGAATTCGATTCTGCCAACAAAATTTACTTGTAAGACAATCAGCGCGGCGTCGTCTGCCGGTAGTGCCACGCGTAGGACGCCAAGAATCGTGAGGTCTCCCGGCACTTCGATAATTATCCCAAGCGAAAGACTGATCAGCACCGGAGTGCCCCAGCCGAGTTTCGCCATCGGGCCGATGAGAAAGCTGTCGTTCTGCGGCGGAAAAATCGTGCGCAGATCGCTAATGATGCGCGGCGCGTTTGCGATCACGTCCTCGGGGAACATGATGCTGTTTACCGCACCGGTGCGCACGCCCTCGAGCAACGGCTCGATGCGAACCGTTCGATTCAAACCGAGCAGCCCGCCGACGGCCAACAGCGTGAAACCAAACCCGAGCTGAATGCCGGTGCCGAACTCGGCCGTGATGATGATCAACAACGAAAACCCGCGTGAGCCATCGGGCATTTTTGTGCTGAGCAAGCCAATGGCTTTGAGCGCGACAATTCCGCTGAACGTCAACTCGAGTGCGCCCGCGTATTCGCCGCGATCGGGATCGAAATAAAGATAACCGCCACCTTTGATGACCGCGGCATCGACGGAAAGGCCGATGCCATTTGGCGGCCGAAATGCGAGATCGAGATTAACCGGTCCCAAATTACCCTTCTGATCAGGCGGGAATTTGAAGTTCGCGGTGAGGCCAATGTTCTCGACCACTGCTTTCAAAATTCCCAAATCCGCCTTGATCGTTGCGGCAAGGTCCACAGGAACACCGCCGTCCTTGAAGTGAACAGCTACAAGAGCTGATTGGATTTCGATCGGTCCGAGCTGAATATGCACCGGAAGACTGAGCTCGAGGCCTCCGCTGCCGCCGAAATAAATACCGTGTGTGCTCGAAAATCCGACCGTGAGATCGAAGTTCATCTGCATTCCATCAGTCGGAAGTAATTGGGCGAGAAAACCGTCGAGTTGATCCTGACTCGGTTGGATTACGATCTTGCCCTTCTCGAGTGCGAACTCTGTAAACACTTCCAGTTTGCCGCCAGAATAGAAACGCGTGCCGCCCGTCGTCGTGACACCTGCAAGTTCAAATCGGCTCGCGTCAGTAGATCCTATGAGCACGAACGGCGATCCAGGTTCTGCGAGACGCAAGATGATGCCCAATTTTGCGGATACCGTGGAAGGCGTAGCGGACTCCAAGCCAAGCAGGAACTCGATCTCCTGGTCGGGACGAACGAGAATCCCGATGCCTCCGGTTAGATCCATGCCCCCGGTAAAACCGAGCTGAACCCTATCCGTGATATTGATCGCTTCCGCGAAGTCGCCCGCGGTAAAAGGCAAAAGCGCAAACCCGGGTTTGCTCGACCCGGTTTCGGGAAGAAGAAAAAGTCCGACACCCGCGCTGAGTTGAGCTTCATCGATGTTGTCTTCGATAAAGATCAAGCGAAGCGCAGATTCGTACGCCTCTTGCGGTTGGAGCGCGCCGTTGTTGAGATGACTGGCCGTGTTGGACTCGAGGCTGTCGAGTCTTGGTTGAAATCCCCAGGCCGTTAGTAAGCCGTCGAAATTCTCAAGTAACTTTTCGCCTGCGAAATTAGACTGTCCCCACCGATACGCATTCCTGAAGAAGATCAGTGGATCGTTAAAGAGTTGACTGAAATCCTGGAAGGCGAAGACCCGTCGCAGGTAGGCCGGCCGGCCACCCGCCGCCGCCACATCTTCGAGGCGAATCACGCCGATCGTCTTTAAGAGATGACCCCATTTCGATTGCCGATTCAGGAAATATTCCGCGAGCAGATATTCCACGAGCTGCTCTGGGAATTCGTTCTTGAAATCATTCGTTAGGCCAGCTGCACTGCGCAGATTGCTGATCGCATCAAAAGCGCCGCGGATGGCGGTGAGCAGACTTGGAATCTGCCTCGGATCAATGGTGCCGCCTTGGACGAGGGAAAGCACTTGTTCAGCCGGTGCCTTCAAGTTGTTGAGCGCAGGCGGGACTGCGCCAAAATCCCAACCCAGGTCTTTCAGAAAATCGCGCAACGCCCCCGGTAAAGAAAACGCCGCGACCAGAGGTGCAAGGGTAAAGCCAAGCTCTTCGGCGATTACTCCGATCGTGTCTCTTTCGTCCGCCATGGTGACTTGTTAAACGTTCTCGAAGAACTTCGCGTTCGTCTCAACGAGACCGGTGGTTATGGCCGTTTGTGACGTACCGGGGTCGGGGTAAAAATTGAAGATCAAGTTGTTACTGGCGTCGAGGATCGGAACGAAAACGGTATATTCCATTCTCAGTCCTTTGCAGACGAGCTTTTTCCGATTCGGCGTAAGCTTCCATTCGTAACCTGCGAAAAAATCTGCGAACGACGAATAACCCCAACGTTTGAACTCTGGGAAGGCATGCGTGGGATCGAATCTCGACTGGTTAGTAAGGAACTGTTTCAAAACCGCCATCTGACCCAGCTTGGTGGTGGGAACCTGTGACGCACTGGGAAATGAAATTGTGCTGTCAAATTTTCCCTGCTTGACCCGAAATTCGCCGTTGGTTGGCAATGTGGTCTGGCCCGCGACGGTGACGCCGAGATTTACCGTGATGTATAGCGTCGACGTTCGAGCGATACTCGTGGGAACCCAGGTTTTCCATTGCGCTTTTGGTACTGCCGGCCCATCAAACCGAGGATCAAAAACTTTCTTTTCAAAAGCCGAGACGGCGTCGCTTTGGCTCGGAAACACAGTCGGCCTAACGATCTTGTGTTCGTACCACATGTATTCCCACACGCCGACCTTTGGGGTTTGGATGAATCGGTCGGAATGAATCGGCGCCGTCACGGTTACGTTGTCGCCGAGCGCTTCCCTCAATTTCACTAGAAGTGGACGCGCCTTGCCGATGTTGCACCCTCGGATGTGAAAAAACTTCGAGGGTGGACTGCCCGGTGTATGTCCGATCAACGTATCCGGAATCTTGATGGAATGCGCGGTGTTGCTGAGGGAATTTTCCAGCGTCTCGAACTTCGTCGAACCGCGTTGACCGGTAAACAACGGGATCAAAAGCACGCCTTCATCGGTGGCATGAGAAGCAATCAGAAGATTATCCACTGGCCGGCTGATTCCCGTCGCAGTATTCAGATGGTTGATAAATTGTCTGAGCGTTGCCAGCCGCTTCACCTGAATCAACTTGGTTTGTGGGCGCCGCTGAAGCATCGCGCGCGCAAGCAATTCGCCAGTCGATGCGCCCGGAACAAACGCAAAATCCATAAGCGTCTTTTATTTTACGGTGAGTAGCTGGTTTTTATTGTAGATGCCCGCTTCGTCCTAGCCGGACGATTTCTCAGCCTCAACGCACACTCGCATTAAAAGCGACTGCGCTGCACCGCGTCAATACGAATGCCAACGACTTTTCCTGAGTGAAGCCGGGGAGCTGTATTCGAACCGACGACCTCCCGATTACAAATCATCATGAAAAAGCGAGCGAAAATGTTCGAGTTGTCCGCCAGATCTGGCGAGCTACGCTCCAAAAAAACTACGTAGCACCCAGCAAATCGAATAGACTGTGTTTTAGCACATTTTCGTGCGCATCTGCGCGAAGTGAAACGCAAAGTTCCTTACGATACCGCACTGGGGTTTCACAGCGGATTTGCGGAACCTATCAATTATCAATTTTTTTCATTGTCCCCGCGCCCGTGGATGACTACCCTCCGGTTCACCGTGAAAAAGCAAATTCCAATCAATAAGCTGACCCTGGTCGTCGAGACCGCGCGCGAGGTCTGGGGCTGAGAAGGGAGCGAATCGCATTATGCCAGTGTTCAGTCTCGGCGGGAAGGACGTCCATGTTGACGCGTGGCACACCTGGTGGCCACTCTCGGTCGTCTACAAGCAGCAGGGGGTAGAAGTAACGGTCAACCCTGAACGTCATTGGTGGTGCCTCTGGCTCTGCCAGACCACCGACGATGTCGATGTCATCGACTGCGCCGCGGACCTGATCTCGACGTTAGCCGCGAATTCGGGAATCGCGAGCAAGTGCAGTGACTGCGGGGACCTCGTCCTGCGATCTGCCGCCACGGTGGGCTTTTCCGCTCCGTGGCTCTACGACCGTGCCGACTTCTCCGGAGGGATCGAATTCGACGGCTCGCGTCTTGAGTTCAAGGGCAGCTTGCAGTACTAGACAGGATGGAGTTGGCCGGTGGCCAGCGCGCTGCGTAGGGTCGTGGGTTGCCGGTGGTAGCCGGTAGAGCCACATACGGAGGCGCCGACCATTGGGTCAGGGTAGCGGGTGGATCATATCCCCAGGCCGGCATCACTCGGTTGCCGCGAACGCCATCCGCTCCCGACGCAGGACCTTCCTCGTTCGGGCGCGATCTTTGCGGGCGTGGCTTTTCCTGGTGGACGAATCGCCAGATTGCGGTTCAGAATAGGCCACGTCGTCAGAGCGTACGGGCAACGTGGTCCGCTGATGACCCGAACATTCTTTCGGGCAAGCGGCTTTTCGGCATCGCGGGGAATGCACAACAGGATGCTCAACTCCGTCGGGCTATTTTCCCTCGTGTAATAGGCTTAGTTGTGGAGCATACGCGGTACGATTCATCTAGAAAACGACGACAGTTGAATCAACCCGCCGTGATGCTCAGGCCTGGGAAGGACCCGCGAAAAAATACAGGCAACGCGAGCCGAGTAAGCATTCCTATTGGCACACTGTTTAGGGATTGTGCGCAGAATTCAAAGCATCGCATCAAGTGCTGAAAAAGATCGAGGAAAACACGGAAAGCGATCTCGCAGCTAACAAATATCGTTTCCACCAATTCCAGTGGCGACGGAAAAAGTTATAAGCATTTTGACGATTTTTCGGAACTTGGGATTCCCAAATCCCGTAGTCGGTTATATGACGCAGTCCTCCGCCTCGCGTGCGCTGCTCGATGAGCCTTTTTGGTTCTGGCCAAAGCCGAAGCGGGAGCATCTGCCACTTTGGGGACCCGCTTTGCAACCTTGTCGGAAAATGCCGCCT
>Ga0137376_10000489_pt1 | contig 18266 bp, 18 predicted proteins | sample SagtaG_23_FD_104814 | JGI IMG/M metagenome (GOLD analysis project Ga0137376, IMG submission 104814) | Vadose zone soil microbial communities from Sagehorn Ranch, Mendocino, California, USA - Sage2_L_20_16 metaG | ecosystem: Environmental > Terrestrial > Soil > Vadose zone | place: USA...
GGATCAGACGGGCCCGCGGTAGGTATCGAAGCGCGAGCCGGCGAGCGCGGACAAGGGCAACGGCATGATCTCGCCGCGCGGAGCCATGATCAACACGAAGCCACCGCCGAGGGCGCCCAGGCTCAAGAGGAGTTCGAGCACCACCAGGCCCTTGGCAAATCGGCTGAGCGGCTGTCTGGGCTGTGTCATCGCGACGCCGCGAGGTCCTGGGCGATTCCGGCGCTCCAGGCGCGGATCTCATCCCATGGGCGGTAGTCGCCATCGGGCGCTCGAACGAGGCCGACGATGGCGCGCTCACCGAGACTGAGATGGTTGCGGTCCAGCCGGCCGCCGAAGACTTGGTGGGAACGGGCACCAAGGCGGGTGGCGATCGGCGCGGCGTCGGCAGGCCCGCCGTCAGGCTCGAGCGGCTCGCCGAGCGGGCCGCTCGAGAAGAGCCATACGGGCAAGGACGCCAGCGCGGTGGCGTTGCGATCGACGAACTCCTTGGCGGCACCGAACCAGCGCCCAGCGTAGACGCCGCTGCCAAGAATCACCCCGTCATAGCCCTCAAGCGATTCGACCGACTCCGGTGAGGCGACGGTGGTCTCGATGCCGGCTGCGCTGAGTTCTTCAGCGATCGCGGTGGCGATGTCGGACGTGGCAGCATGCTTTGACGCCGCTGTGACGAGTACTCGCATGGCTGTCCTCCTGGGCAACTGCGGCGTTGGGGCCGAGCCGAGGGCGGCTCGCCTCTTTTCGTCACCAGCGTCGTCGTTCCGCATCCGAGTCGATAGTGCCGATCCGCCGTCCGATGACATGCCGAACGTCACGAGCGTTGTCCTTCGCAGCCAGCCGGATGGGTGACGTTTCGACCAGCTCGCCTCGGTCACGATGATCTTGCCGGCGTGGAAGCGCTTCCGCTGCCGACGACGCTGCTGATCTTGGTCGCCACGGAGCTGAACGCCACGATCGAGTAGATGCCCTCAGGAGCGCGCTGGCCAAGCGGCGCGACCGCCACGAGCGTGGGCTCGTGATCCTCAATGGGTTGTTCAAGTGACGAATGGCTCTACTCGATGCCCTGTTCGGCGACCAGCTGCTCATTCGCCAGTTGAACGATCGCCTGGCGGGGCAAGCTCTCGACGAGATCCTCGAGACGCGCGATCAATGCTTCGACCGCGGCGTGGGTCGCACCCTCGATCGGGCCCTCGAGCGTGCCCTGAGAGGCTGAACGACCGAGGCCAAGGTGGCGTGCCGGGTGGATCGCCGCAACGGCGACCTCGCTCACAGCCTCGGCGAGGCGCCGATGGGACTCATCGTCGCGAACGCGCCCGCCCACCTTTCGCTCCAGGGTCTGGCACGGATCAACCGTTATGGCCATGTCACGCCTCCTCTTTCCCAGGCCGGCCTTCCGACGTCAATCCGCAGGCCAGAGCAGAACGTCGAGGCGTCACGCGGTACGCGGGGCCGTCCATCCCGGGTCGACCGGCGTCCGGATTTGCCTCGCCAGGCCAGATGTCGTCGAGACCTTGGCCTGGCGGAATGACGACGACGCTGCGTCCTCCGTGATCGACGACGAATGAGGAAACGCTGCCCAGAAGGAGGCGACCGAAGGGACCGCGAGCATGACTGCCCACCACGGTGACGTCAGCACCTTCAGCAATGGCCGCCTCGACCACGGACGGTCCCGGGTCGCCCTCCCAGATGAGGAACTGTGTGGAGACTCCGCGCCGTCGTGCTTCCTCCACGATCCCGGTTATAGCCACCTCGCGCTGAGCCCGCACCTGGTCGACGCGGGTGTGGAAGAGGCCACCGGGCAGTCGAAGGCGGGACGGATCGATCACGCTCAACACGATCAAGCTAGCTCCGACACGGGCGGCCAGCTCGATCGCCGCCTGCTCGGCGCAGGTCGACGCCGAGCTCGTGTCCGTCGCAAGGAGGACCCGGCGAGGGGCCACCCCGTCCCGATTCAGCGCACCGTCTGATGCCGTCGTCATCGTTCCGGTCTCAGCCCGTCGTCGGAATTACGCATACATAGGCCGGAGCGCCGGCGGCGGCGAGCGAGATCGCGGCCGTGGCGTCCTGGATGACGAGCGCGGTCACCATGCCGAACATGCCGTCATGGCCTTCGGCGTGAGGGAGGATGTGGCAATGGAAGGCCCAGGCTCCGGGGTCCTCGCAGTCGATGACGACGTCCCATCGCTCGCCCGGGTTGACCCCGAGCGTGTCGCATCGGAACGAGGCCGCACCGAGCGGGTACCCGTCGCGCGCGACGACATGCATCGGCATCCCGTGGAGGTGCCACGGGTGGGTCATGATCCCTTCGTTCATGAACCGAATCACGATCTTCTCGCCGACCTTGGCCACGATCGGGGCGGTTGCCGGAAAGCCGCGGCCGTTGATCGTGAAGCCGCCGAGGGTGTCGTTGCTGATCCAGACGATGTCCTGCGTCGCGCCGTAGAGGTTTTCGTAGCGCAGCGAGGGGTCCTTCGGCTGGACGAGGAAGGCACCGAGGAGTCCACGCCCGACCTGGTCCGTCGCGTTGTGGTGCGAGTGGTACATGTGGGAGCCCGAAGTCCGGGCGACGAACTCGTAAGTGAATGAGTCGCCGGGCTGGATCGGTTCCTGGGTGACGTGAGGCACCCCGTCCATGGCGTTCGGCAGGCGCTGGCCGTGGAAATGGACGCCGGTGGATTCGGGCAAGTTGTTTTTGAAGGTCGCCCGGACCGTGTCCCCTTCGACGATCTTCAGCAGCGGCCCTGGCCAGATCCCGTTGTAGCCCAGCGCCTTGACGGGATCCTTGAGGGCGTCGATGCGGTGGTCGATCTCGTCAATGGTGAGGTCGAACACTTTCGCGTCCCCCACGATCCGCGGCTGGAGTGGCTGATTGACGGAGGGAAGAGAAGCCGATTCGCCGTCAAGGAAGCGCTTGACCACTGCGGCGGCGTTGGCATCGTGGTCGATCTGCGGCGAGCCGGACGATGCGGGCAATGCTGACCCACCGGGTGAGTGCGAGGCGTGACCAGGCTCGCTCGAGGGCTGCGCGCTCGCCGCTGGATCCGACCCGGTCGGCTGCGATGGCGCGTAGGTCCAGGTGGGACCGGCCGCCGCCGGCGCGCAGGCGGCGAACGTTGCCGCGACGATCCCGCCGCCGACGATCGCCCCTGTGCGCAGGAAGCCGCGTCGCGAGAGACCCTGGGCCGGATCGTGGTCAGGAACCGGGGCTGGCTGCTGCAATGTCGAGTCCATGCGTGCAACGGTGGTCCCGGCCCGGTTTCGCAGGCACGTGCCGATCGGCCCGTCGCTGGGGGCCGGATGTCCCGATGGTCGCGAACGCTGCTAGGCTCGGATGATGGATGCCACCAGCCGGACCGATCTTCGCGCCGAAGAATCTCTCGACGCGGCGGCGCTGAACGCCGTCGACGAGGCGGCCCGCGCGATCGCCGGCGTGCTCGATCTCGAATCAGCTCTTCAGCTCATCGTGGAGCGGGTCCGTGGCCTCGTCGGCGCGCGTTATGCGGCCCTCGGCATCGTGGGCGCGGACGATCGAATCCAGCGCTTCATCACGAGCGGCATGAGCCACGAGCAGCGCGAGGCTATCGGACCGCTGCCGCGAGGACGGGGTCTACTTGGCCTGATCATCCGCAAGGAGCTTTCCTACCGGATCCCGAACATCGCGGCCCACCCTGACAGCTCGGGCTTTCCGGCCAACCACCCGCCGATGACGTCCTTCCTCGGGGTGCCCGTCACCTCACGCGGCCGATCCGTCGGGAACTTCTATCTCACCGATAAACAGGGCGCTTCCGAGTTCACGCCTGACGATCAGCGGCTGGTCGAGCTGTTCGCCCTCCACGCCGGGATCGCGATCGACAACGCCCGGCTCCACCAGCAGGCTGCGGACTTCGCGATCGTCCAGGAGCGAGACCGCATCGGCCGCGATCTGCATGACGGGATTATCCAGTCGCTCTACGCAGTGTCGCTGTCGCTCGAGGACGTGCCGGACATGATGGTCTCGTCCCCGGGCGAAGCCGAGGGGCGCGTCGACGCCGCGATCGATTCGCTGCAGGCGTCGATCCGCGAGCTTCGCAACTTCATCTACGGCCTTCGCCCGGAGACCTTCGACGGCGCCGACGTGCCGGCCGGGATCGCCGCCCTGGGCGAGCAGTTCCGCTACAACACCCTCATCGAGATCGACATCGACGTCGATCCTGCCGTCACGAAAGATTTGTCACCGGAGCACGGTGCCGAGATCCTTCAGCTCGTCAGGGAGGCACTCAGCAACACGGCACGCCACGCAAAGGCAAGGCACCTTGTCGTGACCCTCCGCCGGGAGCCGGACGGTCCGACACTCGTGATTGCGGACGATGGTGTCGGCTTTGATGCTTCGGGTCCCGTCGCGGCCGGCCACCAGGGACTGGCCAACATGAACGCGCGCGCGACGGCGATCGGGGCGACATTGCGGGTCGAGAGCGCCGCCGGAGAGGGCACCCGTATCATCGCGATGTTGCCCAAGCGCGCAGATGCTGACGGAAAGTAATCGATGACCGACACCGGACCGGTTCGACCGCTGCGGCTCCTGGTCGTCGACGACCACGAGGTCGTTCGACAGGGCCTCGTCGCTATGCTCGACCGGAGGCCCGGCTTCGAGGTCGTCGCCCAGGCGGGTTCAGTCGCGGAGTCGATCGATCAGGCGCGCCTCCACCAGCCGGACATCGTCGTCATGGACGTTCGACTTCCCGACGGGTCCGGCGTCGAAGCGTGCCGGGCGATCCGGGACGAGCTGCCGGGCACGCGGGTCATCATGCTCACCTCGTTTCCGGACGACGAGGCAGTCCTGTCGGCCATCGTCGCGGGAGCCTCGGGGTATCTGCTCAAGCAGATCCGCGCCCGCGACCTCGTGGCTGCCCTCGAGGCGGTCGGCCGCGGCGAGTCGCTCCTGGATCCGGCCGTCACCGAGCGGGTCCTCGAGCGAATCCGGCGGATCGCCTTGGGAGACACCAACGACGAGCTCTCGGTCCTGACGCCGCAGGAACGAAAGATCCTGATGCTCGTTGCAGAGGGGAAGACGAACAAGGAGATCGCGGCCGACGTGTTCCTCTCCGACAAGACGGTGAAGAACTACGTCAGCTCGATCCTCTCGAAGCTGAACCTCGAGCGGCGGGCGCAGGCGGCGGCCTTCGTAGCCAAGCAGCGGACTGACCGAGGCGGGGTCTAGGCGGGGCTCACCCGCGTGAGCCTCGTGGCATACGCGATGTGGGCCGCTTGGCATGGCCCTTCGTGACCGTCGGCACAGTCCCACAACGTCACCCAACGCCGACGATCGCATCGGGTTCGACGACCGGCTCGGGACAGCCGAAGCGGCGCACCGGGCTCGAGCGGAAGGAACACATGATGGACAAGGCCAAGGGACTTGCGGCACTGCGGATCCTGCTCGGTGCTGGCTTCCTGTATGCGGGACTCGAGAAGGTCTTGGATTTCGCGGGATCGGGCAAAGCGTTCACGGCAGCCGGCTTCCTCAAGTTCGGGACCAACGGCAGCCTTCCCGGCTCCGATGCGAAGGCGATCGTCAACCCGACCCACGACCTGTGGGTCTCCCTCGCTGGCAACCCCGGCCTGATCAGCGTGATCAACTCGCTGGTCGTCATCGGTGAAGTCGCGATCGGCGTCGCGCTGATCCTCGGCATCGCGACTCGCTTCGCCGGCGTGATGGGCGCCCTCCTGATGGGCTTCATCACCATCGCCGCCTGGAGCTTCGCCTTCGGGCCGGTCAACGAGACGATGCTCTACACGGCCGTGGCGCTCTACCTGGCGTACGCGCAGGCTGGCCTCGCCTACGGGCTCGACGCGATCATCGAGAAGACCGAGATCGTGACCCATCGGCCGGCGCTGCACTACCTGCTCGGATAGCGATCCGGCGGCCTTCCGGCCGGGCGGAGATCCCGGCAGCATCAACCAGCGGACCCTAACGGATCCGCTGGTTCTTTTTTCCGTCCTGTCAGGTTCGCGTTGCCGTGGACAGATGGACCGAACGACATGTTCGTCGCCCCCCGATGGGAGGTCCGAGCTTCAAGCCTCGATCAGCGCGGCCCTCCCGGCGCGAACGCGCGGGAGCCGTTCGGCAGGGTGCTGTGGGCCGGTCGGACCGGTCGATCGTGACCGGCGGCCCGGGACCACCGAGGGTCGAGCACGCAGGATCGGTTGCGGAAGGCCGCCAACCGACCAGGCGGATCGGCCGTTTGTCCTGATCCCTGGCGCTGACCCCAACAACCAGGAGATGTCACCATGCATCGGGTCCGCCAAGCTGCTGTCTCCATCGTCATCACTGGCCTCGCCCTGGTCTCGACGGGGTGTGCGACCGCCGGCGGTGCCCCGAGCTTTACCTTCGCACCACCAGCGGCTCAGTCACCGGCTACGGAGCCAGCCTCCGCTACAACGGCGTCGCCCGTCGCGTCAGTCCCCGCGGTCGCCAGCACGCCCGCGAGCAGGGCGACCGTCAGCCTCACAGAGTGGAAGGTCACCGTCGGCGGCACCATCAAGTCAGGCAAGACGGATCTCGCGATCACGAACGCCGGTGTCGCCCCGCACGAGCTTCTCGTGTTCAAGAGCGACCTCGACCCGTCCGCCTATCCGACCGACGCCGCGGGCGACATCAAGGAGACGGGTGCCGGCGTCGCGCTGGTGAGCGATGGCGACAACATCGATCCGGCGGGCTCACAGACGCGCAGCATCGATCTCGCGCCAGGCAAGTACCTCTTCGTGTGCAACATTCCCGGTCACTTCAAGCAGGGCATGTTCACCGTTGTGATGGTGGCCCCGTAGCCGCGAAGGCAACGCAACCCGGCGATTCGGTGGAATCACGCGAAGTCCGCGATCTGAGGCAACCGCCCCGAGCTGAAGGCCATCACCCGCTCGCCCCAGACGTCGGTGGTCAGCTCGGCACGACTGCCTCTTGGGCCTTGCGGACAGCTTCGGCAGACTTCCGCAGGGCCTCTTCCTCCTCGGCGCTCAGATGCAGCTCGAGGACCTCTTCTACCCCGCGGGCACCAACGATCGAGGGCAGACTCAGGCATACCTCACCCTGGCGGTACCGCCTGTTACCGACGACGCTCGACACGGACAGGACGGTCCGCTGGTCCCGAACGACCGCTTCGATGATGCGCAGCAGCGCCACCGCCACCGCGTAGTACGTGGCCCCCTTCTTTTCGATGATCGTGTACGCGGCGTCGCGGGTCTGAGCAAAGATCCGCTGACGATCTTCCGGCTCGAACGCGATCCCTCGAGCCCGCGCAAGTTCCTCGAGCTCAACACCGGCGACGTTGGCGCTTGACCAGACCGGGACTTCCGAGTCGCCGTGCTCTCCGATGATGAACGCGTGCACGCTTCGCGGGTCGACGCCGAAGTGATCACCGAGGAGCGCCCGGAACCTCCCGGTATCCAGCGTGGTGCCGGAACCGATGACACGGTCGGCCGGCAGCCCCGAGATTTGCCACGCAGCGTGGGTCAGGACATCGACCGGGTTGGTCGCGACAAGGATGATGCCGTCCGGGTTGGCTGCTGCGACCTTGGGCACGATCTCGGCGAAGATCGCGGCGTTGCGCTTCGCCAGGTCCAGTCGGGTCTCCCCCGGCCGCTGGCCTGTCCCCGCGGCGAGGATCGTGATGACCGCGCCGGCGCAGTCCGCGTAGTCACCCGCCCAGACCTTCGTGGGACGGGAAAACGGCACCGCGTGGGCGAGGTCCATCGCCTCGCCTTCGGCGCGCTTCTGGTTCGCATCGATCAGGACGATCTCGGCCGCGAGCCCGGAGAGCAGCAACGCGTACGCGGCTGTCGATCCGACGTTCCCTGCTCCGACGATCGCGACCTTCGTTGTCTGGCGGCCACTCATGGATCTTGAGTCTAGCGTCGTAGGGCCTGCCGGAGCCTTCGGCCGGAGGCGAGTGTGACTGCCGAGGTCAGGCCGTGATCGACGCTTTAGGCTCGGCAAACAGAGGCTTATCCCCTGGTCGGCCAAGGGATAACTGTTGGGAGATGAGCAGTGATCGCCAAACCCGACCCTCGAGCAGCCACCCGACTGGGCCGCGCTGTGCGGGCCACGACCGATGGCGCTGCGATCGCAAGCGGCGCCCATCACGAGGGGCATCGTCAGAATAACTGGCTGCGGGACGTAATCCTCGGCGGCCAGGATGGCCTCGTGAACATCCTCGGCATCATCCTGGGCGTGATCGCCGGTGGTGGTTCGGACACCGTTCTTCTCTCGGCCGGCTTCGCCGCGGCCATCACCGAGTCAATCTCCATGGCCGCTGTTGGGTACACGTCCTCGGTCTCGGAGCGCGATTACTACGAGGCCGAGCGAGCGCGCGAGACGGCAGAGATCGGCGCGATGCCCCAGGCTGAGCGGCAGGAGATCCGCGACATCTACGCAGCCAAGGGCTTCACCGGCGATCTGCTGGACAGCGTCGTCGACACGATCACGGCCAATCGCGAGACCTGGTTGGCGACGATGATGGACGAGGAGCTGCACCTGCAGCCGGTAAAGTCGCGCGACATCTTCCGAACCGCGGTCGTGATCGGGGTTGCGACGCTCATCGGTCACCTCATCCCGCTGCTGCCATTCCTTTTCCTGGCCCGCACACCTGCGCTCGTCCTGGCGATAGTATTGAGTGCCGTCGCCCTCTTCGGCGTCGGGTCCTACACGGCGGTGACGCTCGTGGGCGACTGGCGGAGGAGCGGCTTGAAGTTCCTGGCCATCGGCCTCGGGGCCGCGGCGATCGGCTTTGTCGTCGGTCGCTTGTTCAACTCAGCGGGCGCGTGAGCAGGGCCGAGTGGAGCACGAACGGGGTCCCCGAAAATCAGGCGCACTCGGGGCCGGTCCCCATTACCGTCGCGGCGGCCAGAAAAGGGGTTGGTCCTTCTCGTAGATTGTGATCCGGTAGCCGTCCGGGTCAGCCATGGCGAACGTCCGACCAAACGGACCGTCGAACGGCTCGAGCACGATCGGGACGCCGTCCGCGGCAGCCCTTTCGTAGAGCGCCTGGGCGTTGCTCGCTCTCCACCACAGCTGGATTCCGCTTGCCTCTGGCGACGCGCCGGACTGCGGTTTGCCCCTCGCCGCATTGAGCGCGAACGTCGGCCAGCCGACGAACGCAACGGCATTTGCGCCGAAATCGAACGTGTCGCGGATCCCGCCCAGATAGGTTTCGTAGAACGCTGTCGAGAGGTCGATGTCGCTAACCGCGATCGAAATGAAGCCAGGGCTTGGGGTGACGACGGTCTTCGACATATCCAATCTCCTTTGCCGGCTCTCGACGAGATCGCGTGCCCGACCTCGATCACAAACTACAAGGCCATTCGGCCGAGATGTGGCTTCATCGCGACGCCGTCAACAAATCGGCTCACGCGCGGTTGATAGACGCGAGCCCCGCGCACGTACGATCTGGCCGCTCGCAACGGAGGGCCCCCTGGCGCGCAATTTTGCATGGAGTCCACGAAACGGTGTCGACGAGCCCGCGACGCGCGCGATCGATGCGCTTGTTCGGGTCTGAGGCAGTCAGTCAGAAACGACCGGACGCTGAGGCCCGGTCCCGCCCGGGCCTCTCCGGTCTCGGGGCGATCTCGATCGCATGACGGCCGCTCGGGCTGCACCGGGACGTTCCGTAACGACCCCGTTCAGCATACTGGACAACGGCCAGTTGAACGGACACTCGGCTTGACGTAGGCTACCGGTCACGCCCGAAGACTCGACCTCGGAGCAGGTGATGTCGTCCGATTTGCCGGGGGTCACTGGCAAAAGGTGAGGCTCACCTGGTCGGAGCGGCTCTTCCTCTATGGACCGCTCGGGATCGTCCTGTCGATCTGGCTGATCGTCCCGGCGTTGCTCGGGCTGGTCGCCACGATCACAAACTACGGGCCCGCTCAGCCCGCGGTCCATTGGGTGGGATTGCACAACTTCGAGGTGATCCTCGCCGATCGGGCCTTCGTGGCCGCGATCCTCAACATTGCCGTTTTTACCCTCGTCGCAGTCCCCCTCCAGCTGGTCGTCGGCTTTAGCCTCGCTTACCTTCTTCGCCAACCCTTTCGCGGGCGAACCGTAGTCCGGTTGCTCCTCCTGCTGCCCTGGCTCGTGAGCCCGGTCGCCAGCGGCGTGATGTGGCATTTCCTGTTCGGCAGCGAGACCGGATTCCTGAACTTCGCCGTTCGATCGCTGGGCATGGCCAGCCTGGCGTCGCCGCTCAGCCAACACGGTCTCGCCCTCCTGATGGTCGTCCTCGTCGAATCGTGGCGGGTGGCGCCCCTGGTCACCTTCCTGCTCCTGCCCAGCCTTTCCACGATCCCGCGTGAGCGCTGGGAGGACGCCCTGCTCGACGGGCTCTCCACGATCGCCAGAATCCGTCACGTCGCGCTGCCCGTGATGGGGCCGCTCATCCTGGCGGTGACGATGCTGCTGATCGGAGGCGCCCTGGCGACCTTCGACAGCGTCTTGACGATGACCGGCGGAGGGCCGGGCACCGAGACGGTCACGCCCGCTCTCTACAGCCACGACAAGGCCTTCACATTCGGCAACTGGCCCGCCGGCGCCGCCTCGGGCTGGCTGATCGGCGGCGCCGTTCTGCTCGTCGGACTCGTCTACCTGCGCCTGGCCAGCAGGTCCGTGCGGTGATCCGCGGTTGGCGGGCGCAGCAGCGCCGACGCGAGGTCGTTCGCGCCGTGCTTCTTGGCGCCGGCATTGCCATCGTGCTGCTGCCGATCGTCTGGACTGCATTGGCCGCGATCGGGATCGAGCCAAACAACAACACGTCGCCGCCATCGTGGGTCGTCGTTCCGTCGCTCGACCACCTGGCGGAAGTCAGCGTGGTCGAGCCCGCCTTCTGGCAGGAGTTGGCGACGAGTGTCGGCGTATCGGCCGCCGCCGCCCTCCTGGCGACGGCGCTGTCGTTTCTCGCGGCATACGGGATCGCCCGCTCGATGGGTCCAGCCCTGCGCCATCTCAGCCCGGGGCTCCTGGTGCTCGCCAGTCTGCCGGTCATGGCCTACGTCTTGCCACTGAGTGATTTGCTGCGGCGGCTGGGATTACTCGACAGCTTGCCCGGTCTTACATTCGCCGAGGCAGCCGTGACCGCGCCGCTGGCTGTCTACGTGCTTTCTGCCCACCTGGCGGGAACGTCCCGCGAGACCGAAGAGGCGGCGCGACTCGAGGGAGCGAGTCTTGCGAAGCTCCTTGGGAGCATCGTGCTGCCGGCGGCAGCGCCGATTGTGGCGGCGACCGCAATCGTCCTCTTCGTGCTCGACTGGAACATGCTGCTGATCCCGCTGGTCCTGACCGGGATCGACGTGCGCACGCTGCCGGTTATCCTGACCGACTTCTTCACCCTCGAACGTGAGGTGGAGTGGCCGACCGCTGCCGCTGCCCTCACGATTTCGCTCGTCCCGCTACTCATCCTCGTCGGTCTGTTCCATCGCCTGCTCGAGCGCTTCAGCCTCGGAGGCGACGCGAGTGAACCCGCCTAGGGCTGTGTGCCCGACCTCCGCGGGTGGGGGCGACACCTATTGAACCCGTCTGGCACCCCCGTTCGGACGTCGCCCCCCAACCGGCGACGCCCATCTGTCCGCAGCGAAGCCGGTTCGGAATGTCGTAGTGGATATCGGGATTCTCGGTCATTGACCTGGCGTAACCAGCACGCACCGCCACGCCCCCGGCCATTACCAGGTTCCCGTCGGCATCCCTCACGACGACGTCCGGCACGTAACAGCTCAAACAGCGATCCAGGTCATGAGCGTGGTAGCGATCAGGAGATCGACGGTTCGAATCTTCATCGCCGGCTAGCTAACCCCACGGGCGTGATGTGCATGGCGAGTCGCGGAGACTGAGCCTCCGAGCATCGCCCACGCGGCGCCTTCCGCGCGTTGCCGCAGTACGGCTACCGCCAGCCAAGCTCCGGTGCGACGAACCTGAGGATGCTCTCGATGGCGTGGGCGTTGTAGTCGACGCCGAGCTGGTTCGGGACGGTCAGCAGCAGCGTGTCGGCGGCCTGGATCGCCGTATCCCCGGCGAGCTCCTTGACGAGGACGTCGGGTTCCGCGGCGTACGAGCGCCCAAAGATCGCCTTCGTCTGCGCATCGATGTAGCCGACCTGATCCGCCTCCTGGTTGCCGCGTCCGAAGTACGCGCGATCGCGGTCATCAACCAGCGCGAAGATGCTGCGACTGACCGATACCCGCGGCTCGCGCTGGTGGCCTGCCGCGGCCCACGCCTCTCCGAAGAGGCGGATCTGTTCCGCCTGAAGCTCATGGAACGGAACGCCGGCGTCCTCGGTCAGCAGGGTCGACGACATCAGGTTCATGCCCTGCTGCCCCGTCCATTCCGCAGTCGCGCGTGATCCGGCGCCCCACCAGATCCGGTCGCGCAAGCCGGGAGCATGCGGCTCGGGGCGGAGCAGACCGGGCGGGTTCGGGAACATCGGGGAGGGGTTGGGCTGGGCGAACCCGGCACCGGACAGCGCCTCGAGGAAGACCTCGGTGTGCTGGCGGGCCATGTCGGCGTCGGTCTCGCCGTCGGGCGGCACGTAGCCGAAATAGCGGAAGCCATCGATGACCTGTTCGGGTGATCCGCGGCTGATTCCGAGCTGGAGGCGACCGCCCGCGATGAGGTCGGCGGCGCCGGCGTCTTCGATCATGTAGAGCGGGTTCTCGTAGCGCATGTCGATGACGGCCGTGCCGATCTCGATCCGCTTCGTTCGCGCCCCGATCGCCGCGAGGAGCGGGAACGGCGATGCGAGCTGCTGGGCGAAGTGGTGGACCCGAAAGTAGGCGCCGTCGGCACCCAGATCCTCGACCGCCTCGGCAAGCTCGATCGACTGGATTAGCGCGTCCGCCCCCGACCGCACCTGCGAATACGGCGAGCCCGACCAATGCCCGAAGGAAAGGAATCCTATCTTCTTCACTTACGGATTCTACGGTCAACGGCCCAGGAAAGGAGCACGAGCCATGACGCTCGCCCGCGTCCAAAACTTCTCCATCTCACTCGACGGTTTCGCCACCGGCGAGGGTCAGAGCCGCGAGGCACCGTTCGGCCACGCCGGCGAACGGTTGCACGAATGGATGTTCGCCACCCGGTGGTGGCACGAGATGGTTGGCCAGCCCGGCGGCACCCGCGGCATCGACGATGCTTTGGCGCGGCTGTTCGCTGAAGGATCGGCGCCGAGATCATGGGTGCCGGAAAGTTCGGCCCGCCCGGATGGCACGAGGACCCGGAGTGGAAGGGCTGGTGGGGTCCCAACCCGCCGTTCCACACACCGACCTTCATCCTCAGCCATCACCCGCGCCCGTCGATCGAGATGGAGGGCGGCACGACGTTCCACTTCATCGACGCTTCGCCTGCCGAGGCGCTCGAAACGGCCCGCGAGGCTGCGGACGGCCAGGACGTACGCCTCGGCGGAGGTCCCACGATCATCCGCGACTTCCTCGCTGCCGGGCTCGTCGACCACTTGCACACGGTGGTGGTACCGATCGTGCTCGGCCGAGGCGAACGCCTCTGGGACGGACTGGAGGGCCTCGAGCAGGACTACGAGGTCGAGGCCACGTCCTCGCCCAGCGGAGTCACGCATGTGACATTCGCCCGTGCGGCTGCCTGAACCGCCTCCGTCGAGAACGCGGGCGGCACGGCTCGTGAGGCCGCCTGATGCGGCGTGGCGCACCGCCAGTGGCCGGGACTCGTCGTTACAGTGTCTCCGAACTGCGGCGAAGGGAGGCGAGCGTCCAGCAGTGAATGCCGGCTTCGGGCCGCCGGGCCACGCACGGTGACTGTGTCGTTGTGGCGACACGCGGACTTCATGAAGCTGTGGGTCGGCCAGACCGTGTCCGAGCTGGGATCGGTCGTGACCCGAACAGCGATCCCGCTCGTCGCGCTGCTCGTCCTCGGAGCCGGTCCGGTCGAGATGGCCTTGATCGTCGTCTCGGCGAGCCTCGCGGTCCTCCTCGTCGGCCTCTTCGCGGGTGCGTGGGTCGACCGACTGCGACGGCGACCCCTCCTCATCTGGTCGGACGCGATCCGAGCCGTCCTGCTCTTCTCGATTCCGGCGGCCTATCTCGCGGACGTGTTGCGGATCGAGTACCTGTACGTCGTCGTGTTCCTCGAGGGGAGTCTCGGGGCGCTGTTCGATGCCGCCTACCCGGCCTATGTTCCGTCGCTGATCGGGGTTGATCGCGTCCTCGAGGGCAACAGCAAGCTGGCAACGAGCTCGTCGCTCGCCGAGATTGGCGGTCCGGGCCTGGCGGGCGGCCTCGTGCAGCTCATCGGCGCACCGTTCGCGATCCTCGTCGATGCGATCTCGTTCGGCGTCTCGGCGGTCTCGCTCGGCCTGATCCGTCGGCCTGAGCCGGCGCGTCCCGCTCGGACGTCGTCCACGCCGATTCGGCAGGAGATCGTCGAGGGCCTGCGGCTCGTCCGCCGGCATCCGCTGCTCCTCCCCCTGACGCTTCGGTCGATTATCGCGCACGTTGCCGGGTCGTTCTACGGGGTCCTCTACACGATCTACCTCATCGAGGACCTGCATCTCAGCCCGCTCCTGCTCGGTGTCGTCGTCTCGGCCGGCGGGGTCGGCTCGCTCGTCGGCTCGGTCCTCGCCTCACGGGTGATCGGCCGGCTGGGCTTCGGGCCCGCCCTCATCTGGAGCGCGATTGGCGCGTCGATCATCGGTGTCCTGACGCCCCTCGCCGGCGGGCCTCTCCCGCTTGCGGTCCTGATGGTCTTCCTGCCTCAGCTCGTCGGCGACGGCCTCCAGACGATCGAAGGCGTCGCCGAGCTGTCCCTCATCCAAGGCGTGATCCCGGACACCATCCTCGGGCGCGTCAACGCGACCCTCGAGGTCTTCTCGCACGGGATCGCCTATCCGCTCGGGGCACTTCTAGCCGCCGCTCTGGCGGGCTGGATCGGCGTCCGAGGAGGGATCGCCATCGGGTGGGCCGGTATGGCAGTCTCTATCCTGCTGCTCGTCCTGTCACCGCTGCCGCGCGTCCGGCAGCCCTCGGATGCGGCCATCATTGACGCCTGAACCGATTCGCGCGTCGGAGCCGCTCGCTGTGTGACCGTTAGCGCACATGAGCCTGCCGCTCGGATCCTCCGCGCGAGGTACCGTGGGGCGTGACCAGCTCGCTGCTCGACACGAAGTTCTACGCCCCGCGCCTCCGCAAGGGCCTGGTGTCCCGGCCGCACCTGACCGATCGCATGCGGCGCGGCACTCACTCGAAGCTGGCGCTCGTCTCGGCCCCGGCCGGGTTCGGCAAGTCGACGCTCCTGGCCGAATGGCTGGGAGTCGGGCCGGTCGACGGATCGGTGACCGCGTGGCTCTCGCTCGATCCCGGCGACAACCATCCCGTCGAGTTCTGGACGCACGTGATCGCCGCGCTGCGGACGGTGGCGCCCACCGTCGGCGCGAAGTCGTTGACCCTCCTCGACTCGCCCGAGCGGTCCACCGAAGCCGTCCTCGCTCCCCTGCTCAACGAGCTCAACGCGCTGCCCGACGACCTCGTGCTGGTCCTCGACGACTACCACGTGATCGAGTCGTCCGAGATCCAGGCCGGCATGGCGTTCCTCCTCGAGCATCTGCCGACACGGGTGCACCTGGTGATTGCCACTCGCGCCGACCCGGCGCTGCCGCTCGCCCGCCTCCGCGCGCGGGGCGACCTGCTCGAGATCCGCGCGGCCGATCTGCGCTTCACGCCCGACGAGGCTGGCGCGTTCCTCAACGGGGTGATGACGCTCGGGCTGACGACACAGGATGTCGCCGTGCTGGAGGGCCGGACCGAAGGCTGGATCGCCGCGATCCAGCTTGCCGGGCTCTCGATGCAGGGGCGGGACGATATCGCCGGCTTCATCGCGCGCTTTGCCGGAGACGACCGCTACATCGTCGACTACCTCGTCGAAGAGGTTTTGCAGCGCCAGCCCGAACAGGTCCGCACGTTCCTGCTGGAGACCTCGATTGTCAGCCGGCTGAATGGCCCGCTGTCAGATGCCGTCACCGGCCAGGGTGGCGGCAAGGCAATGTTGGAGGCGCTCGAACGACAGAACCTGCTCCTCGTCCCGTTGGACGACCGGCGGGAGTGGTATCGCTACCACCATCTGTTCGCCGACGTGCTCCAGGCGCACCTCCGTGACGAACGGCCCGACGATCTGGCGGCGCTGCATCAGCGCGCGGCCAAGTGGTTCGAGCGGACCGGCGAGCGTGGCGAGGCGATCCGGCATGCGATCGCGGGCGGGGACTTCGGGCGCGCCGCGGACCTCATCGAGCTCGCGTTGCCAGCCAGCGGCCGCGGCCGCCAGGAGGCTACGCTCCGTCGCTGGTTGGACTCGCTCCCGGACGAGCTGATCCGGGCCCGGCCAGTGTTGAGCAACGGGTACGCTGGGTCAATCCTCGTGAGAGGCGAGACGGAGGGGGTCGAATCCCGCCTTCGAGACGCCGAGCGCTGGCTCGAGGTCATGGCGGCCGCGGCGCCGGGCGAGGCGGGCGAGCGCCCGGCGGCGATGGTCGTCGCGGACGAGGATGCGTTCCGTAGGCTCCCCGGCGCGCTCGCGATCCACCGAGCCGGCCTGGCCCGCCTGCGCGGCGACGTTGCCGCGACGATCGCCCACGCCCGCCGCGCACTCGAGCTCGTCGACGCGGACGACGATCTCGGCCAAGGTGCCGCGTCGGCGCTTCTCGGCCTCGCCTACTGGACCAATGGGGATCTCGAGGCGGCGTCGAGTCTGTACGCCGGTGCGCTGGCACGGATCGAGAAGGCCGGGTTCCGGTCGGACGCGATCGGGGTCTCCCTCGCCCTGGCCGACATGCGAATCGCGCAGGGCCGTCTTCACGACGCGATGCTGACCTACGAGCGCGGACTGGAGCTTGCGGCCGATCAAGGAGGCGTGACCCTGCGTGGCGCGGCCGACATGCACGTGGGCATCAGCGAGATCCTCCGCCAGCGGGACGACCTCGCGGGCGCCGCCCGGCACCTGCAACAGGCCATGCACCTGGGCGAGGCGAACGGCCTGCCGCAGAACCCCTATCGATCGCGCGTGGCCGCTGCCGGGATCAGGCAGGCCGAGGGCGATCCCGAGGCCGCCCTCCAGCTCCTTGCCGAGGCCGACCGCCTGTACGCCACGGACTACTCGCCCGAGGTACGCCCGGTCGGTGCGTTGAAGGCCCGCGCGTGGATCGCCAATGGGAGGCTGTCCGAGGCACGGAGCTGGGCGCGCGAGCGCGGCCTCTCTGCCGAGGACCAGCTCGACTATGTCCGCGAGTTCGAGCACCTTACGCTGGCGAGGCTGATCCTCGCCGAGGGAGCTCGCGATCGCTCCGACGACAGGATCGGAGAGGCGATCGATCTCCTGGAACATCTACTGGTGGCGGCGGAGGACGGCGGGAGGACGGGCAGCGTCATCGAGATCCTCGTCGTCCAGGCGCTCGCCCGTCGCGCCCGCAACGACGTGCCGGGAGCGCTGGCGTCGCTGAAGCGGGCTGTGGAGCTGGGCGAGCCGGAAGGCTATGTCCGCGTCTTCGTCGACGAGGGGGCACCCATGGCGGCGCTCCTGAAGGTCGCGGCGAGGCAGTCACAGCCTCCGAGCTACGTGCGCCGACTCCTGGCCGCCACCGTCGCGCCCGCGGCGCGAACGCCCATCGATCAACCACTGATCGAGCCGCTCAGCGAACGGGAGCTCGAGATTCTGCGCCTCCTCGAGAGCGACCTCGACGGCCCCGACATCGCGCGCGAGCTCACGGTGTCCTTGGCCACCGTGCGGACGCACACCAGAAACGTCTACGCAAAGCTCGGCGTGAACAACCGGCGAGCCGCGGTCCGCCGTGCCGGTGAGCTTGGCCTGCTCTCGCGCAACCGGAACCCCCGACCAAGCGCGTAGTCCTTCGCCGCGCGGCCCCGACGGCGCCGCCGGACCCGACGACGATTCATCAGCTCGCTCATCACGTGTGGTGATGCGCGCTCATCACATCCGCCTCCACGGTGTCCCCAGTGACTCAGGTCGGTGCTGCCGGCCGGAGCTCCAGCTGGCAACACGCACGAGGAGCGGAATGACCGAACGACACGCCCTGACACCCGATCGCCCGGAGGCCGGGCGCTACGAGATCCGGCTCACGGGGCGCCTCGACGCGCACTGGGGCGCCTGGTTCGACGGACTGACCGTCAGCCAGGACAGCGACGGAACGACCGTCATCAGCGGCCCGATCGCCGATCAATCGGCGCTCCATGGCGTGCTCCAACGAGTGCGCGACCTCGGCCTGCCGCTGGTCTCGGTCACC
>Ga0137376_10000492_pt1 | contig 18234 bp, 18 predicted proteins | sample SagtaG_23_FD_104814 | JGI IMG/M metagenome (GOLD analysis project Ga0137376, IMG submission 104814) | Vadose zone soil microbial communities from Sagehorn Ranch, Mendocino, California, USA - Sage2_L_20_16 metaG | ecosystem: Environmental > Terrestrial > Soil > Vadose zone | place: USA...
AGGCCGTGGCGCGCGCCATGGTGCGGGTCGCTCGCGAGGCGTCGCGCGGTACACACGTGTACGAGTCGCACGAAGTCCGGCGGCTCGGCGCCCGGTCGTGACGTTCCCCCACCCCCTGACGCTCCTGTGCGGCTGCGTGCTGCTCGCCGCCGGGGCGAGTCACGTGCTGCCGCCCGGTCAATACGACCGCCGGGACGATCCCGTCACCGGCCAGCGGATCGTGGTCGCGGGCACCTACCACGCCGTTGCGGCGCGCCCGGTGGGACCGTTTCAGATGCTCGTCGCCATCCCGCGGGGCATGGCCGACGCGGCCGCGGTGATCTTCTTCGTGTTCCTGATCGGCGGCGCGTTCACCGTGGTCGACCAGACCGGGGCGCTGCGGCAGGGCGTGGACTGGCTGGTGCGACACTTCGGAGGGGGACACTCCGAGGCGTTCGTGATTCCCGCGACCTCGCTGGCGTTCGCACTGGGCGGCGTGCTCGACAACATGAAGGAAGAGATCATCGCCCTCGTGCCGGTGATGCTCCTGCTGGCGCGCCGTCTGGGCTACCGACCGGTGGTCGCCGTGGCCATGAGCCTCGGTGCGGCCGCGGTGGGCGCCGCCTTCAGCCCGATCAACCCGTTCCAAGTGGGAATCGCGCAACAGCTGGCGCAGCTGCCGTTGCTCTCAGGCTGGTTGTTTCGGATCGCGTTCCTGGCGGTCGCGCTCGGCTGCTGGATCTGGGGCACGTGGCGGTACGCCGCCCGCACCCGTACCGCGCCGACCACGGAACCCGGCCGGGCCGGGGACACGCTGGACGGCCGTCGCGGCGCGGTGCTCATCCTGGTGCTCGTCACGTTTGCCGCGCTCGTGGTCGGCGTGCTCCGGTTCGGCTGGGGGTTCAACGAGATGGCGGCGTTGTTCTTCGCGATGGGGGTGTTCGCCGGGCTCGTGGGTGGGCTGGGCGTGGGCGGCACGGCGGACGCGCTCGTCGCCGGATTCCGGTCCATGGCCTACGCGGCGCTGCTCATCGGTTTCGCGCGCGCGATCTTCGTCACCCTCGACGAAGGGCGCATCGTGGACACGATCGTGCATGGGCTGTTCACGCCGGTCGCCCAGCTGCCGCTCGCGCTCGCCGCGCTCGGGATGATGGTCGTGCACGGACTGGTACACGTACCAGTGCCGAGTCCCAGCGGGCACGCCGTGCTGACGCTGCCGATCCTCGTGCCGCTGGCGGACCTGCTGGGGCTGTCGCGCCAGGTCACGGTGCTCGCGTATCAATACGGAGGCGGATTGTGCGAGCTGTTCACACCCACGAACGGGGCGCTCATGGCGATCCTCGCCGCCGCGCAGGTCCGCTACGAAGACTGGCTCCGGTTCGCCCTGCCGCTGCTTCTGATCCTGGTGGCGCTGGGAGCCGGCGCGATCGGACTGGGCGTGGCGATCGGCCTTCAATAGGTTAGGAGCACTTCCCCTCCGACCGGAGACCGCATGTCCCGACGCTCCCCGATTCACGTGCTATCGATCGCACTGCTCGTTCCCGTGGCGCTCGGCGCCCAAACCCCTGCGCGCCGGCACGTGGACGTGCCGCCGGTCGCTCCCCGCGCCGCGGACGTAGCCACGGTGGACGGGATCGTCAAGGCGTACTACGACGTGATCACGGGCCCCGCCGGCCAGCCGCGACAGTGGTCGCGCGACCGTTCGCTTTACATCCCGGATCTCCGGTTCGTGGCTACGGGGGTCGGGAAACAAGGGCCCTACGCCCGCGTGATGGATCACCAGGCGTTCGTGGACGGTTCCGACTCCGCGATGGTACACGACGGGTTCTTCGAGCGGGAGGTGCACCGCGTCACGCGGTCGTACGGGAACATCGTGCAGGTGTTCAGCACCTACGAAGAGCGGCGCACGGCGGACGGGCCGGCCGAAGGGCGCGGCATCAATGCGCTGCAGCTCTTCTGGGACGGAAAGCGGTGGTGGGTGGCGTCGGCGATCTGGTTCGACGAGGACCCGGGGCATCCGATCCCGAAGGAATTCCTGCCCTCATGAGCGGCGCGATTGCCCGGACCGTCCTGTTCGCGATCCTGTTCATGGGCACGGTACTGGTCTACGTGCCCTACTTCCTGGCGTCCGGCCCAGGGGCCGCGCACTGGGCGCTCGGGTCGTGGCGCTATCTCGGGCTGCTGCCGCTCGCGGCCGGGATCGCCGGTCTGGCGCGGTGCCTGCGTGACTTCGCCGTAGTGGGTCGCGGCACGCCCGCCCCGTTCGATCCGCCGCAGGCGCTGGTCGCCACCGGCCTGTACCGTTGGGTTCGCAACCCGATGTATCTCAGCGCCCTGCTGTTGCTCGTGGGTGAGACGATTCTGCTCGAAGCGCCCGTGTTGCTCCGGTACACAGCGGTCTTCTTCGTGGTGACACACTTATTCGTCGTGCTGTACGAGGAGCCGGCGCTGCGGCGCAAGTTTGGGGAGTCGTACGACCGCTATCGGTCGACCGTGCCACGCTGGCTGGCGCGGAGGCCGCGGTGAGCGCCGACCGGCGCCTCGCCCTGCTGCTCGACGTCTTCGACCAGGCGTTCGATCGCCGGGCCTGGCACGGCACGGCGCTGTGGGGCTCGATCCGGGGACTCACGGCGCGCGAGGCCTTGTGGCGGCCGCTGCGCCGGGGGGGGCGCCACAACATCTGGGAAATCCTGCTGCACACGGCCTACTGGAAGTACATCGTGCGCCGCCGGCTCACGCGCGATCTCGAGCTCGCATTCCCTCGCACGGGGAGCAACTGGCCGGCGCTCCCCGCGACGCCCGACGCGGCCGCGTGGCGACGCGACGTCGCGCTCCTCAAGGAGCAGCACCGGCTGCTGCGGGCGGCCATCGCCCGCTTCCCGGTGGCACGGCTGAACGCCAGGGGGTGGCGGTCAACCTGGACCAACGCGCAGCACGTGTACGGCATCGCCTCGCACGACTTGTATCACGCGGGGCAGATTCAGCTACTGAAGGCCCTGCGTCGTCACCAGCGGTAACTCGAAACGTCTGGCCACGCGGTCCGTACGCGTTATAATCGATAATCAAATCGGAGGAGCCATGGCCCTCGGCGATTTCCTGCGCAAGCAGTTCATCGACGTCATTCAGTGGACGGAACCCGAGGAGGGGATTCTTAGCTATCGGATTCCGATGCAAGACATGGAGATTCAAAACGGGGCAAAGCTGACGGTTCGCGAGAGCCAGATGGCGGCCTTCGTGAATGAAGGGCAGATGGCCGATGTCTTTGGTCCGGGGCTGTACACGCTGAGCACTCAAACATTGCCCCTGCTCACCAACCTGATGAATTGGGACAAGGCCTTCAAGTCGCCCTTCAAGTCGGATGTGTACTTCTTCTCGACGCGCCTGCAGCTCAATCAGCGGTGGGGGACCGCGAATCCGATCACGATCCGTGACAAGGAGTTCGGGATCGTGCGGCTGCGTGGCTTTGGGACGTACGCGTACTGGCTCTCGAATCCGAACGCGTTCCACGCGCGCGTCAGCGGCACGCGGGACGTCTACCGCACCGCGGATGTCGAGGGGCAGTTGCGAGACATCATCGTCAGTCGGATGACCGAAACCTTCGCGGCGAGCGGCGTGCCCTTCCTCGACATGGCGGCGAGTCAGGGAGGGCTCGCCCAGGCGATTGCCGAGCGCGTGCAGCCCCAGCTCACGGATCTCGGGCTCACGCTCAATACACTCATCATCGAAAACTTGTCGCTGCCGGATGAGCTCCAAAAACGGCTCGATGAGCGCATCGGTATGAGCATCGTAGGCGATCTCGGGCGCTATACAAAGTTCCAGGTCGCGCAGTCGATCCCCACGGCTGCAGCGAACCCGGGCGGTGGGAGCGCCGGCGTGGGCGCGGGGTTCGGCGCTGGCATGGTGATGGCGCAGTCGATGATGGATGCGCTGAAGCCCGACACGACCAGCGCCACCAAACCTTGCGTGAAGTGCGGGAAACCGGTGCCGTCCCAGGCGAAGTTCTGCCCGGAGTGCGGCGCCGCCCAGGGGTAGGGTCGTGGCGGGTTGCGAGTGGGTCGTCGAGGCGCACGGGTGCGATCCCGCGGCGCTCGCGAGCGTGGCTACCCTCCAGAATCTGTTCTCCCTTCTCATCGACGACCTGGCGCTGCAGCCGGTTGCGCCCGCCACCTGGCACCGGTTTCCTCCGCCCGGGGGGGTCACCGGGGTCTGTCTCTTGGGTGAATCGCACCTCGCCTGCCACACCTTCCCCGAGCATGGCTCGCTCTGTCTCAACCTCTTTTGCTGCCGCCCGCGGCCTGCGTGGGACTTCGGCGCGCACTTGAAGCGGCTGCTTGGTGCCACCGCGGTCCGGGTCCGCCGGCTCGAGCGGCCGTACGCAGTCGAGTCGCTCCCCCTGCGCGAGCGATGACGCGTCCCCAGGCGACGTGCCCGAATTGTGGAGCGCGGGTCGAGTTCCGCTGGTCGAGCGCAGTCCAGACCGTCTGCCCGTTCTGTCACTCGATCCTGGTGCGCCATGACGTCGACCTGGAGCGAGTGGGCACTGTCGCCGATCTAGCGCCGTCGAGCTCGCCGATTCAGCTCGGCACCGGCGGGCGATACCACCAGCGGGCCTTCGAGGTCGTGGGTCGCATCATCTACGAGTGGGAGCAGGGCGGCTGGAACGAGTGGCACGTCGTCTTCAACGACAGCACGAGTGGGTGGCTCTCGGACGCGCAGGCCGAGTACGCGGTTTCCTGTCTCGCGGCAGACTCGCTCGCCCGTCCCGCCGAGGCGAATGCAGCCCTGGGCCGTCACTTCACCTGGCAGGGAAAAGATTACCAGGTGACTACGGTCACGCATGCCCGATATCGCGGCGTCGAGGGCGACCTGCCGTTCGAGTACTGGGACAAGGCGGAGGTTGTGTTCGTGGACCTCAAGTCCGACGACGGCGGGTGTGCCACCCTCGACTACAGCGAGGAGACTCCGCTCTTATTCCTCGGCGAGTTTGTCGAGTTCCGCGATCTGGCGCTGACCAACCTACGACAGTTCGACGGATGGTAGACGCGCTAGTCCGGTCGCTCACATGCCCGCAGTGCGGGGCGACGCTCACGGTCCGCGCCGGCGATCACACCGTCACCGTCGTGTGCAGTCACTGCAACTCCATTCTCGACGCCAAAGACCCGAGCCTCAAGGTCCTACAGCGTTTTGCGGCCAAACAGCTCGTGCCGCAATACATCCCGCTCGGGGCACGGGGCCGGTGGCGCGGGACCATGTGGGAGGTCATCGGCTTCCAGGTGCGGACTATTCGTGTCCAGGGGATCGACTACAGTTGGGGGGAGTACCTGCTGTTCAACCCATACGAGGGGTTCCGCTACCTCACCCAGTACAACGGTCACTGGAACGACGTGATCGTGCTGAAGACGGTGCCGAAGGTGTACAAGGCTCGCGCCACCGGAGCCAAGCCCCAAGCGGTCGTCCTGGGCGAGACGTTTCAGCATTTCCAGACGGCGACGGCGACGACGACACAAGTCGTCGGCGAGTTTCCCTGGACAGTACGGGTCGGCGACAAAGTCGACGTGAGCGATTATGTCGATCCTCCGCGGATCCTGTCGTCCGAGTCGACGGCAGGCGAGACGACCTGGTCGATGGGGGAGTATGTCACGGGCGACCGGATCTGGCAGGCGTACGAGCTCCCCGGGAGTCCCCCCGACCCGATCGGCGTTTACGCCAATCAACCGGCGCCTTACCCGGGCTCGCTGGGGCGTGTCTGGCAGGCGTTCGCGGCCTTCTTAGGAGTCCTCCTGCTCGCCGCTGTGTGGCGTTTCGGCTTGAGCCCGCACGCGGTGGTGTACGAGCACGTCTACCAGTACGTCCCACCCGCCACACCGCCATCAGACAGCGAGGCCGCGGCGGCCGCGCTCGTCACCGACACATTCACGCTGAACGGTCGTACGTCCGCTCTAGAGCTGACAACCGAAACCAACCTCGACAACAGCTGGGCGTACTTCGCCTTCGCGCTGATCAACGACAGCACGGGCACGACGTACGACTTCGGCCGTGAGGTCGCATACTACGACGGGCGGGACGTCGATGGATATTGGTCCGAGGGTTCAACGCGCGACCGCGTTCTGATTCCTTCGGTTCCCTCCGGTCGGTACTACGTCCGCGTACAGCCCGAAGGCCCGCCGGGTGGAACCTTCCGGGCCTTCACGTACCGCCTGCGCCTGCGCCGTGACGTCCCGTGGGGCATGGCCTATCTGCTCGCGTTCGTCCTGCTCGCCGTGCCACCCGCTTTCGTGCTGTTGCGCAGCATGACGTTCGAGCACACGCGTTGGCAGGAAAGCGACTACTCCGACACCGGTGACGACGAATGAGCACTATTCGCCTCTATCTGCTGTACGGCGGCCTCGTGCTTTCGCTGCTGGGCGCTGCCGAATACCGCGGCTGGAGCCCCCTCTCCCCCACCGAGGGGAAAACAGCTCCCAAGACGGTGCGGGACAACCCCGGTGCCTACCGTCCGCACTACCGCGGCGGCGCGTACTACTTCCGAGGGAAATGACCCATGAGCGACCTACTCCGCAACGTGTTGGCCGCGACGCTCTTCGCCGTGCTCGGCATCGCCATCTTCGCGCTGTCGTTCGTGGTCCTCGATCGCGCCACGCCGTACAACCTCTGGAAGGAGATCATCGAGGAGAAGAACGTCGCGCTCGCGGTGCTGCTCGGCGCCGCCTCCATCGGGATCTGCGTGATCATCGCAGCCGCGGTGCACTAGCCTTTGGCCGCGATCCTCCTTGCGTCAGTCTTGTTGATCGCCGCATGCGGGCTCGTCTACGAGCTCGTTGCGAGCGCGCTAGCGAGCTACCTGCTCGGCGACAGCGTGACCCAGTTCTCAACCGTCATCGGGACGTATCTGTGCGCGATGGGCGTAGGGAGCTGGCTGTCGCGTCATCTCGGCCGGGGGCTCGTTGCGCGGTTCGTCGCGGTCGAGTTGCTCGTGGCCCTCGTTGGGGGCTGGTCGGCCGCGGTGCTCTTCCTGGCGTTCGCGTACACGGGCGCGTTTCGCCTCGTCTTGTACGTGCTGGTGGGTGTGATCGGCGTGCTCGTCGGACTCGAGATTCCGCTCTTGATGCGGATTTTGCGGGACCGCTACACGTTCAAAGACGTCGTCGCCAACGTCCTCACCTTCGACTACCTGGGCGCGCTCGGAGCGTCGATCCTCTTCCCGATCCTCCTTGTCCCGCACCTCGGGCTCGTGCGGTCGGCGCTCCTGTTCGGCCTGATCAACGCGGGCGTGGCGTTGTGGTCAACGCTCCTGTTTCGCCGCCACCTGGGCGCGCCACGCCTGCTCGTCGGAGCTTGCGCGACAGTGCTATGCGTCCTCGCGGTCGGAATAGCGGGCGCCAACCGGATCACGAACCTAGTGGAGGAAAATCTCTATGCCGACGACGTGATCCTCGCAACGAGCTCCAAGTACCAACGCATCGTGCTCACCGCGTGGAAAAACGATCTGCGCCTGTTCCTCAACTCCCATCTTCAGTTCAGCTCGCGCGACGAGTATCGCTACCATGAGGCACTGGTCCATCCGGGGCTCGCGGCCACTCCCTGGGCACGTCGCGTCCTGATCCTCGGCGGCGGGGACGGCTTGGCCGCGCGCGAAGTGCTGCGCTACCCCACCGTCGAGAGCGTCACGCTCGTGGACTTGGACCCTGTGATGACGCGCCTGTTCGCCACGCACCCGCTCCTCTCGACGCTGAACGGCGGATCGCTGGCCTCGCCGAGACTCCATATCGTCAACGCCGACGCCTTCGTATGGCTCGACGGTGATCCTGACTTCTTCGACTTCATCATTGTCGACTTCCCCGACCCTTCCAGCTACAACCTCGGAAAGCTCTACACCACCGCGTTTTACCGCCTGGCGGCGAAGCACCTCAGCCGCAACGGCCTATTGGTCGTGCAGAGCACGTCCCCATTGTTCGCGCGGCGCTCCTACTGGTGCATCGAGCGGACGATCGCCGAAGCGGGATTGCGCACTTATCCGTACCACGTCTACGTGCCGTCGTTCGGCGAGTGGGGGTTCGTGCTGGCTGGGACTCGCGCGTACGCGCCGCCGACCGAGCTTCCTGGCGATCTGCGCTTTCTCACGCCGGTGACCGTCGCGCAGCTGTTCGATTTCCCCGCGGATATGCGGCCGGTGGCCGTTCAGCCGAACCATCTCAACAACCAGGTGCTCGTGCGCTACTACGAGCAGGAGTGGAACGAGATCAACCGGTGACGATCTCGCGTCGGGAATTTGTCCGCACCGGCGTGGGACTGATCGGTCTCTCGTGCAAAACCGAGCGGCCGATCGGCGGCCGTTTCGTCGACGGATCGTTCGAGCTGGGGCATCGCCTGCGCGACCGCTCGCCGTTCCCCGCACCGGAGAGCACCGTGCGCATCCCTCTCGTGATCGTGGGAGGCGGCATGGCGGGTCTCTCCGCCGCGTGGTGGCTCGATGGCGCGGGGTTCCGCGACTTCGTGGTGCTCGAGCTCGAGCCGCGCGCCGGCGGAAACGCGCGCTGGGGCGAGAACGACATCACCCCGTACCCGTGGGCGGCGCATTACGTGCCGGTGCCCGGCAAGCGGGCAACCCTGGTCCGCCGCCTGTTCACGGAGCTCGGGGTGCTGCACAGCGACGGCAGCTGGGACGAGCGCTTCCTCTGCGCCGACCCGTCAGAGCGCCTGTTCGTCCACGGAGAGTGGCAAGACGGCCTAGAACCCGTGGTTGGGCTCACGCAACGGGACCGCGACGAGTTCCGGCGCTTCGCGGCCAAAATGAGCGAGTGGCGCGCGACGGGGCGGTTTACGATCCCCATGGCGCTCGGCGCCGAGTCGTCGGCACTGGACCGCCTGTCGATGGACGATTGGCTGGCGCACCAGGGCTTCTCGTCCCCCGCGTTGCGCTGGTACGTGGGGTACGCCTGCCGCGACGACTACGGTGCAACGCTGCACGACACCTCTGCGTGGGCGGGCATTCACTACTTCGCCTCGCGCGACGACGAGGAGCGTGGGCCCCTCACCTGGCCGGAGGGCAACGGCTGGATCGTGCGGCGGCTGCTCGAAAAGCTCGGACGGTACGTCAGGACCAACGCGTTCGTGCATCGGATCGAGCGGTCCGGGACTCGCTGGCGCGTCTACACGCCGCGCGTCGCATACGTCGCGGATGCGGTGGTGTTCGCGGCGCCGACATTTCTCGCTCCCTACCTCATCGCAGGCGCGCCCGATCCGGGTTTCGTCTACTCCCCCTGGGTCACCGCGAACCTCACGCTCGAGCGCTGGCCCGCCGAGCGCGGGATCCCGCCCGCCTGGGACAACGTGATCTACAACTCCCCGGCCCTCGGCTACGTGGTGGCGACCCACCAATCACTGCGCACGGCGATCGATCGTACCGTCTGGACCTTCTATTGGGCGCTCGCAGACGGGTCACCGACCGCGAACCGCGAGGCGCTGCTCCAACGCGATTGGCGCTTCTGGAAGGAGGCGATCCTGACCGACATTGAGCGGGCCCACCCCGACATCCGTCGCTGCGTCTCGCGGGTAGACATCCTGCGATTGGGGCACGCCATGGTTCGACCCACGGTCGGCTTTCTCGCGGCGCGCGAACGGCTCCGTCGGATGACATCGCCGGAGCGCCTCTTCTTCGCGAATTCCGATCTCAGCGGCCTGTCGCTGTTCGAGGAAGCGCAGTATCGCGGCGTGACGGCGGCGGAACGCGCCTTGGCCGTAGTCACTCGCCCCTGAGCTTCTCGATCTCCCGGCGCTCCCGCTTGGTCGGCCGGCCCTTCCCCTCGTACCGGAGTGACGGCGCCACGCGGAGCTGCTCGGCGAGGTGCTCGCGCAGCCGCTTCCCCTCGGCGTCCTCCACGTAGAGCGCGGCCGCCGCCGCGGCAGGGCCGCGGTGCTCCGACAGAGCGCGGACCACCACGCGGTATTCGAACGGGCCGCGGCGGATCCGCAGCCGATCGCCCACGACGAGCAGCTTCGCGCGCTTCGCCCGCGCGCCGCCGACTTCCACCTTGCCCCCGCCGATCGCCGCGGCCGCGAGTGCGCGGGTCTTGAAGAAGCGCGCGGCCCACAGCCACCGATCGAGCCGCACGCGTGACCCGTCCGTCATGGCGCCTCCTCTCCCGGCAGGCTATGGTCCACGAGTGGTGCCGGGTATGCGTATAATGGGAACCGCGGCCCCGCCCAAACCCTTTTTCGTGCTGAGTACAATGCTCGCTCGGTTCGCGACTCGTCCGCCAGACGTCCCGGCCCGCACGGCCGTGCCCTTCCGGACGTTGCGGCCTGTAACCCTCGGCGTCGCTGCCTCCGCCGTCCTGCTCGGCTGCGGAACGCCGGGCGTGCGCGGCGTCGCGGGCACGGCGCCGGCTCCGAACGTGCTGTGGACGCCTCCCCGCCAGCCGGCTGCCGCACCGGCCCCGCTGCCGCCCGAGCTACCGCGCGACCTCGCCGGGCGGATCGCCGAGCTCAAGCTCACGGACGTCATCGACATCGCGCTGCGGAACAACACGGCCACGAGCGCCGCCTGGGCGGACGCGCGGTCCGCGGCTGCCACCTATGGTGCGGCCAAAGGGCAATACTATCCCACGATCGCGCTCAACGGCACCGCGACCGCGATCCGCCGAACCGTGGCGGCAGCAGGGCAGCAGGCGGTGAAGCAGCAGTTCTACGGACCGTCGCTCACCCTCTCGTGGCTGTTGTTCGACTTCGGCGGTCGCTCCGGGTCCGTGGGGGAGGCGCGCGCGGCGCTCCTCACCGCAGACTGGACGCACAACGCGACCCTGCAAAGTGTGGTGCTGGGGGTCGAGCAGGCGTATTTCCTGTACCTGGGCGCCAAGGCCCTGCTCGACGCTCAGCAAACGACGCTCGCGGAGGCGCAGACGAATCTCGAGGCCGCGCAGCAGCGGCATCGGGTGGGCCTCGCCACCATCGCCGACGTGTTGCAGGCCAAGACCGCGCTGTCGCAGGCCCGGCTGGCGCTCGAAGCGACGCAGGGCGCCCTGCAGACCACGCGCGGCGCCCTGGCGCTGTCCATGGGACTGCCGGCCAACGTCCCCTACGACATCGAGGTGGTACCCGACACCACGCTGCCACTTGGCGTCATTGAAGGCGTGGACACACTGATTGCGCAGGCATTGCGCGAGCGACCCGATCTCGCGGCGCAGCGCGCGCAGGTCGATCAGGCCCGCGCCCGCGTGAGCGTCGCCCGTTCCCAGGCGCTCCCGACCCTCGCGCTCGGCGGCAACACGGGCGAGACGTTCTTTATCAACCCACCCGCAGGTAGCGCCACATCGGGCAACAGCTACAACGCCACCCTGACGTTGTCGATCCCGCTGTTCTCCGGAGGGGCGCAGATCTACGATGTGAAGGCCGCATCGGCCGCCGCCGACGCCGCCGCCCGGCGTGCGCGGGGATTCGAGCAACAAGTGGTCTACCAGGTGTTCAACGCCTACTATGGGCTTCGCACCGCCACACAGCAGGTTCGGACCAGCCGGGATCTGCTCGCCAGTGCCACGGAATCCGGGCAGGTGGCACTGGGGCGGTATAAAGCGGGGGCCGGGAGCCTGCTCGACCTGCTCACCGCGCAGGCGGCCCTCGCCGCCGCCCGGGCGCAGGCGATCCAGGCGCGACTCTCCTGGAATACGGCGCTCGCTCAGCTCGCGCACGACACGGGAATCCTCGGGCTCGACGGATCGAGCCCACTCCAAATGCAGACCGACACCACCGGGACGCCCAAATAAATGAAGCTCACCACCGCCGTCGCGGCGCTCGCGCTGATGCTCGCCCTCGGCTGTTCGAAAAAGGGCGGCGGCGGCCCGCCCCGCGTGCCCGTCACGGTGGCCCGCGCCGAGCAGCGTCCCGTGCCTTATGAGCTGGTCGGGACGGGCACGGTGGAACCGCGCCAGACCGCGTCGGTCCAGGCGCAGGTGACCGGGATCCTGACGCGCGTGGCATTCCGCGAGGGCCAGGACGTCGCGGCCGGACAGCTGCTATTCCAGATCGACCCCCGTCCGTTTCAGGCGATGCTCGAGCAGGCCCAGGCGATGCTCGCCCGCGACCAGGCGCAGGCGCAGAATGCCTTGGCCGATGCGGCGCGCTACGCGGAACTGGTGAAGCAGGACTACGTGACGAAGTCGGATTACGACGCGAAACGGGCCGCCGCCGAAGCGCTCCAGGCCACCGTCCGTTCGGACTCGGCAGCGGTCGCAAACGCACGGCTCAACCTCGAGTGGGCGGCGATCCGCGCACCGATCGCGGGACGGACGGGCCGGCTGCTGCTACGGGAGGGTAACATGGTGCGCGCGAACGCGGCGGATCCGCTGGTGGTCATCAATCAGATCCAGCCGATCCTCGTGCGCTTCGCCGTGCCCCAGAGGCACCTCGGCGACATTCAGCGCTACCGCCAGCACCGGCTGCCGGTGTTCGTGAGCCCGTCGCCGGCCGACACATTGTTCAGCGAAGGCGTGCTGACGTTCGTAGACAACAGTGTGGACACGACCACGGGAACGGTGCTGCTCAAGGGGGAATTCCCCAACCGGGACAACGTCCTGTGGCCGGGCGAGTTTCTGAACGTGCGACTGCAGCTGTACATCGACGATAAGGCGCTGGTCGTGCCGTCGCAGGCGGTCATGACCGGCCAGCAGGGGACGTACGTGTTCGTCCTGAACCAGGACGGCACCGCGCGCTCGCAGCCGGTCACGGTCGAACGCCCGGCGGGGGCCTACGCCGTGATCGCCCAGGGCGTGCGCCCGGGGGACGAGGTGGTGACCGACGGCCAGGTCCGGCTGGTGGACGGCGCGCGCGTCGAGGTGAAGGGCTCGGCCGACCCGGCGCGCGCCATGGAGGGGGACAAATGAACATCTCGGAGCTGTTCATCCGACGGCCCGTCATGACGACGCTCGTCATGCTGGGCATCTTGATGTTCGGGCTGATGGCGTACCGTCTGCTGCCGGTGAGCAATCTTCCGAACGTCGACTTCCCCACCATCCAGGTGAATGCCAGCCTCCCGGGCGCGAGCCCCGAGACCATGGCGTCCGCCGTCGCGACGCCGCTCGAAAAGCAGTTCTCGACGATCGCCGGCGTGGACCAGATGACCTCCTCGTCCAGCCTCGGCAACACCAACATCACGCTCCAGTTCACGCTGGACCGCAGCATCGACGCCGCCGCACAGGACGTCCAGGCGGCCATCTCCAAGACGCTGCGTCAGCTCCCCACGGGCATCGTGCCACCCTCGTACCAGAAGGTGAACCCTGCCGACCAGCCGATCATCTACTATGCCATGAGCTCGGGCACGCTGTCGCTGCCCGAGCTCGATGAGTACGCCGAGACCTTCATCGCGCAACGCCTGTCGATGGTCGACGGTGTGGCGCAAGTCAACGTATACGGCGCCGCCAAGTACGCCGTGCGGATCCAGCTCGACCCCAAGGCGCTGGCCACGCGCGCCATCGGGATCGACGAGGTCGCGGACGGCGTCGCCGCCGGCAACGTCAACCTGCCGACGGGCATCCTGTGGGGCCCGCACCGCGCGTACACGGTGCAGGCGAACGGCCAGCTGCGGAGCGCGGCGGAGTTCGGCCCGCTCATCGTGAGCTACCGCAACGGCGCGCCCGTGCGCCTCCAGGACCTGGGGCGCGTGCTGGACGACGTGCAGGACAACAAAAGCGCCGCCTGGTTCAACGGCAGCCGCGCCATCGTGCTCGCCATTCAACGGCAACCCGGCGCGAACACCGTCGAGGTCGCGGGCCGAGTGCGGACGGTCATGGCGAGCCTCAGGGAGCTGCTCCCGGCGTCCGTGGACCTGCAGCTCCGCTCCGACCGCTCCGAGTCGATTCGCGCCTCGCTGGCCGATGTGAAGTTCACGCTGTTCCTGACCTTGGCGCTCGTGGTCCTCGTCATTTTCCTGTTCCTTCGCAACCTCTCGGCCACGATCATCCCGAGCCTGGCGCTGCCGTTCTCGCTCGTGGGCACCTTCGCGGTGATGTACGCGCTGGACTACAGCCTCGACAACCTCTCGATGATGGCGCTCACGCTGTCGGTGGGCTTCGTGGTGGACGATGCCATCGTGATGCTCGAGAACATCGTGCGCCACATGGAAAAGGGCACACCCCCGATAGAAGCGGCCTTCACAGGGGCGCGCGAGGTGGGGTTCACCATCCTCTCCATGACGTTGTCGCTCGCCGCGGTGTTCATCCCGGTGCTGTTCATGGGCGGGATCATCGGGCGCCTGTTTCACGAATTCGCGGTGACCATCGGGGCCGCCATTCTCGTTTCCGGCGTGGTCTCGCTGACGCTGACCCCCATGTTGTGCAGTCGATTCCTCAAGCCGCCGCGCGAGGCGCAGCACGGGAAGTTCTACGTCGCGTCGGAGCGCGTGTACGAGCGAGTGCTGCACTGGTACGAGCAGAGCCTCGCCTGGGTCATGGAGCGGCGGCCCGCGGCCCTGGTGTTGTCGGCGCTCATCCTGGTGGCGACGGTCGTGCTGTTCAGGGTGGTGCCGAAGGGCTTCCTGCCGAGCGAAGACAACTCGCAGATCTTCGGAACCACGGAGACCGTGCAGGGCACCTCGTTCGACGACTTGGTCCGTCATCAGCAGCAGGTGATGGCCGTGCTGCAGCAGGATCCCAACGTGGACGCGGTGATGTCGTTCCTGGGGGGCGGCCAGATCAACCAGGGGCGTGTGTTCATGCAGCTCAAGCCCAAGTCCCAGCGCGACATGAGCGTGGACGAGCTGATCCGTTATTTCAACGGCAAGCTCTCCGGCATTCCGGGCATCCAGGTCTTTCTGCAGAATCCGCCCCCCATCCAGATCGGCGGCAGGCGCACCAAGAGCCTGTATCAGTTCACGCTGCAGAGCCCGGACCCCGCGTTGTACGACTATTCGACGCGGCTCCTGATGGAGCTCCAGAAGGTGCCGAGCCTGATCAACGTCACGAGCGATCTGCAGATCTCGAACCCGCAAGCCACCGTGACCATCAACCGGGACCGGGCCGCGGCGCTCGGCGTCACCGCCCAGCAGATCGAAGACGCGTTGTACAACGCGTACGGGTCGCGCCAGGTCTCCACCATCTACACGTCCACCAACCAGTACTGGGTCGTGATGGAGCTCCTCCCGGAGTTCCAGCGCGACCTGTCGGCGCTGAGCCTCCTGTACATCCGGTCGCAGAGCGGCCCCCTCGTGCCGCTCGCGTCGCTCGCTACGCTGGGCTCGAGCGCGGGCCCGCTCACGGTAAATCATGCGGGACAGTTGCCGTCGGTGACGATCTCCTTCGATTTGCGTGACGGCGTCGCCATCGGCACGGCCGTGGCCGAAGTGCAACGCGTCGCGCGGCAGCTCCTGCCCGCCAGCATCACCACCAGCTTCGCCGGCACCGCACAGGCATTCCAGTCGAGCCAGGCCGGTCTGTTCTTCCTGCTGATCCTGGCGGTGCTCGTGATCTATATGGTGCTCGGCATTCTGTACGAGAGCTTCATCCACCCGCTGACGATCCTCTCCGCGCTGCCGTTCGCGGGATTCGGGGCGCTCCTGACCCTGCTGCTGTTCCGGATGGAGCTGAGCGTCTACGCCTTCGTGGGGGTCATCATGTTGGTGGGGCTCGTGAAGAAGAACGGGATCATGATGATCGACTTCGCCTTGGAGGCGCAGCGCACCGAGGGCAAGTCGGCCCACGACGCCATCCTGCAGGCATGCTCCATCCGGTTCCGACCCATCATGATGACCACCATGGCGGCGCTGATGGGCACCCTCCCCATCGCGCTCGGCGTGGGCGTCGGCTCGGAATCGCGCCGCCCACTCGGCATCGCGGTGGTCGGCGGCCTGGCGTTCTCGCAGTTCATCACGCTGTACGTCACGCCGGTGATCTACACGTACCTCGACGCGCTACAGCAGCGCCTGGCCCGCACGTCGCTCGGGCGGGCCGCGGGCGTGCACCCGACACCGGAGGCCGCGCCCGCGGACTGAGCGTTACTTGGCCCGGACGAGGCGGACGCCCCCCGAGCCGGTCTCGATCCTGATCCGCCCCTTGCCGTCCCCGATCGCCCCCGTGAGGTGGTCCCGCTCGAGGCGCGTGGTCCGGACCGTGACATTCTGCAGGTCGATGTCTCCGCTGCCCGTTTCGATGTCCACGTCGGCGCCCAGGTCCGCGGGGACGTTGATCGTGACGTCGCCGGATCCCGTGTCGACGTCGAGTGCCTGCACGTCGGCCAGCAGATCGAGGCGGACGTCACCGCTTCCCGTGTCGATCTTCACGTTGCCGGCCCGCACCGACGACGCGGTGACGTTGCCCGAGCCGGTGTCGATCGTCAGCACATCCGTCGCGACCCGCTCGGCGGTGACATTACCGGACCCGGTGTCGAGCCGGAGCTCGGGCCCACTCACGGCGCTCACCGTCACGTTGCCGGACCCCGTATCGAGGCTCACGTCGCCCTCGGCATCGCTCAGGCGCACGTCCCCGGACCCGGTGTCGACCAGGAGCGATCCCTTCAGATGGTCGGCGGTCACGTTCGCGGCGGCCACGTCCACGCGCAGGTCGCCGTCCACGTTGGACGCGAACGCCTGCCCCACCGCCAGGTAGACCTCGACTCGTTTCCCCGGCGGGATCACGATCCGCACGTCGGCGTGGGCCTCGAGCCCGCCGCCCGAACCCGCGATCCGGACGCGCCGACCTCCATCGGACCAGTGCTTCCCCCGGTCGTCGCGGTCGTTGAACGTGCCGTCGTCCCGCACGTGCAGGGTGGTGTTGGAGCCGCGGCCCAGCTCGCGGTACACGATCTCGTCGTCCGCGTAGATGACGCGCAGCGTTTCGCGCCCGCGCACCGGTCCAGTCGCAATCTCGAGCTTGCCCGCATCCGCACCGCCGCGCGTGAGCTCCACCACGACGTCGCTGCCCGTGCCCCGCTCCAGCCGCATCACGCCGGCGAGGTTGTAAATGGCGACGTGGTCACCGGCGAGCGTGCGCCGCTCGGGCTGCTGCTGGGCGGCGAGCGTTCCGGAGAACAGCAACAAGGCGGCGATCCGGAGAGCGGGCATGAGAGGCCTCCTCCAACGGAAGAGCGTTGACGGCGCTACGGGCGCCGGGGGGGACGTGTTTCACGGGCCGTATCGGGGTTGGATAGGGGGAGCCGGGGCAAGGTTGCAGGAACCGACAGCCCCGGACCTTCGCCTGCGGGGCTGCCGGGTCCTGCAATTACCCGCTTCCCCCACGCGAGCTAACTTCTCCCCATGCACGAATGGCAAGTCTGGCTGGTCGCCGCCCTGTTGTTGTTCGTGGCAGAGATGCTCGCGCCGGGATTTTGGCTCCTGTCGGTGGCCGTCGGCTGCCTGGTTGCCGGGGCCGTTTCGCTGGTCGTCCCGGGAGCGGTCGTCCCGGCGCTCAGCTTCGCTGCGGGGACTCTCCTGTCCCTGGTCGGTATCCGCCCGTTCTTGCTCCGGCACCTGCACCCGCGGGGAACCGAGATCCGGACCAACGTCGACGCGCTCGCCGGCCGGGTGGGGATCGTGTCGGAGCGTATCGACCCCGCGACCGGCAAGGGACGAGTCATGGTCGAGGGTGAAGATTGGCGCGCGGCGTCGTTGATGGACGCGGCGCTGGAGGCCGGAACCCGGGTGATGGTGGTCCGGGTGGAGGGGGCGACTCTGTACGTGGACAAGGAGACCTAGGCATGGACAACATCGGCGCGCTGATCGTCCCCGCCGTGATCGCGCTGGTCGCGATTTCGATCGTCGCCAAGGGCGTCCGCGTGGTGCAGCAGGCGCAGACGATGATCATCGAGCGGCTGGGGAAGTACCACCGCACGCTCGCCTCCGGCGTGAACCTGATCATTCCGATCATCGACAAGCCGCGGGCGATCGATTGGCACCAGGTGATCGTCACGCCGGCGGGCGATTCGTTCGCGCGCCATTTCCGCACGGAAAAGATCGACCTGCGCGAGACGGTCTATGTGTTCCCGCGTCAGAACGTGATCACCAAGGACAATGTGGTCGTCGAGATCGACGCGCTGATCTACTCCCAGATCACCGACCCGGTCCGCGCCACCTACGAGATCGCGAACCTGCCGGACGCGATCGAAAAGCTGACCCAGACCACGCTGCGCAACGTGATCGGCGAGATGGAGCTCGACCACGTGCTGTCCTCGCGTGACACCATCAACGCGAAGCTGCGCGAGATCCTGGACGAAGCCACCCACAAGTGGGGTGCGAAGGTGAGCCGGGTGGAGCTCAAGGACATCAACCCGCCGCGC
>Ga0137376_10000494_pt1 | contig 18195 bp, 16 predicted proteins | sample SagtaG_23_FD_104814 | JGI IMG/M metagenome (GOLD analysis project Ga0137376, IMG submission 104814) | Vadose zone soil microbial communities from Sagehorn Ranch, Mendocino, California, USA - Sage2_L_20_16 metaG | ecosystem: Environmental > Terrestrial > Soil > Vadose zone | place: USA...
AGCCTTTTAAGTTCACGTTCATCCGCGTATCGCCTCTCCTTTAGAGGGGAAGGATCGTGTCTGCCGGATTTCTGGTCATTTGTTCCGACTTGACCCAGGACACCCAGCCGAGCTGAGGCGCATGATCGTCTTGGGGACCGAGATCACACCTCGGCACCTCTTCGTGATTCATTATCAGCTGTATTTCGTAATCAAATTCGTCATTGGAATAGAATCGGGTCATAGCCTGCAACTGCTTGAAAGCCGAACCCGTAGGAAGAAATTCGAGGTATTGCGCGAGGGAAAGAGGGCCAAGCTTTATTCGGACGCGCGACTGCCGATCCCAGATCTCGTCGCCCAGGACGGCGCCTTTCCCCAACTCCTGAGATTCGCATTCATCATCGTCCATGCAGCATTGGGTATCAGGTGACAAACGATACCAGGCCCCAACAAACTGGTCGACTTCGGCAGGAACTCCGAAATAGTCACTTAGGAGCTGTTCCAGCGCGCCCGAAGATCGTTGGTGCTGAACTAACAGACCGGAGTAAAAGATTAGCGCTTCGTCCAGTATCCCCTGGTGTCCGATCAATCCTGGAGTTCCAAGGCCTATCAGGGCCAAAAGGTTTAGGAAGAAGTTGTCGCGATCACCCCGCTCGTAGGCGACCCCAAACCGATATTTTTGCCATGCTCTGTAAAACAAGGATAGACTTCGATGATTAAACAGGTCTAAGAAATCGCGGAGACTCGTGTCGCCTGCGCGCAATCGTTCCAAGAGCATCGCGGTGTACCATTGCGGAAGCGGCCCTTGGATCCCAGTTATCCCCATGAAATTGACATCCATCAGTGGGGTCTGATCGGCATCCCATCGCAGTGATTGGATTTCGCTGGCCGGAAAAGTGAGGGAAGGATGAGTGGCCAACCGTACGACTTCCAAAGAAGGATGTACGAACCCCCCAACTGGCTGGCGATCCGGCAAAGATCTTTCCAGCAGGCGCATTGCTTGAAAGAACTCAAACGCACACGGCTCTTGACGCAGTCGTGACACGATTTCGAGATTCTCTACAGCAGGATCGCCTGTCCGGCCCTTGGTGGCCATTGCTTCAAAACCTCGTTTCTCTGCTGCGTAATCACGGCTAGCTGAGTGAAGCTATTTAACGAAGCATACTGCCCCAGAAATTGTTCGAGAACCGCGGAGAACAAATAGGCTCCGCCCCCGACGAATTGTTCCTCGTCCAATTCAAGATCAACTCTCGTTCCACGGACGAAGCTGATCCCATGCTCTGAAATCACACGCGCGAATTCGCGTTTGCTGGCGAGGCGCGCGATCCCACCGATCTGTTTTTCCACGTGAACGGAATCCGAGAAGTTGTAGAGGCGCAATATCTCTTGCAGCGCTTCCCTTCCCTCACTCACCAGCGAAAGGTAGTTCAAAGAAAGATGGGAAATGAGTCGCCACTGCATCCCTTTTCCCGCGGGCGGACGCACCGTCGGAGTGGGCTTTCGCAGGGCCACAATCCGCTTAATTGAAGAAGCGGCGTCCAATTCAAAATCACCGGTCGCGCTTCCAAACGGAAGGCGAGAGGGAAGGTCGCCATTCGAGCACATACATTTCACCGTGATTGTGTCCAGTTCCGGGTGTGCAGGACGTCCGGATAAATCCACCAGTGAAAGGAACATCTCGGAACCTTCGTCATCCCGGCGGATGGAGGGCCTTCGATTTGTGTACCAAAATGCCTTTGGGCGGCTGTCATTGCGAGAAGATGTGTGGCGAAAACGGTAAAACGGTTCGTAGTGCGTCACTTGATCTGAGTGAGGATCCGGGCTGATCACCTCGTCAACTGAAAAAATTTCGAAGGCGCGACGCCTGCGAATATCCGGGATAACCGGGTATTCATATGATTTCTGGTCGAGCAAGATGGGCTCTGCCACCATGGGAAACAAATTGATGATCGGTGTACACCCGAGGCGTAACACATTGGGCGATACGCCCAACTCCAGCATCTGCTGGCGTTCGTCACCCTCGAACCGGGAAATTAGAAAGATGAGCTCAACCTTTTCCTTGAAACCCGCTCGGGAAAGCTGGTCGAGTCCATGAACGTCCAGAAAAAGGTACTTCTCCGGGAAAAAAAAGTATTCCTGCAGCAATCGATAGGCGAAAAACGAACGATGAGGATAGGGAAGTAGCGCTTCCTCTTTTGAGAACCCCACGGCGCGCACGCAATCGGCTGGCAGGAAAACGGGGGTGACTTTCGAATTCGGCGAGAGATCCCGAAGAATCACCTGCGAGCAATTGTTCAGAAGGAGTTCATACAAGGAGTACGAAAGGTTGCTCTCCCCATTCAAATAGAAGCGCAACGAATTGATATCCAGTTTGTCGAATCCGGCGTCCGGCAAACAATCGAGCCGCACTCGGAGCGCGGCGACCGCGTCAACCGCCTTCACAGTCGGCTTGAGTCGGTCGGGCGTTAACCACTGGGCTTCTGCGACATGCAAAGGCCAAAGCGTAGTGTCGTAGCATGTATTGAATTTACAAGGGAGGCCATTTACCGGGCGCGAATACAACATGGATTCTCTGCGAATCTTGAGTCCCGTCGACAATTTCCCTTGTTCCGGATCAAGATGGAACTCCACGATCGAAACCGATGGAATTGGGCGAAGATAGTGCGGGTATAAAATCGACAACAACGCCTCGGTGATTTCAGGGAATTCATCGTCGAGCTTGAGATGAATGCGCGCGGCCAAAAACGCAAAACTCTCGATAATGCGTTCTACGTGTGGATCGTCGCAGCGAGTGGGTTCCAATAAGAGCCTGGAGGCAATCTTCGGGTATTTTTCAGCGAACTCCGCGCCCAGGTGGCGGATATATGCCAATTCCCTCTCATAGTACGCGAGGAGATCATCACGCACCGGCGTCACCTCGAACCTGGTACGTGCCGTTATTTAGTTCCAGGAGGCTGTCAAATCGTACGGGGATTGGTTCTGGGTCAACCCTCAACAGCCCCTCAATCACAAAGTGAACAAGATGGGGTGTGTCGGCGGTGGCTGCCACGCTCACTTTTGTCCGGGCCAGGCGGGGCTCGAAAAGCGCGATGCACGCCTCTATTTCCCTTAAGAGCAAGCGTTGGTCGGCAGTGGCAAACAAGTTCATGGATGTGGTATCCGACAAACCGTATACAAATACGGACCGTCTCAGTTCTTTAAGGGATTCCGGCGGGTCGTCACCCACACACCGCGTATTCATCAGGAATTCAAGATCGCGGCGTAGCGCTTCTTTTACGGCACGCACGGATTTCGCGGGGGTCGGCATGGATTCCGAACGCCGCTTTGGCTCCTGATCGATCAGACGATCAAGCACGGACAATGTCGCGATTTTTGACTTGTCCGATAATTTCGCGAGGCGGATTTTGAGTTCGAACATCTGTCCCGGGATAAGCGCGATGGACTCTTCAAAGGTCTCGTACCCATGCAACTCGATCTTAATCCGATGCTCTCCTGGGTTGACCCGGTAGCCGTCGCCCTCGTAGTCGTTTACGCGCCCGACGCAAGTATCGTCTACGTAGATCGAGGCACGATCCGGCACAACGTTGAATTTCATCCTTGTCAGAAGTGGACCTGGGTGGTGCGTTCCAGAATCTTTGTCCATTAGGCGTATGCCTTCCCTCTTACTTTAAACAAGCCAGAGCCTGGATCGGGTCCAAACGGCAAATGCGCTCATAAATTTCCTGCTTCTCTGTTGCATTGCCTCCCATCTTGCTCATACACCGGAAGAGAAGTGTGAGCGGATTCGTGAGAACATCGGGGGATTCCCAATCCGCCAACTTGCGGCACTCAATTTCCTGAGCCAGGTCTTTCAAGATTGGGTAGGCGATTGATTCCTGACCAGCCGTAAGACAGAGCTCAGCAAGCTGGGCTTTTCTTTCAAATCGCTTCCGACCCGATCGTTCTTGAGACATCTCCCTCGTCAGGATTTCCATAGCCTCCTGGATTCGGCCGGAACGAACCGCGCGCATAGCCAGCTCCCGGACGTCTGGAGGTTGCTCCTTGCCATCGGTAGTGGGGAAAGCCTTCGTAGAAAAAGTCGCAATGGCTTCCTCTTCCCTAGGACGCGAAGAGTTAAAGTTCTCCTCCAACCATTTAAGAGTCTCAGGACTTGCCGCGGAAGTATCGTCTAGGAAAGTTGCTTTCGGGAGATCTGGGAAATCCGTCACAAGGGCGATCACACTTGATCGAATCGCTCTGACCACTCGATCGTAGTCGCTCCCCAACTCCTGGCACGCTTTGGTGGAGTAGCGCTGAAGGTCGAACCACATCGTGCCGCACGACGAGCCCAACGCGGTTTCGGATGCTTCGAGCAACTCTCTCCATTTTCCATCTTTCGCAAGACTCTTCAATCGTTGGCGGGTCTCGCTCACCGGAGGCTCAAAATTCGCGTCTGTCATTGAGAATCGCTGTCCCATCAATTCTCCCAACCGGAGCCCGCGGAGAATCACATAAGGCTCCGGGCTGGTGGGGTCAAGGCGACGCAAACAATTCGCCGCGGCTATAATCTTGCGTATAGCGTCGTCACGGTCGGCAGGCTCATCGGAAATTTTTTGCCGCCGCACTGGAACGGTCGGTTCGTGACTCGCCGCCGGGGGCGGATTCACCGCGGTCTGGGCAACTTCCGCCTCCAATTCTCCTTTGCCTTTGAGGAATGTTTCGACGAGCGATTGCAAGTCCTCGAGTGCACCGCGTAACTTTCCAAAGCTCGCGCTTTCTCCGTTGAGCTTTTCATTGCACAATTCACCTAAACCCTGCAATGCGGGTAGCGCTTGATTGAGGTCATTCGCGAGATTCGCGTAGAACTCGCGGGGCGTAGAATCTGCATCTTGGTCAAATGCTTCCGGACTCAATTTCTTGTCCGCGATGGCATTCTCGCGGGCCTTCATCCGGGCCTCATTGTCCTTGCAGTCCTCTTCGTATCCGACCACTCGTGACTCCACGTACTTGAACCAGTCGTAATTGCTCCGAGTTAATGGGATTTTTCTTAGTTGGCCAGCCAAGGAAGAACCGACCCAATTGAGTGGAGCTGCACGGAGCTCCATGTCGCCATCTTCAGGTTCGGGATAGAGGGTATCCCAAAAGCTCTCCATCATTCCGCGGAGTAGGTCAAGTCCGGCCTTAAGCCCAGAAACACCGTTTTGAAGTACGAGTGCCTCCGTCAGCCATGCTGCCAACTGCAGGTCCTTGCTTTTGGTGGTTAGCGCCTCGGTCGTCAAACGAATTACCAGCGCAGGATCGGCAGTTTTCACTTTGTAGGACCACTCCCCTTGAGGAAGATCTTCTTCTTCTCGGCGAGCTTCTTTCACCTTTTCGTAAACAGGCTCCCACCGTAAATTCTGACCACTGGGGTTTTCGCCTGGGATTCGGCTGAGGATGTTTTCGGGGAGCATCATAGGTTCACCTAGTGCACTGAAGGAACCGGGGCAAACTCCAATTTCCGTATTTCCAGGATTGGGATTTCCTCACCGTTAATAAGCAAGAGCTTCTGCCCGATGGGGCGCACCTCACCGTCCTCGCCCTCTTCCCACACGGTTTCTCTTCCCAGCCGAACACTATCGTTCGGGTGCTTTGCGGCAAAAGGCGTGAGAGCCGGTAAGTAGGATTCTCCCAATTCTCTGTCCCGAAAAGCGGGGTTGGCGTGGATCACCGCGGGTATCCAAAGAGTATCGCGCAATCGACGGGGCGGGCCGACTTCAATAGAGGAAAGAAACGAAAAAGGAATTTTGAGATAGGCGCCCGCGGCCAAAACCTCCAAATTCGCTCCAATCCGCGGATCGGAATCAACGATGCCTTCAAACGGCAATCCGTTATACTTACCGCTAGACGAGCCCACAGCGCTGTCTGGCGATGTGTTCTGTAGTTTCCCTTTCGGGTAGACGTCCTGGCGAGTCCTTGTCGCGTTGAGCAGTCCTCGGTAAAGCACACCCCCCATCTCTGACTGTGGACCAGCCTGGCTCAACACCTCCAGATGTTTTTCCGCCCTGTCGTAATCTCCAGAGAAACAAAGCAATTCAAATAGAAACGTGCGCCCCCTCACGTCACCGGGGTCACGGCGTAACTCGTCGCTCAAAGCACTGATGGCTTCACCCAGCTTTCCTGCTTTGAGCAAGTCTTGTGGAGTCATGGTGGCACAATCGAAACCAACATTCGAAAATGCTATGTAACATGGCTAGCAGCGTGACAGAAACATCACCGGGAAAGGGTGGGACGAGTACCCTCCCCAGCCGAGTAGCCAATTCAATCAAGCGCAACCCCGTTGATTCGGCCTGCACGTCATCTGATACATTCTGAGAATCTTACGCGACCGCTTTATTCGCCTTGACGTCCCAGCCCGCCTTGCCAACTGAAGTCATCGTGCCCTTGTTGTCCTGCTCAAAGTACTCCACTGTAATCTTGCCGAAATTGAGCGAGACATTCTCCGTCGGCGTTTCACCACCTCCCGAGCCGGATGTCGAATAGCTCGACACCATTACGTCATCTAGTTCGATTTTCAGATACTCCTTTTGCTCTCCGCCGGCCTTGCGCATGGCCATTTCTGCCTTGGGAATATGGTCGCCCTTGGCGCACGCGCTGATGAGCTTGGGGGTAGCCTTGTCGACGTGCTTGGTGAAGGTGATATCATGCATTTCCACCTTTCCCGAGCCCATCCCGCCTCCCCGCGCTGCACTGCCGGTCTGGGCTTCGGCCCAACTCCAAGCGAGCAGCTCGATCTCATCCTTGTGCTTGTCGTCCTTGCTCTCACCTTTGATGCCGTCTATCTTGAGAAACATATCACTGGACATTAGCGTCTCCTTTGTTGAGTTTTTGAACGGAACGAAATCTTTATGGCCGGTAAGTATCGCCGTCGCGAAACCTATTTCCGAATGGAGGGTGGCAATTCAGCGACCAACCGCAGGGATACGGTCAATTCATCCAATTGAAAATGAGGTCTGAGAAAGGCGATCGCCTTATACACACCAGGCTTCCCAGCCACTTCAGAAACCTCAATATGGGCCTCGCGGAGGGGATGTTCCGCTTTGACGGTCGGTCCAGCGTTGTCGTCAAGTACGACGTATTGCGCAATCCACTGGTTGAGGAATTTCTCACAATCGAGACGCGACATAAATCCGCCCACCTTGTCACGCATGATTACCTTCAAATAGTGCGCGAACCGGCAAACCGCCATGATGTATGGGATCTGGGCGGAAAGGCGTGCGTTGGCATTCGCCTCGGCTTTATCGTACTTCTTCGGTTTGTTCGCGGACTGAACGCTGAAAAATGCGGCATTGTCCGTCCCTTTGCGATGAACCAGAGGAACCAACCCGTGATCTGCAAGTTCCTTTTCGCGGCGATCTGTGATTGCAATTTCTGTCGGGCATTTCAGCGCCACATCTCCCATGTCCGTTTGAAAATTGTGAGCAGGCAAGCCTTCCACTAACCCTCCGGATTCGACGCCACGAATCGAAGCACACCATCCGTACTTGGTAAAGGCGTTCGTGACCTTTGCTCCGAGCGCGTAGGCGGCGTTTCCCCACAAATACTTTGAATGATCAGAACCATCCACCGCTTCCTCGTAATTGAACCCATCCACGGGTTTCGTGTCCTTGCCGTAAGGAAGTCGCATGAGAATGTGAGGGATCGCTAGTGCGACATAACGGGAGTCCTCACTCTCGCGAAAGGATTTCCACTTTCCATAGGTCGTGTTCTCAAAGATTGCCCCGACATCCCGCGGATCGCCGAGTTGCGTAAAGCTATCCATGCTCAGGAGTTGCGGCGAAGCAGCCGTCAGAAATGGGGCATGAGCCGCGGCCGCTACTTGAGAAATCTTTTCGAGAAATTCGATGTCTTCCGGGTGCTTACTGATCTCGAAATCGCCTATCAAGCTGCCAAACGGTTCGCCACCGAATATGCCAAATCCGTCCTCATAGATCTTTTGAAAAAGGCCGCTTCGATCAAATTCAGGAGCGCGCTGCATGTCGCGAAGAAGATCTTTCTTGCTGGCGTTGAGAACCTTGATCTTCAGCATGGAACTGGTCTCGCTCTGCTCCACCAAATATCTCAGGCCGCGCCAGGAGGCCTCGAGCTTTTGAAAATCCGGATGATGCAGGATTTCGTTTAGCTGAATGGAAACCAAATGATCGATTTGCGCGATGCGCGCCCCAATCATGGCTTGGGCATCGCGCGAAAGCGTCATTTCCCCCTCTAGAAATTGGGAAACGAATTCCTTGACCATGTCCCTGCCGCGCTCGCGGGATTCAGGCTCGCGGCCAAACCGTCCTTCTTGGACTATCTGGTCAAGGAGACTGACTTCGCTCGACTGGGTAGGCTGTGCTGATTGCGCAACGGAGCTCTTAGGCTGGCTCATCAGTTCCTCCCTTAACTTTTTCCTTTTTCAGCTCGTCCTTAATCTTGCCCATTTTCTCCGTATTCCCAATGGCTTCCATCAGCACAGTGTCGAGCTTCTCATTCGTTTGAAGAGCTCCGCGGAGGTCGGACAATTTCGTCCTCAAATCCAACAATTCTCTGAGCGGCCTAACCTGACGCGCTACCTGTTCCGGCTCAAAATCGTCCATGGACTTGAAATTCAGATCTACTTTGAGTTGGCCCGCTTTGGCATCGTCGCTTAGCTTATTTTCAACTGCGAAGGCCGTGTGAGGTCTCATGCTCTCGAGGACGCCGTCAAAATTGTCCAGTGAAACTTCGACAAATCGACGCTCCTTCAGCCGGGGCAGCGGCTCGGTGGGTTGGCCGCTCAAATCGGCCAGCACTCCCATTACAAAAGGAATCTCTTTGGCCTCGATAGCGTTCCCAACTTCAACGTCATAAGTGACATGAACTCTGGGGGGACGAACTCGCTCTAGCTTTTTGTGTACACTTTCCTTAGCCATTGCGCACACCTCACCGTTGGAAATCCTTGGGGAAAATCGGGGGACACTACCTTCAGCATCGACTGTGCAACAAAATCTCATGTATTTGAAGTCATGTCAAGTGTTGAATATCGTAAATCGACGTTGCCTTGGTGATATACTTGCCGACGCGCCCCGGGCTACAGATTCCGCTGTCATCTGTGCGCTGCCGCAATGACTTCCAAACCAACTTCTAGTAGGATGCGGTCCTAACGAGGATCCCAGCCGTGCAGCGCCTCGGCAGGTACGAAATTCTGTCTGAATTGGGTCGAGGAGGGATGGGTGTAGTTTATAAGGCCCGCGACCCGTTCATCAACCGGCTCGTCGCCCTCAAGACGATTACCAACAATTTGGCCGACACCGACACCCTACTGAAGCGCTTTTATCAGGAAGCCCGGTCGACGGGCACTCTCCAGCACCCCAATATCGTCACCATCTATGAGCTCGGAGAAGAAAACGGCACTCCGTTCATCGCCATGGAGTACATCGATGGCGAAACCCTGGAGGGGCTGATCGCGCGGAAAGCCCCGCTTCCACTCGCGGTGAAACTTGGATATCTCATTCGCGCCAGTGAGGGACTGGCTTACGCCCACGAACACGGTGTAATCCACCGCGACATCAAGCCCGCGAATATCATGGTGACCGCTGAAGGAGTAGCCAAGATCCTCGATTTCGGCATCGCGCGCGTCGTCGATTTTTCCATGACCCAGGCAAACTTAGTGGTTGGCTCGCGTGCCTATATGGCGCCTGAGATGTATAAGGGCGAGCGCGCCGACGCGCGCTCCGATATTTGGGCGCTAGGTGCGACGCTCTATGAACTCATCGCCTATCAGAAGCCTTTCGCGGCCGAATCAGAAGCGGAGCTGATGTTTAAAGTCATCAATGAAGATCCCCCACCGTTGAGGACTCTGTGCCCCGACTGCTCGGAAAGCCTCGAGAGTGTCATCAAGCACATGTTGGAAAAGTCCGCCTCCGCGCGGTTCCAGAGCATGCCGGATGTGCTTCGCGATCTCGGCTCTCTCTGGAAACAGGCGCAGCAGGAAACCGTCCAGAACTTATTGGCGGAAACCCAAAGATTGACCGAAGTTCGAGATTTTCGTGGCGCGCAAGAACTTCTTCGCAAAGCCCTTCAGATTGATATTACAAACATGCCGGCCAAGAGTTTGCTGGACCAAGTGTCCAAGGAGGTCCGCCGGCAGGAGATTTTGCCGCAAGTCCAGAATCACTTAGATCGTGCGCGAGGGCACTTGCAGGCACGCAATTTGAGGGAAGCGCGCGGGGAAATGGACTTGGCTTTGGGACTGGATTCACGAAACGAACCGGTGCAGCTGTTGCAAAAGGAAATAGATGAAGCGGCGAAATCCGCGGAGCGTTTGGAGCATCAGCTGAGATTTGCCAAACAGCGGCTGGCGGAAGGGGCACTGACGGAAGCACGGGAGGTTCTGCAAGAGGCTTCGAAGTTGTGCGCGGAAGAACCTCGGGTGCACGAATTAAGGAAGCAGATCGTGGAGGAGGAAAGCAGAAGAGAGCGGCGGAGACAGTTAAGCGAAGTGCAGCAGCAAGCGCGGGGATTGTGGATGGAATTGAAATATGCCGAATGTTTGGCGGTGTTGGAGGAAGGGCTGAAACAGTTTCCCGGCGAGGGAGCGTTGCTAAAGCTGCAGGAAACCGCGAGGCAAGATTGGGCGGAGGACGAGAAGCAGCGGCGGTTGGGCAAAGCACGGAAACTTTTGGGGCAGCAGCAGTTCGCTCAGGCGAGGGCGATTTTGGAGGAGTTGGCGAAGCAGCATCCAGGGGATACATCAATCGGCAAATTGCGGGGTCTGGTCGAGCAAGGGGAATCGGAGCTAAAGAAACAAGAGCGTCTGGTTCAAGAGTTGGAAGGGTTGCGCACACTAGTTAGGGCAGAGCGATACGCGGAAGTGGTAGCGCAGGAAGAACGGCTGCTCCGTGAGTATCATCAGGATTTCGAGCTGAAAGAATTGGTGGGGTACGCGCGGGCCGAGTTGATGCAACGGCAGCTTCGAGACAAGGAACGGCAGTTTGAGACGCACATTCAGGGTTTGCTCCGGACAAATAGGTACGCCGAGGCAGCCGTAGCAGCACAAAAGGCGCTTCGTGAGTTTGACGGCCACCCGGGATTTCAGAAGCTTTGGGAAGTAGCCGAAAAAAAGAAGAAAGAACAGGAAGTACGAGACGAATATCAGCGGCGGATTCGGGATATTCAGCTGAGAATCAACCGACAGGAAGTGACCGATGCCATTGATCTGGCGCAGCAGACGCTAACGACCCTGGGACCGGACATGCAAGTTTCGCGTCTCCTGCAAGCTGCCAAAATGGAGCAGGAAGAGAAGAGCAGACGGGGTGGGGAGGAGAGGCTGGATGCCGCACAAACGCTGGTTGAAGGAGGAAAATTAGAAGAGGCAACACAATTGCTGAAGGATGCGTTCGCGACCCAGATCCTGCAGCCTTCCGATCCCAGAGCCAACCAACTCCTCGCTCAAATCGAGAAGACATCGCTCACCAAGCATTCGAGCCCAAAGCCAGCTGCGGGCAGGCCACCCGCAAACGTGCAGCAGAGACGGCCTTCCCCCTCCGTATCCCCGGCTGGTCCGCCGCCATTTTCCGCAACCGATGTACTCAGTCAGACGCCCCCTCCCGTCCCGCCTGTTTCTAGATCGACTGTCGTGCATCTCAATGAAGGGAGCCAATCCTCTACATCCGCAGCAGGCGTTCCTACCCAGAAATCTGGCGCCACCGCAAGGTATCTCCAGCCTCAAATCCGCAAGGTGCAACCTGTTGCTCCGGGGACGAAGTGGCACGTGGGCAGGTCCGTGGTTGCGGTGAAAACTCTTCTGGTCTCGTCAGCATTGTTCTTGAAGCAACGGTTCCTCGGAACAGCGCGCATGCCGAAAACCAGCTTGTCGGCGGCAGTGTTGATACCGAAGCGCCGCCTGATAATCGGTGGGGTCGCCGCCGTCGTGCTCATCGGCAGCGTTGCCGTCGGGATTCCTATCTGGAGAGCACATCGAGCGTCTGGCCTTCTGTCAGCGACAGAGAACAAACTACGCTCAGAAGCCGAGCGATTGTGGGACAAGAATGAACCCGATCAATCGGAAGACAAATGGAAACAGATTTATGCAATCCACGGCGCACTCGAGAATAAGGCAACACAAGAGATTGCGTCCATAGAAGCGAAACGCGTCAAAGAACAAGAGCTCTTTGATGAGGGCAACCGTCTGGTCCAAGAAGACAAGAACAATCCGCAGACTCGGCAGGTCTTGCAAGAGGTTGTCAATCTGCACTTGTGGCACTCAGCGGAAGCCCTAAGCGCGTTGAAAGTCATTGATGAGGTCAAGCAAACTGCTGACACGCTTTCTGAGCAAGAGCAAGGGCTCTTTCGTGATGCAGAACAACTGTTCGGAAGTGGAAATTACGATGCCTCGCGGCGCAAATTCCGCGATCTGCTCAGCTTGCAGATTCCGAACTCCACGCTGCAGCCCAAGGCGCAAGAGTATCTAAACAAAATAAGGGCGCTGAATGACGATAAGAAGAATTACGACGCAGCTCTCGAGGACCTCCAGAACGAAAATTGGGACGCCGCGCGAGACGCATTCCGCACCATTGTCGATCATAAGGGGACGCTTAAGGACGAAGCGAAAAAGCGGCTAGACAAGATTGCATCGGCCCAAAATGCGATCGATTCAATCTCGGAACTAACTCGCTCACATTCTTACCGTGGTGCAAAGAGCAAGCTCGACAACATGCAGGAATGGCCGAAATCGTCTGAGCGGTTACGAAAGGCGCTTGTTTCCTCTGAACAGCAAGAATTCGATTCCATCAAGTCTCACGCCCAATCTCTGCTTCAAAAACAAGACATTGGCGGGCTCGAACACTTGCAAGACCAACTGGGTAACTATACGAGTCGCGCGGAGGATGCACCCACGCTTCGGAGCGCGGATGAGCTCAATCAAAATCTGAATAGCCAAATATCCCAGCTGAAACGGGAAGGAAGCAGTGATAAGCAAGCTTTCGAAAAGGCCGAAGCGGACTATCGAAAGGCCCGGGATGGGCGCGACATCAATCGTCTCAATACGGAAGTCCTTCACGAATTTGAGGAGATCGCTCGAGGGAGCGGTTATAACCGCACTGCCGCGGAGAGTTACGTCTCAAAGGTAATTCCCGAAATGACTCGAGATTTAACCAAGATTGTTTCGGAACAAGGAAAGGCTGTAGTCCCTCCGATCTCATGCGGTCCCGATTCAAAGGTAACACCCGAAAGTAAGGGACAAACCGTTCCTTGCGCGAAGCTCGATATCGATCCGCCACTGCGCTGGGTCGGGAACCCCACAATTGATATGCCGGGTGGGGCAATACAATCGGGAAAGTTACCCTACACACTGCATTTGATTGTCGTGGTGGACGGGAATGGCAAGGTGATTCATCTAGATAAGGACGGTCCGGCAGACCAGGACTTTTTGAAGAAAGCCAAAGACGCAGCCAAACACTGGCACTCTACACATCCATTTCTGAACGGGAAACCCGTCAATGCTAGCTTTTCGATTGACGTCACTTTCCAACCTTGAACACGGTCTCCTACGCCTAGTTTACTGCCTTTGTGGTTCCGGTATATGGTGTGAACCTGCGCCCTCACGCCGACTTCCTGAGGATTCTTCAGACGGTGAAAAGCCACGGGGCATCACCTCCGGCCCTCCACAACCTTGGTCCGTGTTTCTGATTTGCCCGTATGCGTAGGCACCCGCATAGGTCGGATTGGTCAGCATCGAGTGACAACAGAAACCGACGGAAATCTGAATTTGCAGTTCGCCACGGCGGGTTTCTGAAGAATGGCTTCGGTCGACCGCTGCCGAAATAGATTCAACTCGAATTCACTTATGGTGCCTTTCATTCCTCGAAGTAAGCGATCATTGGTTAAAGTCGGATCGTAAATACCGTCGAGATCTACGACGACGGCGCCCACCATTCCACATAAGTCAATCAGATGATGCCAGTCGCGACCGTTGCGCGCTAATCGCGAGGCCTCAACACAAAATACAGCACCTACTTCGCCGCCGCATACTTCGGCGGCCAAGCGCTGGAATCCAGGACGGTCGACCAAACCCGAACCGGTGCGTCCCTGATCGTCGTCAACGACGACGATTCGTTGGAAACCCAGCGCCCGGGCTCGATGCGGGAGGCTGAACTGCAGGCGTGTGCTTTCTTGGTTGTGGATCAATTGACTAGGCTTGGACTGGGGAATGTAAACGACGGCTTTCTGAAGAAGGCGTTCAGGCGTGAGTCTCGAATTCATCCTCTCCTCCGTTATTCTTGTTGTTCGATTTTTCCTTCCGCTGTGTTGATTAGTAGTTCCATGAGAGCGATCGTCAGTTCCTTTTGCTGGTCGTCGGGAATTGCTGTTGGAGGCGCGTTGACGAGTGGAAGATTCATCTGTGGGTAGAGCGGCTTTGCCGATCGTTTCATCTGCTCCCTCCTTGCGTGATGAATTCGGAGGAGCTTTATCGCAATCGGCGTGAATAGGCAAACTCGTGAGCGGCTCACGTAGTTCAAAGAGTGCTTCTGCAGAAATCAGCGCGGGACCGAACGAGAATTGCGAACACTCTGGACTCAACATCCAACTCGGAAGTGGACTTTACCGTCTGACTCGCAAAAGATGGGTTCGCCGTCGCGGTTTTGTCGCCGTGAACGAACTGGCAGGGACAAACCGAAGAGCGGATGCCAACGGTAGTAGATCGTTACAGTCTCGAAATCATACGCATTACGTAGCTGGATCGGTCGGCTTCACCAGCTTCGTTTTCTCCACTGGTACAACCCAAGCTAAGGGGTTCTGGCTTTTACGCCTGTAGGTCTACCTCCTACTGAACATGTCTGCCTTTCCTCGACGCACTCCTACCGAAAATGTTATCCGACGGCGCGAACGCCTTTGAAATCAGCTACTTTCAAGAAGATGAAGCTGCGGCCTCTCGAGCCAGGCGATCAGAATGTAACGCAATATTATATTGCGCTGAAACCGCTGGAGGGAGTTTTTGCGTATCACCGGGGTGGTTCCAATACTTTTAGTACTCCTATTTGTCATGGAACAACGACGCCGTACTATGAACGTGCAAACGTCCGCGCAACGAACATTCGTCCAAGGGTCAAGAGAATAAAGCCAAGCAGTGTACTGGGTAAATTCTACCGAGTGCAGAGCGGGCGTGCACTGTTGTGCTCCGCCAAGAGGATCATCACGTGTGTGCTGCGATCTTTCGCCTTTCGTACGGGGCCCAGAAGCTGCCGCCGGGATGAAAGGCGATTCCACGCACGCAGAGCGTTCGACCCGGTAGTTGGGACGTCAGAATTGGGGCCGAACTTGAATTCCGAAGCAGGCTCCCATCAGGAAAGACAACAGCTAGTGGAGGAGGGGGAAATGACAAACCAACGGAGACTGATGATGGTAGCGCTGGCAGCGATTGCCATCTTGAACTTTCTTGTGGTACCGCGCGCCAGGGCTCAAACTTATAGTGATAGCTTCCAGGGGCCAGCCATCAATTCTTTCTGGACGCTTACGCAACAGTTCGGGACTATGACGCTGAGCACTGACCAGACGCATTCGGGAACGCAATCGGTGAAGTTCACGTCAACGAACGGAGGGCAGAGGGAGATGGACCTGACGCACGTTTTCGCATCGCCGCTGAAAGGCGACTTTTCCATTTATTATTACGACTTTGCCCCGGGCCAGCAGACATTATACGAGCACATTGCCCTTTTCAATTCTGTGACGCACGACCAGGCCGCCATTGGCACACAAGATTTTGATGCGACGTGCTATTTCGCGAGTGCGTACATTGGAAGTACCGCAACCGTGCTGGGGCCGAACGCCGGCTGCGGCAGCTTTCCACAGGCGAGCACGACAAATGTGCTGCGGACGGCGGGATGGCATCTGTTCGACATCAACGTTGCAGCCAGCAGCGTCACGTTTTCGATCGACGGCGTTCAAGTTTACATAAGCTCGGGGGACTTCAGCTTTGACACAGTCAGCCTGACGGTCAGTGGACCGTATTGGAGGCCGGATACCCTAGCATATTTTGATGATTTTTCGTTCATACCGTCGAACTGTGGTTGCGGAACGCCAGGTCCTGCTGGACCCGCCGGACCCCAGGGTCCCGCAGGTGCCACTGGAGCCACAGGACCGCAGGGCCCTGCCGGTCCGCAAGGACCTACCGGAGCCACGGGGCCACAAGGTCCAGGAGGGATTCCCGGTCCGATCGGTCAACAAGGGGCGACAGGTCCCACTGGGGCGCAAGGCACAGCAGGGACGAGCATCAATTGGCGAGGAGCTTGGACGAATTCAGCAAGTTACGCCGTGAATGACGCGGTGTCCTTCAATGGTTCCTCATACGTAGGCATGGCCGCGAGCACTGGGGCGCAACCCGACACAAATGCCTCGAACTGGAATTTGATGTCTTCGGCCGGTGCGACGGGAGCGGCAGGACCGCAGGGTGTCGCTGGACCTGCGGGTGCGACGGGGCCGCAGGGACCTGCCGGGCCGATCGGATTGCAAGGGCTGCCTGGGCCTCAGGGACCCGCCGGTGCCGCAGGGCTAACTGGACCGCAGGGTCCTCCAGGAACAACATCCTATTTCACAACAATCCAGAACTACACTGGATCGGTAAATCTATCTTGCCCCGCAGGGTATCAGGTAGTCGTAGCAAGCTGTACGGGATTTGATGCCATCTTGCACGGCCAGACGCCTGCGCCACCTTCGGGATCCTGGGCCTCTTACCTGACACCAAACCTAACTGCTCCTACCGGGGTACACTGCAATCTCGGCGGCCCCGGATTCCAGGCGCAAGCCCAGTTGAAGTGCTCGAAATAGGTGTCACAGCAAAACTTAGGGCGAAATGAAAATTTTGTTACTTTGGTAGGTTTCTCTAATCGTGACTATCTTAGAGTCCGGAATCGAGATCGTCTGCGGAGTACTCAAATAGGCTAGCACCCATGGATGCAAAGCCTACTGCACTCCCACAAGATCCGGAGTAGTAGGTCGCCAGGGAGCTGATCTCCATTTAGGCCTCATCGAGGCCAAGTTTCCAATCGCCAGTGATTCTTAGGAGGTCGTCATGGTCAAACTGACAGTCGGTTGGAACAGGAGCATCCTCGGCAAGGTCGGACCGGCCTCACCTCCACTCAGTAAGCCTCCCGGCTTGGCCAGACCACTCAATACAAGGACGTACATCGTTGTGCTGGCCGTCGATCGGCCCACTTTAGGATGCCGTCAAGCGTAGGACAAAGCGATTGGCCCCATGGTGTCAGACAGTATTCAACCTTCGGCGGCACCTGAGGATAGGCCGTACGCACGACGATTCCGTCCACTGCCAAGCTGCGGAGCTGCTGCCCCAGCATTTTCTGAGTGATGTTGGGTATGGCTCGTTCCAGGTCGGAGAAGCGCATCACCTTGCCTCCGAATAGATGGAACAGAATCACGAGCTTCCATCGTCCTTCCAATAGGCGGAGCGCTGCTTCTACGTCTGCCGCAGCGGATGTGGGCGTATAGCGTTTCGGCATCGATATTCCCCTAACGCACTTTTTTGTGCGTACTTCCTATGCTATCAGTACGATGCGAAACTCCTGACTGTGTAACTGCACGGAGGAGAATACGATGGCGCTCGATGTACCCGAACCAGTCGCTGCATACCTGGCCGCCGAAGAGGCGAAGGACGCGGACGCGCTTTCCTGCTGCTTCACCGAAGATGGCACTGTCCGCGACGAGGGGCAGGATTATCACGGTCGCGACTCGATCCGCCAATGGAAGCAAGCGGCGGACGCGAAATATCGATACGTCCTGCAGGCCGTCAACGCTCAGATGCATGGAGACAAGGTGACTGTGCGTGCCCGGCTCACTGGTCAGTTTCCCGGGAGTCCTATTGAACTGGACCACATCTTCAAACTTTCCAATGACAAGATTTCTTCACTGGAGATTCGATCATGACGATGACATATCCTTTCCTCGTTTCGGGAGATGAGTTTAAGGGCAAGCGGGTTCTGGTGACTGGTGGCACGAAGGGCATGGGACAAGCTATGGTGCGCCGTTTTACTCTGAGCGGCGCTTCCGTCGCAACGACTGCACGCTCGCCGCTGCCAGAAGGGCAGGCGGTTGCTCTATTCGTGCAGACGGATATCAGTACGGCTGTAGGTGTACAAGATGTAATCAATCGCGTTGAGCGGACTAACAATCGAGCCTAGAGATCAGCGGATTGGAGGGCCTTCCCGAAGCGTAACTGGACCACAGGAA
>Ga0137376_10000502_pt1 | contig 18134 bp, 14 predicted proteins | sample SagtaG_23_FD_104814 | JGI IMG/M metagenome (GOLD analysis project Ga0137376, IMG submission 104814) | Vadose zone soil microbial communities from Sagehorn Ranch, Mendocino, California, USA - Sage2_L_20_16 metaG | ecosystem: Environmental > Terrestrial > Soil > Vadose zone | place: USA...
AGGCATAGTGGTTCCCTAAGGTCGCGGGTAAGGCGTAGGTTCGTAAGGAGGACTGGAGTGAAACGCGCGTTTACGGGCCGACGGGCGCTTTGACTTCGTAAATGGGATGAAGCTCCCATAGCGCGCGGACCGACGAATTGCAGCGGCCGTGCTGGCTCGCGCGCTTAACCCCTTGAGTCGTCTTCTGGTGATAGCCATCGAAGAACGCGGCGCCGGTGAAGGTCACCTGGACCGGCGCGTTGAGGTCGCCGTTCGGGCCGAGGTGTGTGGTATCGACGAGGCCGGCGAGCTGGTCGCGCGCCTGGCCGTAGCGGCTGCCGTTTGCGGGCGCGGGGATTTCGACGATGACGCAGGATGCCGGGACAGGCGTGGACTCTTCTTCGGTGATCTCGATGTGCCAGTCGCCGTCTGATTCACGCAGCTTGATGCGCCGCACGTAGGCGGTGACGGCATAGACGTTCTTTTCGCGGCCGATGCGTTTCGCGCATTTGTCTTTGGCGGTGATGGTGCGAGGCGTCCAGGCCAGCATGTCGGAGACATCAACGTCGGTTGGTGTCTGGTGGGCGAAAGCTGTGTCGACCTTCTCGCTCCAGCGGTAGTGAGGTTCGGTGCAGGTTTGTCCGTGGGCGGTGCCGATCGCCACTGCGGCGAGTGCCGCGACGAGCGCCGGCGTGCGAGGCGTCATGGGGGTGCGCTCCTGGGGGTGGTAGGCATGAAGGTGACGATTCGCGGAAGAGCCGATAGGGCGACTTTGAGGCATTGAGGGTGTGTTCGCGGCTCGACAATCTGGGCCAGTGACAATCGCGGGCCGTCGCAGGCGGCAATGTCTTTGGTCCCTTCAAACCGAACGGTGAACCGGGGGCCGGTGGTAGTCAGACCCTTGGCGAGGCTCAGGGCAGGCCGCCGAAGGCGGCCTGATGGCGCCGGAGCCTAGGCCTAGGCGACGAGGCGGTGGGTGGATGCGCACGATCCTTCGCGCTCGCGGCGCTAAGGACAACGCCTGCGCGAGCGCTAAACAGACTCGCCCTGTCCTGAGCTAAGGATGGTTGGCCCCAACTCTCTTTCTGCGTTCATGATCCCCTCAAGACCCGAACAGACTCCGAATCGAATCACCTACATTCATCATTTGATCCTATCTGTCCGCCCACGTATGTTGACACAGAATGGAGAAGATCATATGATCTCGTATGCCGTCTATCGATTGGTTTGGACCGCTGAGCGCACGTGAATGACCGCCGGCCGCACGCCGACGGATCAGGACCTCGAGCAAGTCCGACATCAGTTGTTGGCGCTTGTTCGAAGGCCGCAGAGCCGCACGAGCGAATTCACTCGTGAACGACCAACGGAATGGCGACCCACTGAAGTGATCAATCCTGAGAGCTGCATGCCGTTCACTCCAGCTGGCGCTTGGCAGTTCATAGCGGAGTGTCTCGAAGCAGGACATAGAATTGAACCAATGATGCTAGAACAACCAGAGGGAAAAACGGGATACGTGATGAAGGTGCTGTTAGGGACAAAGATGGTCTACATCAAGCTCGAGCTGGGGTCTGGGAAGGTCATTGGTCGGAGCTTTCACTATTCCGAGGAGGGCTGATGGAATTCACAAGCCACAAGCCCAACGCCTCCAGTGATTCGACGGGTCAATGCCCGAGATGTGATTCGTCGGACATCACGACCAGCCTGGAGGATCAAGAGTTCGGCTATGGTGCGGCAGAAGCTAGAGTCCAATTGACCGCTCACGTTCCAGTCAGACGATGCGGGAACTGCTGGCTTGAGTATTTGGATAATGCTGCGGAAGGGGCGCAACACGAGGCGATCTGTGCGTACCTCGGTGTTCTTTCTCCATCTAACATTCGGTCATTACGCCTATCACGAGGTCTCTCGCGTGCCGATCTCGCGAAACTCACCGGCCTAGGCGAGGCTACCATCGCACGGTGGGAACGCGGTGAAATAATTCAGAACGTTGCAAACGACAGGCTTCTCCGCCTGACTGCGAATCGAGTTGCTTTTGAAGCGCTGACGACACTTGCTGACCCTGCGAAGAATGCTAAAGCAGCCGGTCGGGATTACAACTTCCGCTTACTCAAGCCCGCACAGGTGCGAAAGGCGCAGAACAACTTTCAGCTGCGAAAGAAGGCGGGCTAACAATGTACGTCACCACATTCTACTCATTCAAAGGTGGAGTGGGGCGAACGATGGCGCTCGTCAACGTGGCGACGCAACTAGCCCAGATGGGCCGTCGCGTATTGATAGTGGACTTCGATTTGGAGGCGCCCGGTCTCGATACCCTAGCAATACCGCGTTCAACAAAACCCACCCCAGGAATCGTCGATTTCGTATCTGAGTACTTGACGACGGGTCAAGCTCCTGACGCTGCCGATTTCATTTATGAAGCCGACTGGGTCGGTCGGCAAGGTGGTCGACTCTTTGTAATGCCTGCCGGGCGTAACGACGAACTATATCACGACCGCTTTAGTCACATTGACTGGGCCGCTCTCTACGAGCACCATGACGGTTTCATTCTGTTTGAGGACCTGAAGGAACAATGGAGGCAATTGGTAGCGCCGGATTACGTCCTTATCGATTCTCGCACCGGTCACACAGATGTGGGTGGTATCTGCACTCGTCACCTTCCCGACAGTGTTGTCATCCTTTTCTTTCCAAACGAACAGAATCTCCGCGGTCTAACAAAGGTAGTTCGTGACATTCGCAGTGAAGCCACTCCCCCACGCAACAAGAAGATTGAGCTTCACTTCGTTATGTCGAACATTCCCGATTTGGATGATGAGGATCTAATTCTTGCGAATCGCCTTAAAGACTTTCGGGCCGCACTGTCTATAGATGAGCCGCTTACTATTCACCGGTACGACAGTCTCTCCTTGTTGAACCAGACCATTTTCACGAGAGAACGTCCGCGGAGTCGCCTGGCACGGGAATATGTTGAGCTCACGGATAGAGTTGTTGGCGCCAATACCGAGGATAGGGAAGGAGCGCTTCGCTTCCTGCGGTCGGCGCAGAGACTTAGAACCCGGAAGGGTCCTGGAGCCGTTGACCAGCAGATCACAGACATCATTAGCAAACACTCTCGTGATGGTGAGGTCCTGCACGCCGCTGCCACGATAAGAATGCGCGAGGGCAGGGTAGAGGAGGCGATATCCCTTCTCAACGAGTCGATTGAATCTGGCTACGCTTCCCCAGACGCCTTTTTGCAGCGCGCAGACAGCCTTCGCATTCTTGGAAAGCCTGAAGACGCCAGTCTCGACGCGCTTAAGGTTCTCGAGGCGTCCGAAGCCGACTCTTATCAGCTGGAGCACGCGGTCCGAATACTTCGTGCGACTCGGCCATCCCTTCTGCCCCAGGTCCTGCCACCGCTAGTGACACGCGCGGCGAAGATCCGCAATCCAGGGTCGTTTGCCGCGCGCCTCAACTGGAGTACGGATGAGCTAGCCATTGGCAGAGAGATTCTTTCGATGGTGTTGACAGACTCTCGCGTCTCGCCGAACGAAAGGGAGAGTGCTCGTTCCCAGTTGGCGATGGCTCTTATTGGGCTGGGAGAATTCGAGCAAGCAGCTGAATTACTCGATTCAGTGGCGGGCGGCCCAGCAGATATCGCGGACATGTTTAACCATGCGATGGCTGTCTGGGGATCCACTGGTGAGGTGCCTAAGACGTTGTTTGAGCGCGTACGCGAACTCGATCTACGGGATGCGGATACAAACGGAGCGCCAAACTATCTCCAGTGTTTGGCTTTGGCTTCTTGGGCTACTGGGAATATCGGCGAAGCTGAGACCCTGTCGCACAGGGCACGGCAGGCAATTGTGCGTCGACCCAATCCGGAGTTCAGTTGCTGGCGTTATCTGACTGTTCCAGCCACGGAGTTTGTTAGCGATCTCGACAGCTTCGGTCATCTTGTGAAGCATGGGCGCCCGTTGCCCACAGTCATGGGGTCGAGGGGTTATCGGCCATTGGTAGGTCGCTGAAATGATTCAGGTCGGAAGCTTGCAGGATCTTCAGGCAGCCATAAAGGCCTCACTGGAGTCAGAGCGGGCGACTCTCGAGGCCTTGCGGCTAGATGTCCGGCCTCTGCGTTCTGAAACGCGAAAGATCCAAGCTCATTCAACTACGGCGATTTCGATTGTGGGCACAGACGGCGGCAACAATCAAATCAAGTTTGACCCATTTTTGGTTCAGGTCGTAAGGATCGTCGATTCGAGTAACAACGAATACTCCCTTGAGGTTGTTACTCAACGCACTCCGATCGATTCGTTGCATCAGAGACACTTGGATGCCAACGGCAAAGGGTTGACACCTCTAGGACGACTAATGGAGTTCCTTGACGTCAAGACCTTGTACGACCTGAGCATGATCTCAGACGGTGGTCGTGAACCTAAACCCAGCTGGGTTCAGGTCTATCGCGAGCTGATGGAATGGGCGGTCTTATTCGAGCTAGTACGCCGTCGCGATTTCGGAACCGACGTTGTCCTGATTAGAGACGGGTTCCTGAGGAGCAAGGTTTTTGCCAAGGACCTCTTCGCTCGTCTTAACCAGGGAATCCAAGAGGCCATTCGAGCGCAGTTCGCTAAGAACAGGAGACGAGTTTACGTCGTAGGAATCGCGAAGCATAGCAAGGTGCTTCAGCGGTATCAGCTTGCTCTTGCGCTTGAGGGCGTACTCCGAAACGCTTATGCGTCATTCGTTGAAGTACCTCGAAGGTTAGAAGCGAAAGTGTACGAATGGTCGGAGTATGCGCGGGGAAATGCCGAAGCGGCGGAGGGTGGCGAGGCTAACAAGTTCGTCGCAGGGAAGATGTTCTTTGCAAAGTTTGGCGATAGTCCCTACGATCCGATCTGGGCTGTCGACCTCCTAGAGTCTCAAACGCACGACGCTACGGCGGTCTTTGGGTACTTGCTAACAGACGCACTCGAAGGCTTCCCGGTGCCGTTCTTCCCACAGAGTCTCCAGCGAGCGCACGAACACGCCGCGTTGGTGGACTTCGATATGGAGATTCTGGAAGACGAAACGATGACTGCATTGCGTGACCTACTTGGGAAGCAGAAAACCGTTATAGACGAGCTTTGTCTTCAGGTTGGAGACGTTGCACACCGGCGCTACGCATGACGGAACCTTCCGTCGGAATCATCGAACTGTTCCCTCGGAATCGTATCGTTGGTGTCTTTCGAGGTTTTCGCGAAGGTGGTCTTGAGTTCCACGCGGATCTCGCGCTTCCATATCAGAGTTTCTTCCACAATGTCCCCATGCACGGGCAGTTCATACTGGTGCAACTCGAGACACCGGATGAAGGCGTTCTAGGTCGGATCACGTCGCTGACCTCAGAAGGGCGACTGGCCGGGCAGACGGGTGAGGAATTCACGATACGGTCCCTACGAGATGAAAGAGATATTCCGGAGCAGCTTCGGCGGGACTATCTCAAGTATAGGGTCACGATTCGTGTTCTGGGGCTAGTCAGGAACGATGAAGGCGCCGTCAGGTTCGTTCCATCGCATCGCCGACTGCCACATGTTGGCAGCCCCGTGGCATTCCTATCTGACGACGCGCTTCGGCAACTTGTTGGTCACTTCGGCCAAGGAGCGCCATTAGGCGTTTTCGCGCTCGGTGAATATGTGTATTCGGGTGGTAATCCCGAGATTGAGACGATGCCGTGGATGCAAATTCGATCTCCGGCAGTTCTCGTACGATTTCCGGTACAGCACCTCGTCTCGCGTCGAACATTTGTTTTTGCGCGCGCGGGGTTTGGTAAGTCCAACCTCAACAAACTCTTATTCAGCAAGCTTTACGAGAGAACTCCTGTTGTCGAGAAACGAGGGGAACGGCAAGTTCCTGTTGGGACAATAATCTTTGATCCGGACGGAGAGTATTTTTGGCCCGACGACAAGGGACGTCCTGGGCTTTGCGATGTTCCTGATCTAAAGGACCAGCTGGTTGTTTTTACATCGAGGCAAGCTCCAAGCCCCTTCTACGGTTCATTTGTAGCTGGTGGGATCAAGCTCGACATTCGAAGACTTCAGCCCACCGACGTAGTGTCGATTGCCCTTTCCCCTGAAAAGCAAGATCAGCAAAACGTCCGCAAACTTCGGTCACTGAATCCCACGGCGTGGGGACAATTGGTTGACCTCGTGCATGAGCACGGCAATGCGGCTGATCTGGATATGGTACAAGAACTGCTTCACCTTGAACGAGATCAACAAATCGAAGCGCTTGCTGCTCGTGCGAACATAACGGCTGTCGTGCGGATGCTGCACGATCCGAATAGCCAGTTAATGGATATGCTGCTCCAAGCTCTCTCTGAGGGTAAACTGTGCGTTGTTGACTTGTCTCAGCTTCGGGGTGGGCCATCCCTCATTTTGGCCGGACTAATCTTGCGTAAGATTTTTGACCATAATCAGGACGAGTTCACGAAAGCCGCTCCACGGACTATCCCCACCATTGCAGTGATTGAAGAGGCCCAGACGGTTTTGAGTGGAACGTCGTCGACGACTGCCCCATTCATTGAATGGGTAAAGGAAGGGCGAAAGTACGACCTTGGGGCCATGCTCATTACACAGCAGCCCGGCAGCATTCCGCCAGAGATCCTAAGCCAGGGGGACAACTGGTTCATATTTCATCTACTATCAACCACCGACTTGACGAACGTTAAGAAGGCAAACGCGCACTTTAGCGATGACCTGTTGAGCGCTCTGCTGAATGAGCCGATCCCAGGCCAGGGTCTGTTCTGGAGTAGCGTCGGAGGATCTCCGTTTCCAATTCCGATCAGGGCGGTTGCCTTTGAGACGCTGTACCCGCGTCAGGATCAGGCATACGCACGGGGATCGGTCAGTACGTACGCTAGCTCATTGCGTCTACGCGTCGCGCTGGATGTGCAAACAGAATTGATCACGTCGGCGGAGCGGCCTGCGGATGAGGGCGATGGCAAAACGGTGGGGCATGAGGAGCATCGACCGGATGCCTTTCGAGCCCTTCAAAAACGCGCCGTTGAGTCATTAAAGACCAACGACGAGTTTCGTATGTCCATGGAGAATGACGGGATTCCTTGGGGCAAGGTTGTAGGCATTCTTAAGGAGTCTCTCCCAGAAACGATGGTCGATCGCGACACCGTGGCTTACAACTTGGTGCCAGAAGCTGTAAGCGAGGCTCTGAAGGGATCGCAAGGCGAGGTTTGGGGGACCGAAAGGAGGGGCAAGAAGAACACGACCTTCATTGTGAAGCGCAAATAGAACGTCCCTAAACTGCCACGGCGTAGATGTCGTACTCTCTTTTGGGTCTCTTATTTCTCTTCCTGAATTGAATTGCTTGTCGCTTGCCTAATAGGGCTGTTCCAGCTGGTACAAGAGTAGTGATCCGCCAACCCGAGGCCCTGAACGACGAGGAAATGATATCGAGGGGATCGGTCGCACGATCATGAATTCCTCCGAATCGACACACTAACCTTGCAGAACCCTTAGACATCCGTCTGGCATTCCCCCACACAAGTCTTAGCTGATTCGCGAACGTCTCCGCGCTCCTGTGCGACATTTGAAGACGGGAGTGATGATACTCGACGGAGTCAGGGCCTCCAAGGAACCAACCCCTCAGCCATTGATCTTGCTCGTATGTCCGCATGCCGAAGTAGGGCGGGGACGTTATTACCCAGGAGAATTCCTTCTCATTCCGCAACGAGGCTGGAGATCTACTATCCGCGAAACGAATCGATCCGTCAACGCGGGGTAAGTCCAGTTCAAGGAATCGCTCTGCGCGTCTTGATACTATATCCAACAGATCTACTCGAGGCGGCCTGAGTTCTCTATCTTTCCAGTAGCGCGTCGCATAACCGGGCTTCGGGGAGAATGTCCTTGGGGCTTGATTAGAGAAGTACGAAGTGGAGGACTTTCCTAGGGGTCCATGTAAGGCTCCAAGGATGATGGCTCGCAGAAGTTGGCGAGAATTCGTTCGGCAGTTCTTCATGAGCTCGTCTCTTAGAATGCAGATCTCACGGAGTGTTTCTCTGTGATACGCGAGCCTCCAGAACTCACCACGAGGCATGGATGAGGCTGCGCGGTGTTTTCCGAGAATCATCTTGGCTGTCTCAGTGACCTCGTCTGGCTCTGACTGGGCCAATTTGGATTTCGCGATTGCGAATGCGACTGGATTGCTATCTATGCCAAGAGTCGGTAGCCGAGAGAGTCGGGCCGCAAAGTTGGTTGTGCCTCTGCCACAAAACGGATCGAGGACCCACTCGTCAGATGAGGTTGCGCGTTGTAGCACGTGCTGAGGAAAAGACAATGGGAACATAGTGTAGTATGGGCACACAGCGTTGAGAGCAGCATTCGCCGGTAAGAGGTCGCTACGAGTTACAGTCCGCGAGTTCATGCACGAAAAATCTCGTTAGGTAACTGAGTGGTGGCTAGGTATCGCGGATACGATTCCCTGGACACGTATTTGCTGGTGAAATTGTTGGTCCCAGGACGCGCCGACCTAGGTCACGAAACAACGGTGTGGATCACGCCGCAGGACTGTAGGCGTTGGTATCACGCTCTGGGTAGCTCTCATAGACATGCTCGAAAACCGCCGAGCATTTCTGCTGGTAAAGGTCTCGCGTGTAGGCGCCTGGGAGGCCGGTGTCAAGCGCGTCCTCGATGGCGAGCCTGAGCTGGGATCGAGCCGCAGCCTTCTGCCGCCAATTCAGGACGAGCAACTGCTTGAGCCTCTCCAAGAGGTCGCGGGCGACTTTCTTCAACTCGGCGCGCTCTTGAGGGCTCAAGTCCGGCGACGGGCGTGTAAGGATATCGAAGATGACCAGTTCTTCTTCGGTCATGTTCTCGCGGACGTGTCGCTGCTCCTCATCACTCAGGCTGCGGCTCAGGTTCACTAGCTCCTCGAACAACTCCTCGATGCTGCGGCTGCCAGCGTTGTAGCTGTCGATAAGTGCCTCGAACGTCTCGGCGAAGTCGCCGCGGGTCCGGTTGAGTCGGATGAGCTTCTCCAGTTGCGCTCGGATGGCCGCCTTCAGCACCTCGAGGTCCGTGTTCTTGTGCTTGGATTGCTCGAACCCTTTGGCCAGCGCCTCGAAGTTGATCGTGGACAGGTCCAGCGGGGGCGGCCCCTGCTCCTTGACCGCTATCCCCGTGATGGACTGGTCGAGAAGTGCGCCGATCCCGCTCATCACCGTCGAGATGTCCGGCGGATTCGGATTGAGCTTGGCACGGATAGCATCAGCGATCGTGCCTATGCAGGCCACGCGGCCGGCGAACTCCAGCGCCGCCGGGTCGGGCTTCACGGCGCGAAGAAGCGTGCTCACCAACCGCTCGTGCCCAAAGAAGTCCCGACGCACGGCGTCGGGGGATATCAGGGCGTTAATGGCGTCTTGGACGCGCTGCAGGCGTTCGATGCCACCTGTAGCAAGTTGCTCGATGGACATGAGCACGACCTGATGCTGGGCGCAGAACGCGGTCGCAGCGTCCACTGCCTTCCGAAGGTCATCGACCAGCTTCTGCTTCTCCTTGACCGGGCTCTTGCCGTCCTTCCCCGCGCCATAGATGGCCAGCGCCTTCTCAAGCGAGGCGAAGACGTTGGCATAGTCCACGATCATGCCGCTGTGCTTGCCGGGGAAGACGCGGTTTGCGCGCGCGATCGTCTGCATCAACGTGTGATTCCGCATTGGTTTGTCGAGGTAGACTGTGGAACAGCTCGGCGCGTCGAAGCCAGTCAACCACATGGCGCAGATGAACACCAGGCGCAACGGGTCTTCGGTGTCTTTGAACCTTTCGTCGAGCGGCGGCTCAGACTCATTCATACGCCTGCGATGAGGCTCGATGTCTAGGCCCAGCTTCTTCATCTGAGCGATTTCGTTCTGGCTGGGTGAGACGATCAGCGCCATATCGGTCGTCGTGAGCACCTCCAGACGACGCGACAGCCCAGCATGCAGCTCCTGGTTCTCCGCTGATTGGCGCTCGTTCGTCGGCAGGTAGGCGAGCCGCCCCAATTCCGTCCTCACTCGCTCCATCTCCGCTGCCCAGTGCTTGCGGACCTTGTTGTGCATCTTAAGCGCGGTCGCCTTGTCGATTGAGACCACCATCGCCTTGCCCACGAACCCTCGGCCGAGGAAGTGCCGCACGATGTCCTGGGCCACTGTCTCCAGCCGATCGTCGCGGGTGAGGATGTGGTATTGCCGACTCAGCTCCTTTGCGAGCTTCGCTTCTTGGTCAGGGTCGAGTTCCGCCGCCTCGATGAGATTGTAGATGTTCTCGTTCAGGTCCGGGTTGACGAGCTCAAGCTCCGGCGTGCGGTTCTCATAGAACAGCGGCACGGTCGCCCCGTCCTCGACGGATTGCTGGAAGTCGTAGATCGAGACGTAATCGCCGAAGACTTCCTTCGTGCGCTCCTCTCCAGCGATGAGCGGGGTCCCAGTGAAGGCGAGAAACAACGCCTTGGGCAAGGAGGCCCGCATGTTCAGCGCCAGTGTGTCGTATTGGCTGCGGTGCGCCTCGTCTGTCAGCACGATCACGTCAGGGCGGTCACACAGCATCTCCGGCGTCTGGAACTTGTGGATGAGCGTGAAGACGTAGCGATGATTCCCGCGCAGCAACTCCCGCAGATGCGCACCGCTCTCGGCGTGGCACTCGTCGCCCTCAGCCTCGCTCACCGCGCCGGTGGCCTTGAACGTCTTGGAAATCTGACCGTCCAACTCCACGCGATCGGTCACGACCACGAAGGTCCAGTTGCCCGCCACCTTGCGCAGCACCTTCTGCGCGAAGAACACCATCGCGAAGCTCTTGCCGCTGCCCTGCGTCTGCCAAAACACGCCGGCCCGCCCGTGGCCCCGCTGGCGCGCTTCGAGCATGGATGCAATGGCGTTGTTCACGCCGAGGATTTGGTGGTTCTGCCCGATGATCTTGGCGAGCCCGGCCTTGTGCTCAGAGAACAGCGTGAAGTTCTCGACCAGGTCGAGCAGCCGCATCCGATCGCAGGTGCCGCGCAGCATTACTTCAAGCGACACCCGGCGCGGCTCGTCCTCGCGCTCGATGCGTTTCCACTCGAAGAACCGCTCCCAGTCAGCCGTGAGCGAACCGACGCGGCTATCCGTCCCGTTCGATGCGATAAGCAATCCGTTGAACCAGAACAGCGCCGGGATTTGCTCCTTGTAGTGCGTCAGGTTCTCGTCGAAGGCCGCGCGTGCCGGCACGCCGACCTTCTTGAGTTCGATGACCACCAGCGGCAGACCATTGACGAAGCCGACCAGGTCTGGCCGACAGGTATAGAGCGCTCCGGTGACGCTTAACTGGCTGACCAGCAGGAAGTCGTTGCTCGCCGGCTGCTCCCAATCCACCACCCGAAGCCGCTCAGTCTTCTGCCCGCCGCGCTCGCGGTCGGGCACCGACACCTTGATGCCCTCCTTGAGCAGCCGATACACCTCCCGGTTCGCCGCTTCGATGCTCATGGCCGAGCGATCGCGTGTCAGCTCGTCCACGGCGGCGGTGATGGCCTCGGATGGTAGGGTAGGATTGAACCGCGCGAGCGCCGCGCGCAGGTGAGGCACCAGCACCACCTCGCCCCCTGTCTCGCGCTGAAGGGTGCCGGCCGCTCCGAAGGTCTCGTCGAGCGCCGACACTGTCTGCCAGCCTAACGCAGAAAACAGCCCGATGGCGGGCTGCTCAACAAGCTGGTCTTCCGTGTAGCCGTGGGGCACGGATCAGCACGCCTTCACTTCAAACTGCCCCGATAGCAGACGCGGGAGCAGCAGGTCGCGCGTTCGTCGAAGGTTCTGGATTTGTTCCATCAGCACTTCAATACGTTTCCGCATTGGGCGCGCGATGCTCTCAAACTTCAGCATCGCTTCCATCGGCGGACATGGAACGTGCAGTCGGATGATGCCCTTCACGTTCAGGCTATCCATTATCGTTCCGAGGTCCTTTTTCTTCGCGACTTCGGAAGTCATGTGTGAGGAGAGCAAATACTCAATTAGGTAGGTGGGTGTGAGCTGCCCAGCGCGCGATCGAATCGCGGTCATATTCCTGCCCGGGGCGGCCTTGACTCCTTCTGGAATCTGGCCGACAGAGGCGACTCGGCCGACGTTCGTAATGACGCAGTCGCCACCCTGAAGTTCGATGCGGCTGGTCCAGCGAGCGTAATCCTCTGCACTGATGCGGAACTCTTTGCGCATGTCCAACTTGCCGGCTTCGCCAATGTTGTTTAGCTGGAGAAGGATCCCTGGGCCGTCCAGGCACTCGGTGGGCTTCTTTGAGTGAAGGCAATCGATCACTTCGGCAACTTCTCGCATCTCTTTCACGTGCCACCCTTGGGGGATGTCGCCGAGGGAGGAGGCGACGCGCGGGAGCTTTTCGTTGAAGGGGAGGCGGTAATGGACGAACCACTCGCGGTAGAGAGCGCGGGCCATCGCCTCCAATAGCCGGATGCGCCGCTGACTCTTCTCTATTAACTCGTCGTAGGCCGACAGGATTGCCCCGATCCGGCGTTGGGTGGCCAAGCCGCGATGGAATCGAATGTGGTGTGTGCGTAACTGGCTGAGTCCGAGAAATGGTTGCGCCGAGCCAGTTTTCGTTCCCTTGGCAAGTGCTTGGAAGGCTGGACTGATGACGAGGTAGTAGAGGTAGCGCGCATCAATGACGTCTGGGTTTGGTTTGAAGAGCGCGACGTTCTTTATACTGAACTCGCGAGTGGTGTTCACGAACGCTGCTTCACCCAGCGATGCTCCTATGTGAGCAAACAGTGTGTCGCCAAATTCTGGCTTGGACCGAGCGATTATTTCAATGTGCTCCTCCTCCGAAATCTGGTCGCAGTTCTCAAAATCAATCTGGCCCCCACTAATCTCCTTCGCCTTGATGAGCGGATAGCCCGATGCGACCCGCTTCGGCGTATCATGCGTCCCGTCGGTTACGAGAATACAGACGTCGGCGAGAGTTGACTTGGTTAGGCCATCCGGCTTCGTCGTTAGGCCTCCAGAATCTCCGCGACGTTGTCGGCGATAGTCTGTTCGAGGTCGCGCGACTGGGCGTTGAGGGTTTCGAGTTCCTCGTTAATCGCTTCGAGTTGTTCCTTAAAGTCTTCATCGCTCACGGCCTCGCCCGGAGCCACACCCACGTAGCGTCCGGGGTTGAGCGACCAGCCTTGCGCTTCGATCTCCTTGAGCGTGGCGGCCCGGCACAGACCGGGCACGTCAGCGTATTGCGGCTTCTCGACGAAGATCTCCTCGACCTTCCCGCGGGCTTCGTCGCCGCCTAGGGTGAAATCGAGGGCCTCGCCGCGATAGAGGCGGACAAGGTTGGCGAGGAAACCGATCTGCGCGGGGGTCCATTCGCGGTGCGCGCGGTCCACCTGCCGGTAGATGTGGCGAGCGTCGATGAAGAGGACTGTGTCGGCGCGAGGCGTCTTTCCTTTGCCCTTGTCGAGGAACCAGAGCGTGCACGGGAGCGTCACCGTGTAAAACATGTTAGGGCCCACGGCGACGATCACGTCCACCGCTTTCGCGTCGATCAGCTTCTGCCGCAAATCCTGCTCGGAGGCGCGGGCGTCCGAGGCTGAGTTAGCCATGACGAAGCCGGCGCGGCCCATGGTGTTCAGTGATGAGTAGAAGAGCTGGATCCAGAGATAATTAGCGTTATCGGTGCGCGGCAGACCGAAGGGGAAGCGGCGACCAGCGCCCACGGAGTCTTTCAGACGCTCCTTGTCCACAGCGTTGACGTTGAACGGCGGATTGGCGAGGGCAAAGTCGAATCGGCCGACGGCGTCATGCGGGTCGTCGTAGTAGGTGTTGACGTTGCCGCCGTGGCGGATATCGCCTTCGAGGCCGTGGACAGCGAGGTTCAAACGGCAGAGCCGCCCGGTCTCATCGGTCTTTTCGACGCCGTGGATGGAGAGCTCAGCCGCGGGGTTCTTCTGGTGTTCCGCGACGAACCGCGCTGACTGGACGAACATGCCGCCCGAGCCACAGGCTGGGTCGAGGATCCGCCCGTGATAAGGCTCAATGATCTCGGCGAGCAGGCGGACGATGCTGCTCGGGGTGTAGAACTCCCCGCCCTTCTGGCCTTCCGTGCGGGCAAACTCGCCGAGAAAATATTCGTAAATGCGCCCGAAGGCGTCGTATTCCACGCTTGCCGGGATCTCGGAGACCTTCTTGAGTAGTTCCTTGAGCAGAGTGCTGGTGAAGAGGTTATAGGTCTTTGGCAGTACGCCGACGAGCTGCGGGTTCTGCTTCTCGATGTCGCGCATGGCGGCATTTATCTTTGCGCCGATGTCCTCCGACTCCGGACGGCGGAGGAGGTAGTCGAACCGCGCCTCGGCAGGCAGGTAGATGATGCCCTGGGCGTGGTAGGCGGCGGGTTCATCCACGCGGCTGCCACGGCGAGAGGATGCCCCAGCCTGCTCCACCTTGGCACGCTGGGCGGCGAAGCGGACCTCGGCGAAGCGCAGGAAGATCAGGCCGAGTACCGGCGCGGAGTACTCTTGGGACTTGAGACCGGAGTTCGCCCGGAACTGGTCGGCGGCGTCCCAGAGGCGCTTTTCGAGCGTCTCGGTCGCTGTGTCTTTTTCGGAAGGAGCTACCCAGCGCATGTGGTCAACACCTCCACAATAGAGCGGCGGTTCGCCTCCAGGCCCAGCGCCGCGCCCCGCGTACCGCGCACGTCCATTTGCGTTCTAGGTCGTGACGTTAGCCACCCACGATCGACATTGATGCAGCCTCTCTCTTCTCTGGCCAAGCAGATGCTCATGCAACGTATTTGGCAAGTCGAAATCGCTTTGCGGGCATGGCGCCGTTAAGCAATGCGGATTTTACGACCGGGTATGGGTAACCAGTAATCGGGACCAATTCCTTGAGGAAACGATCCGGGACTGGGTCGTTATTTAGGTCCAATGTCCAGCTTCGCCGATTGCGAAACCGCACTTTGCAATGACTACCCCGCCCTGGGGGATCAATTGCTACAGCTCCGAGTACGAAGCAGTTCTTTTCTGCACTTGCAACACTAACGCTGCGACGATGCAGATCCGCTTGTAGCGTCCAGTCAAAAGCATCGTCAAGGCTCGGCAATTCCTTCGACCCAACGAGGGGAAAATGCCGCGCCTGTCCTTGGGGGAAGGTTGTCAACTGACCCCCGCTGAACGCCTGATCGCATGCTACACCAGCGAAGTATCCAGCAGTCCCCCCATAAGCGTCATGGGCGACAAGGAGTCTTCCTAGCTCTTCGGCCCACAGATCCACCAAGATGCCGCCTCCGCAGTACGGGGGAACAGGGTGCGGTTGCGCCCCCTGTACGCCCGTCAGATCGAGTTTGACGTTATTCGAATGAGGTTGAAGCAACCATTGGTTAACCAGTCGATAGATTTCCCGGAGCAAAGCCTGTTGCGGCCCGACTCGGTTCCAGTCGAAACAATCGACAAACTCTTCAAGGGCCTTTGTCATAACCAGCATTGCGCCACCGCTTCTGACGACGTCGGCAAGCTCGCCCAGCGCGGCTGCCACTCGTCTGAGTTCATTTTCGTCTCTAGGAAAGCTTTGATCGATGACTAGAGGAGATACCGAAAGGAGAGGCGCCACTTATTCTTGTCTGTGATCAGAGCCCAGAAACCTACGCTGAGCTTTAAGCAAGCGAGCCCGGAGTTCGTCGGCTTCGCCGAAGAACTCTGCTGGCCAATTGGCGACCGTACCGTCTTCCTTAATTTCAAGCTGGTGAATAATTGGTCGTCCGGTCGCAACGTCCACGAAGTATATCGCTGATTCTATTGGCTTGTCGGTCTCGGCCGCCAATACACGCATTGCATTGAGAATGTGTTCGCTATGCGTTTCAATGATTACTTGCTTACCACACCTCGCCAAACCAACAAAGAACTCAGCTAAGCGAGCTTGAAGCGCAGGATTGAGATGGAGCTCTGGCTGCTCGACGATCAGTGTACTTGTGTTCGGCGCCAGAAGACCGCGCGCGAGAATTGGCATTACTTGCGAATACCCGAAGCCAGAGTCTACAAGAGAATGGGCTTCCCCGCCCGGTGATCGAACGCCCACCTCTACAAGAACCCCTTTTGTGCTCTCTAACGAAATCTCCCCAGCAGCTGCTCTGCTAGATGGTTTCTGCCCCGTGCGGATGTAGGATAACCAGATATCAAGCGCACGTTGGAATGACTCTGTCGTTGTACCAGCGGTTCCGGGAGCACAAAAAACGACGGGGCTGTCGCGCCGGTCGCGGAGTACATAGGGGAGAAACTCGCCAGCTGAATCCATACCCGGATCAGTTGCTGATTGCGCGATATAAAAACGTTCCGCTGCCGTCCTAAGCGGTCCTAGATAGTGAATCCCTGCCAGGGCTCCTTGGAAGTCGATGAATGCGCCATCGAGAGGATGTGGGATAGGCCAGATGCTGTATTGCCTTCTCGGAGCCTGCGCCGAACGGCCCTTTTCGTCTTTCTTTATCCTTCCCAGGATACCTTGAGGCAGTAATCCCTTCAGGTAAGTCTCGAAGATGGCGTATTGATCTGTCTCTTTGATCTTGACGTCGATTCTCTGCATCCCCAACGACCGGAAAAAGTTTACTGGTAATTGAAGACGATACTTTATTTCCGACCGCTCGGTCCCCGCGGGGCTGGGGGTAAGACTCAGGACCCAATCGAGAATCCTCTGTCCCTTATAGCGAAGTTCAAAATGGGCCGCCTTGAGAAATGGACTCTGATCATTAGATCTTGATTCTCGAACTCGAGGATCGTGGATTAGGCCAAATCGGAACAGCGCTTTGAGCGAATAGGGTACCATTTTCGTAGTACGACTGGGTGAGATGGCATCCGGAGAACTGCCAGCGCCCAGCAATTGGAGGCGGCGCAGTGTAAGGTCGTCAATTACATCTTCGATGGTCATGCCGATTGACATGTCACTGGTGGATTTTCGATGAGAGACGCACGACTCGTACGTCCCCAAGTCAACCTGACGACCATTCAGACGTAGTTCACCGCCTAGTGACTCGAATCCTTCGCCAATGCCTTGTGTCTGTCTTAGAACAAGCAAAGCCTTCAGTAGTGTTGACTTGCCTGAACTATTCGTTCCACAAAGAACAGTTATTCTGGGGCATCGAAGTCGCCAACCAGGTCCTTCGAACAGACGAATGTTCTCCACTTCAAATTCGGAGATCATCTATTGGATTACCTGGCCAGGGTTTACGAACGTGTGGTGATCGCGGAGTCCTGAACCTGGGGTATAGGTTATGCCTTCCGCGATGTTTCGCCAGCTCGGTTGTCCGTGACGAGTTCCGCGGAAACCCAGTTACTTGGCGAGCGTGGATCCCTCTTGGGGTTCATCAGCTATTCGGCTGGCCGGGCTCAATCGGTGCGTTGCGAGCAGGTACCCGTTTCAACGCTTGTGACCAACTGCGAGCTAACCTCGCGAGCCGGGTGTACTGTGCTGTTGTTGAAGCCTGCTAAGATGGTGTTGGTGTTCACGGGCGTTGTTGCGATGTCTCATCGCAGTCGCAAATTCTCAGCATGCACCGCCTCTCCAAATCGCGCTATACCGCCGGCGTCCAGTGCCACAAGCTCCTCTGGTGGAAAGTCCACGAGCCGCTCGCGGTGGAGCTGCAACCCGACAAGGTGCTCGAAGACCGATTCGACCAAGGCCGGCAGGTCGGCGCGCTCGCTCGCGGCCAATTCCCGGGCGGCGTGCTCATCGACCTCCCGCACAAGGCCGTCGACGAGCGCGTCAGACTCACCCGCAAACTGCTCGACGACGGTGCCCCGGCGATCTTCGAAGCCAGCTTCCTCGCCGACAACACATTCGTCGCGGTCGACGTCCTCACCCCACAGGAAGGCGGCTACCACCTCACCGAGGTGAAGTCGTCGTCCTCCCAGAAAGAGGAGCACCTCCCCGACGCCGCGGTGCAGGTCCACGTCCTCTCGCGATCCGGCATTCACATCACCGGCGTGGACGTCATGCACTTGAACAAGGAATGCCATTTCCCGGACCTGTCGAACCTCTTCGAGCGCACCGATGTGACCGCAGCGGTGCAGCCGCTCCTCGGCAAGATCGGCTGGGAAATCGATGCGCAGCTCGCGATGCTCGACGGCCCGCTGCCCGATGTGCCGATCGGATCGCACTGCCACGAGCCCTACAAATGTCCCTTCATGGAGCGCTGCTGGCCCAAAGATCC
>Ga0137376_10000504_pt1 | contig 18126 bp, 18 predicted proteins | sample SagtaG_23_FD_104814 | JGI IMG/M metagenome (GOLD analysis project Ga0137376, IMG submission 104814) | Vadose zone soil microbial communities from Sagehorn Ranch, Mendocino, California, USA - Sage2_L_20_16 metaG | ecosystem: Environmental > Terrestrial > Soil > Vadose zone | place: USA...
AGTCCGAATTTCTTGTTGAAGATACTCTGCAGATCCGCAAAGGCTTGCCGGCCACCAAAAGTCGTTGGCCCGGCAACGAACGACAGTTCCCCTTCCTTTTTTGCACCGGCGACGAGCTCGTTCAACGCCTGCGCGTTAAGCTGCGCGTGACTCGCCAAAAGTGCAGCAAGCACCGCCGCCAACCGGTAAGCTTTGAGCATGGTTTGCCGCGCCATTGCTAATTCTCCCTTCTCTCACTGCGCCGTTCGTTGTTCGGCAGTTTTATCTTGCGAGCATCTATCGGCATTGTAGCGTTTCGTTGAATCTTTGGATGCACGGCCTAGCTTATTTTTTCACCGCCAGCTCTCTGGCCGCCTCTGCGGCGAGGGAAAAATCGAATATCGCCGCGGCGGGTAGATCGCCCTTCAGTCCGGCCGTCGAGCCCAGCATCGTGATGTAAGCCTTGGCTTGCTCCTCGGTAGGCACGCCGTTCTTGGAGAAAGTCTCGCGCACGGAGTCGTAGACTATGGCCGCCTGCGCTGGCTTGAGGTTCATCCATTTGGCGATAATTTCGCTGGTCTCCTCGCGTTGGCTCCAGGTGTAGTCGAGTCCTTCGATCGTCGCCTTGAGAATTTCGACAATCTCCTGGCGCGCGGTTTTGATTTTTTCATCGGTCGTGGCCAGCCCGGCTTGTGGAATCGGTAATATCGTCCCCATGTGCAGCAGCCGTCTCAGTCCCATTTCTTCCGCCTTCAAGTCGAACGGCGCCGGAACCACCGTCGCGTCGATCGTTCCCCTCTGCGTGCCGATCATTCGGTCGTTGGTCGAGTTCAATGGTACGATGATCGTGTTCGCTCCCAGACGATATCTCTCGATGAGCACACGAACTTCGTACGCGGGGAGAGTGCCAAAGCTGCCCGCGCCGATCCGTTTGCCGGCCAAGTCTGCGACGGTCGTGATCTCGGGACGGCTGATAAGAACATGTTGGAGTTTCACCGACGTGAAGCAAATGACTTTGAGCGGCGCGCCGCGCGCCCCGGCGGTGGCGGGCCCGCTCGGGATCGTCGTGTAGTCGATCGCCCGGTTGAGCAGCGCCGGCGCCGCCAGACCCGCCGCCATCTGAATCACTTCCATGTCGAAGCCGCGTTTGGCGAAGAAACCTTTCTGCAGCGCGACATAGATCGGCAGATAGCTCAGCGATGCCGTCGGAGTGGCCAGTCTGATCCTAGTTGCCGCGGCCACATTTTTTCCCTGGAAGTGCGCCGCTTTTGACGGCAACCCGTTCAGCCATGCGAGAGCGAGAACTATCGCGACCCAAAAAGACTTTCCACGTTTCAAAAAGAGCCGTCCTGCGAACATTCCACGTTCTCCAATTTCCGGCGGCGGCGCGGGGTCAAAGATGTGGCGAGATCGAGCAACCTTGCCGGGGTCAGCTGCGCGCAAGATACGGCAAAGCGAATTCGCCGGTCAAGGACAAAGAAAAACGCGGCGTGACCCGGCGTGATGCCTTCATGATCGCGAAGGTCTGAAACAAACTCGCGCCTGCTCATTGAGGGCTGGTCATGCAGTCATTCCGCTTTCATGCTTCTCGTAGCGTGAACCGTTTGAACGGATCATTCATCAGCGGCGCAACTCTAATTGATGTGAGCGCGGAACTTGTTGTGTTCGGCGTATTGTGTTACTCGGCGGTGAGTCCGTTACAGGAGAGAACAGTCGTTTCGTGCAATGATGCAACGGCGTCGCGGTTTATTCATAACTTTAGCGTTTGTATATTTGCTCTCAGTATTCTCGGCAGCGAATGCCGCTGCGACGCGTGTCGTCATCGCCTATAGCTCGATCAATCCTAATTCTTCGCAACTCGAGATCGCTCGCGCGCGGGGTTTTTACCGCAAGTACGGCCTCGAGCCGGATATCATTCTCGTGCGCAGCAGCGCGACCGCAAGCGCCGGTCTGGCTGCCGGCAATATCCATTTTGGCTTCATCGGCGGCTCGGCGCTGCTGAATGCCGCCGCGGAGGGGTTGCCGCTCAAGATGCTCGCTTCGTTCGACGCCCAGCTCACCTATGAGATTATCGCCAGACCGGAGATTAAAAACGTTAACGACCTAAAAGGAAAGAAATTCGGCGTCGGCTCCCTCGGCGGGACGCCGTGGATGGCGGCAAGGCTGGCGTTTGAACATCTCGGCCTCGACGAAAAAAGAGACCGCATTCAAATCGTCGCGATGGCCAACCAGACGAGCCGCTATCATGCGCTGGAGCAGGGCTCCGTCGACGCGGCGATCCTCCAAGGCAATTTCAGCCGTTCGCTCAAGGCCAAGGGGTTCAGCGTCATCGTCGACCTCGAACAAGCCAAGATCCCTTTTGTCGGCGCCGGGGTGGTTGTTTCGTCGCGATTTTTGCGCGAAAACCAAACCACGATAGAGAATCTCTTGAAAGCGCTGCTGGAGAGCCAAAGTTTTATCAATGCTGCCGAGAATAAGCCGGCGGTGTTGAAAATAATGGGAGCCTATCTCAAGGAGCAAAATCCGGCGGCGCTCGAAGACGGGTTTCAGGTTCTGAGCACCAATATGAATCGAAAACCTTTTCCGTCCATAGCCGGCCTTAACAACATCAAGCGAATGCTGGCGGTCTCCAGCACGAAAGTCGGCAACGTGACGCCCGAAGATTTGATAGACGATAACTTCATGCGCAAGTTTGATCGGAGCGGATCTCTCGATCGCGCGCTGGCAGGGTCGTTGTAGTAACTCGCTGGGGAGTTCAAGGTTCAAAAGTTCAACGTTTAAGGTGGGGAGAGGACGTTGAACGTTTGAACTCTTGAACCTTTGAACCTCATTCGTATTGAGGAGGCAGACATGAAGCAGGCAAAATTAGTCCATATCGCCGTGCGCTCCGCAGAGCCCCGTTCATTGGCGCAATTTTACCAGCGCGCTTTTGGGCTCAAAGAAGTTCTCAGCAACCGTAGAGCGGTGGATCTATGGGACGGTTACCTGTTTTTGGCGATCAATCCGCCTTCTGCGACCGGTCCGATGGGGTTGAACCATTTCGGCTTTGTTGTCGATGACGTTGAATCTCTGCGGCCGGTTTTGACTCGCGCCGGGGCATCGAAAGTTGTAGCGCGTCCCGCGGGCAGGTCATTCACCGATTGGCGCGTTCACGACCCGGAAGGTAACCCCATCGATCTGTCAGGGAGAGGTTACAACACGATTCCGGCGGAACGGCTGCAAAATGGAACCGATGATCGAGCTATGAACGCCGTGCGCCGCCTCGTCATACTCTCACAAAACCCCGAGGAGCTGGCGCGATTCTATACGGCGGTGTTCGGGATGGAAGCGGTCAAAACGGCAGCGCATAAAGTTGTATTGACCGATGGCATGATGCAGCTGGTTTTGCTGAACCTCGACCCCAACCCGGTTAGCGGTCTTTACTGTTACGGCCTCGCTGGGAAGGAAAACTCGGATGAAACGCTCCGGCGTTTGGCAGAGAGCAAGCTCACGGTTTCTTGGGGACCGGACTGGGTCGACGAAGGCGAGCGGCAGGTGCATCTCCGTGACCCGGAAGAAAATCTTGTGACCGTCTTCGGAATGAACTAGCCCCGCGGGCGACGACCTGAAAGGCCTTTTGTTTGACTCGATCACACTTGCAACAGCCTAACCAGTTGTTCGTGGGATCACCTTGGGATCAAACATCTTCGAAAGAGATCATTAGCACCTTCGTTCCTTGCCCCTCCACATCGTTGACTGATACGTCAATGCCTTTATATTGTTGATTGTCACCCCGCCGAGACGCAGCTCGACTAGGCGGGGAGTAATGGCTCTGCAGAGAGGGGTCGCTCATGAACGTTCTGCTTCTCTCCATGCCGGACTCTTTCGAGCATACGCCGACCGTTAGCATCCGCATGCCCAACGGTGCTCTCACTTCTCTCGCCGGGAACGTTGACCCGCACCATCGAATCGCCGTGGCCGATCTCGTTCTGGTCCAGCGGCGTGTCTGGGCTACAATACAACGCCTTATGGAGGAGATTCAGCCGGAGCTGGTGGGTCTTTCGGTAATGACCTTCCAACGGAAGACCGCCTGCAAGATTATCGAGCTTTTACGTGCGATGCGACCGGCTGTTCGGATCGTCGTCGGCGGATATGACCCGAGCATGGCTCTCGAAGCCTATGCCGGTAGTGACGTTGACTTCATCGTGCGCGGCGAAGGAGAGATCACTTTTCGCGAGCTGCTGCGGGCAATCGAAACCGATTGTGATTATAAGCGCATTTCAGGCTTATCATATCGGGTGGCGAACCGCTTCCGCCATAACCCGGATCGGCCGGTGAGCGGACTGGACTCCTGTGAGATACGGCTGCCCAACCGCGACGCGCGGGTTCTGAGCGACTGTACTATGCTTGGCCGCCAGGTCGACGTCGTCGAGACCTCTCGTGGTTGTACTTTCGATTGCAGTTTTTGCTCGATCATCGCGATGCGCGGTCGCCAATTCCACGCTTTTTCCTTCGACCGGGTGCTCGCCGACATACGCGACGCCCGAGCCCACGGCGCCCGGGCGATCTTCCTCGTCGATGACAACATCACCCTCAACGTACCGCGCTTCGAGGCGCTTTGCCAGGCAATCATTGAGGCCCGGCTGAACCATTTAGACTACATAGTCCAGGCGATGACTTCGGCTATCGCTAATCATCGGGAGACGCTCGTGCCGCTGATGCGCGAGGCGGGCTTCCGCTATGTTTTCCTCGGCATCGAGAACATCCTGGAAGAAGATCTAAACTTCCTGCGCGCCAGTTCCAAAAACGCGCGGCGTGAAAAGGGACGAAACGTTGGCAATGCCGCCATCCAAGCCATAGAGACTATCCACCGGCACAAAATGTATGTTGTCGGCGGGCTCATCGTCGGCAATCCGGAAGACACGCGTCAGTCGATCGAGGCCAATCTGGAATTCGCGCGGCGTTACGTCGATTGGCCCTACATCCAGCACCCTACACCTTACCCTCGCACACCGATGACGAAAGATTTTTATGAACGCGGGCTGATCATCAACGAGAACTCTGAAGAGTACGACGGCACCACTGCGGTAGTCCGAACCGATCACCTGACGGCGGAGGCGGTTGAGTTTCTTAGGTGGCGGGCGGAGCGATGGATGAAGCTTCGTCACTTGCCGGTGGTCCTGTTTCACAGTCCTTGGTTTACGTTACGCAATGGACCAAAAATGTTGGCCCATATCTTTCGCGGTGCCACCATCAAGTCCCTGCTAGGTCTCGAAGACGAAAAAAAGGCCTTCGAGCGCTACCGCGCGATCCGTAGGGTCGAGCGGGCATATGTCTGAGTTGTAATGATGGCAGGTGCAATTCCTTGGGCTCCCGGCAAGTTGGCCTTGACGCTGATCGTCTTGGCCCTAGCGCCGTTCTCTGCTTATGGCACCGATCTTTCTCCGGTGGGCCTCTGGAAAACGGTCGACGACCATACGGGAAAGCCGCGCGGTTTGGTGCGCGTTACGCAAGTAGCCCAAGAGTATCAAGCAACGGTAGAAAAAATCTTTCCCAAGCCTGGCGAAGACCCGAACCCCAGGTGTGAAAAATGTGAAGGAACACGGCATGATCAACCGGTGAATGGGATGACCATTTTATGGGGACTACAAAAACACGGCGATGAATATCAAGGGGGAGAGATATTGGATCCCGAAAATGGCCAGGTGTACCGGGTAAAGATGAAGCTTGAGGACGGAGGTCGAAAACTCCAGGTGCGTGGTTTTATCGGATTTTCTCTTTTCGGACGCTCCCAGATTTGGATTCGTGAAGAGTAATTTGCGAGCGGGAAGGTTTGCGTCTGATTAATTTAGCCTAGCCCCGGCGACGTCGGCAAGAAGGCGCTCTTCTTGGAGCGCGGAAGCTTGCTCATGTTGTAGCAAATGCTCGCCGCGCGTTTCAATCTTTCCTCACAGCCGCTCAGCAGCGTTTGAAAGAGATGCCATAGTTGGCAAGGCTTTATTTCGCTCCGTTAGGGTGCCACCGTCGGCGCCTAGCGCCTGCACCACCCGGTTCATATAGCTGAAAAAACCCGCAACATGAGTAGCATCTAAGATCGCCCGGTCGGAGAGACCCTCCGAACGTAGCGTTGCGATGTCAGTAGGAGTGACCTGGCGGGGGTCGCGCGCCACCTTTTCGGCAAAACATAGGAGCTGCTTCATCGCTGCATCGACTGGAGCGGTACGGTAGTCTTCCATGAGCGCGTCGGCCAATTTTGCGTCGTTCAGTTCTCCACGGAGAAACTCTCCGTTGGACTCAGTTCAGTAGAAACAATTATTCACTTTTGAGGCGACGATGGCCACCATCTTCCGCTGCGCCCGGCTCAATGGCGAGGGTCCCTCCATGAGCGTCCGAAAGAGCGGACCCAACGTCACTAAAAGGCGCGGGTGGAGACTTGAGACTTTCACAATATTTGGAACCCGCCCTCGCCTCCAGCGCGCTACGCGATACACTAAAGCCAACAGTCCGCGCGCCTCATTCTCCTCGAATGTTCTGATCCATGTCATTTGAAGTCGTCCTTTCAGGTGAGCCGCCCTGATCCACCACAAGGGAGCGGTAGTTTCAAACGGTCGCTAAATTTCTTGCTCATGTCTCTTTTAGAACCGATTAGTCGCCAAAGAAAAAAAACTGTGGGCCACTCTGGACGACCACAGTTGGAATCGCTTCAAAGGCGATGTGATGAAACCGATGCAAGTGGTCGAAGAACGCGGCTTCATTGATAAACCCGAAGTTGTGACCAAAACAGAAAAATGGCTCCTGAATGATTGCTGCGTTCCGCACGAAGTGATGGCGTGGCAAGATGATAACCTCGCGGGTGAACGGAGTGACACGAACAACGCGGACAGGACTTGGGGTTATGATGACGGACGGCGAAACAAACTGCCGACGGCCAGAACTAACGATGATTGGATGGCCGCTGCTAGTTACAAAGCCCCTGGAGGAAAATCCAGCGCGGATCGAATGACCCACAGCAATGTGGGGCTGCAGCCCTAGAAAAAAGAGCAATCCCAGGAGAAAAACAACATACTTCTTCATTGTCGTTCCTCTCTTCAGTGACGATTCTAAGCACTGCCGTCTGGAGTTTTCAAGGGCGATATTGAATCGTCTAAAATATCGTCGACCTCGGCACCTATTGGGAAATTATCTCTACGGTCAACACTGAAAAACGAGCGAGGCTGGAGCAGAGAGTTCTCGCAATCCCCCGCATACGTCTTTCCGATCATCTTCATCTCAAAGCATGCGAGCTCGCCGATAGGGGGCATGGACCGACAGGGCGCCAGTCCCATCGTGCCGTCGCCCGTTGCATGATTCCATTGCTCCCACGCGAAACGGGAGATCTCAAGCCGCCCTTGCCGCCCGCGGAGCGCTTCGTCGACCTGCAGTACTTGCGCGCCGCGGGGATCCAATAGATAGGGCGAGGGCCTAGCTAAATATTGATTTGTCTCGTTCACCTCGATTCGACTGGCAACAGCCGAATCCAGTTGATCGCCATCGCGGTTGGGTTCAAACTTCTACGATTCGGTTCTCTCTTTTACTGCTGTCAAATCTCTGATCGAAACAAACTCACGAGTACTTTGAGAACTTACGTGCGGCTCGTCGGTCGAATTCAAAGCCGTTGGTACCGATCTTCAGTCTTGCGCGGGAAGGTAAACGCGACGGTTTACCTTCCCGCGGCCAATACAACAGCGCGAAAAAGAAATCGCGAGCTAAAGCTACCGAGGAAGCGATTTATCGGATTTGGGGACCGAGTTGTCTTGCTTAGTCGAAGTCCGACTGCGCTCCGCGGCAGAGTTCATATCATTCTTAACGCCGAGTTTCTCTGCGGTTCTATCGTCTAAGACTCCGGTGGCCGGCAGGTTGTTGGATTTTTGAAAATCGCGCAGCGCCTGCTGGGTCTTGGCGTCCATTTTGCCGTCCGTTCCTGGATTGAGACCCTTCGCCCTGAGAGCGTCCTGAGCCTTTTGTATATCATCGGACGTTACTTTCATGTTCTGATCGCCAGTGCTCGGTCGTTCGACTTGTTCCGGAATCGTTCCGGGCTGTCCCGGCATCCGGTCCGGTTGCGGTATACCAGGCGCCGGCTGCCCGGGAATGGTTGGCTGAGTTTCTCGAGGAAGGCTAGGTCCGGGTCGAGGGACAACCGGCCCCGTCGGATCAGTCGGCGTTGACCCGCCGCCTGGAGCAGTTTGCGCCAGTATCGATTGCGCTCCCAAGCCGACGCTTGCAGACAGTAGAGCCACGGTTAAAATCTGTCTCTTTCGTTTCATTATTTGCCTCCTTATTCGAGTGAAATAACTTCGCGCTGCTGTTCAGCATGAAAAGGCGCAAGCAATATGCCAGCCCGGCAAGTCATCGAAACGAATAGAGATGTGACTCTAAATTGGATTAATCGCGACGAAGGAAGAGAGTATTTCCTAACACGGATAGGAATTCGTGTCTGATTTTTCCTAGTTCCACAGATGAGCCGTTGTTGGTGAATTCCGACAGAGATCTGTTAGACTAAGCGACGCGCGATCGAGAAAGCCGAAGCCCGAGGGTCGAGTATGTTCGACTCGATCACGCTTTGCAGCAGAGGAATCCACTTGTGCGCGGGCCGGTTTATGACTGAAACAGTTCGCGGGTAGTTAACCGCGTCGTACAATAAAATACGATCGGTGCAATCACCCCGTACGTCCGTCGTCAGCCGATCTCTAGATCAACCCAAACCCCGACGTGGTCCGATGGCCACAGCTCTGGATTGTCTTCGGCCGGTTGGTTAAAGCACAAGCCGGACGCCTGCAACTTGATCGATTCCGAAATCCAAATGTAGTCGATGCAGCGATCGAAGCGATTCCACTCCGGATGAGTGGGAGCGCCGCCGGGTTCCCGCAACGGCGTGAATGCTGTCGGTTGGGTTTGAGTCGCCCGGTAAGCTGCGGCCATGAGACGAATCGAGGGTTGGTCCGGCGCAGCGTTGAAGTCGCCACAAACGACAGAATCATCAGCGTCATCCCGTGTTCGAATCCATTCGAGGAGCTGTCTCACCTGGTATTGGCGCGCCGAATCTTCCACCTTCGCGGCAATGAGATGCGTGACGTAGACGTCGAGGAGCCGGTTTTCGATTTCAAAACGCGCGACCAGCGCGACGCAGTCGTGCGAGCGGTAATCGAGATTCGCCGTCTCGATTACCGGATAGCGAGTGAGCAGCGCCTCGCCCTGGGTCCGTGACTCTTCGCCCGTCTTGGATTGCTGCAGCAACGCGTATTTTGTTCCGGTCGCTTTTGACGCCGCCTTCTGCAACCAGCGGCCCGTCTGGCTCGGTATGTGAATTTCATTGAGCGCCCACAAGTCGGGATTTATATCTCGCAACTGCGCAGCGATCAGCTCCCGGCGCGCCGCCCAACATTTGTGATCTTGCTCGAGGTTCAAAGTCGCAATTCGAAGGATCATGCAAATATCCTCCGTCGAGGGAAACGCCAAATATGAAAATATTATGTCTCGGTTTTTAGCTCGTTCCAACCACGCTGGAACAGCAACAAACAATGCGGCGTCGACGCACCCTTCGCCCCCACGGGCGGTAATCATTACGAGTGACGAATGCGATCCGACTCGCTATTAATTCGATCGCGTGAGATCACCTTGACCCCAACCCTCTTCGATTAGGTCAAACCCTCACCCTCGCCCTACCCACAAGCGGACGAGGGAAAAGACTTTGGGAGAGCGATCACGCCAAGCACTACAACGAGCGGATGTGCTCAATCGTGGGAAAGTCGGGGTCTAGATCATTCGGTACAGTGCTCGATCATTGCAAACGGTACGTCACGCGCCACCGGGTTTCAATAAAAATCCTTACGCAATTCCAAACAGGGCACGAGCGTTGTCGCGGAATATTTTTTGCCGGATGCCAGCTGGCAGATTTTGCGTGGCGTCGGCGATGACCTTCTGCGAGTCGGGCCAAGTGCTGGCGGGGTGGGGGTAGTCGGAGCCGAACATCACTTTGTCGGCGTCGAGGACATTGCCAACCATTTTCACACCTAGGGGATCGTCAACGAAGCTGATCCAGATTTGCCGGTGAAAATATTCGCTCGGCGGCAATTTCGGCAGTGCGATCGGACCATCACCTGTGAGTCTGCGGCCGTCTTTGGTTCGCTGGTACCAGATGTCGAGGCCCTGGATCATGCTCGGCACCCAGGCGAGACCGGCTTCGGCCATAACGATCTTGACGCGCGGATGGCGATCGAGCACGCCGTTGAAGATCAAGCCGGTCATGGGTTCGAGCAGCTGCATGCCGGGCGGCTCTTGGGCGTAGCGCGAAGCGGTGGCGACCACTAGATTGGCGGCGCCGCGGTTGGCTTCGTCCAGGCGGGTCTTTTTGACGAGCACCGCGAGGTGAAATCCGATGGGTATGCCGGCTTCTTCGGCGAGGGACCAAAAAGGTTCCCAGCTATCATCGTACACCGGCGGATTGGCGCGCGAGGCGAGAATATTGACATGGCGCAGGCCGCTCCTTTTGGCCAAACGGGCCAGCTCATCACGCGCGGCCTGAGGATCTTCCATGGAGAGCTGCGCGACGCCGATCAAACGCTCCGGTTGCGCGGCGCAGAATTCGCTCAACCAGTCATTGTACGCTTCGTAGCAAGCGCGTCTCAGTGCCGCATCTTCGATCGCCATCGGGTCGGTGGGACCGTACATGACCGAGACGTCGGCGCCGTCTCTGTCCATATCGCTTAAGCGAAGTTCCGGCGTAGTCGGACGCAGCTCGCCTTCGCGCATCACGCCGCCACGCTCGATGGCCCACATGGCGCCGCTGCCCTGCGCCGCCGTGTAGTAACCATGCGGGCTGAAGGTCTGGCCTTCCTAGGTCCAGAACAAGCCCTTGTCGTTTTCGACGACGCGCGGGCCGCGCTCGCGCAGGTTGGCGGGCAGTCGCGCGGTCCAAAGATCTTTCGGCAGCCAGCGCAGATCGATGTGATCATCGGCTGAGATGAAGCGGTATTGCGTGTCATTTGCCATAAACGCTCTCGATATAGCGGTTCGATTCAAGCTCTCGCACCAGTGAATTGTCGATGAATTCCTTGGGGTCGGCGTCTTTCGCTTTCGGCAGATCCTTAGCAAGGACGTCCAGGGTATCCTTGATCGCTCGCGGGGATGGATAGGGGACTTTTAGGAAATAAGGGCGAAGATAGCTGTAACTATTTTTCAAAACCTCCCGATCCGAGATACGCGTGTGCTTGGCGAGCACGCGCAGTGCGAATTCCTCGTTGGTCGTCAAAATTTTTGCGCCCTCGATCATCGCCATGAGAAACTGCTTGGCTTCGAGTCGATTGGCGGCAAGATAAGATTTTTTAACGCCAAGCCCCGAGGACACATAATCCACGCCCAAGCTCGACATGTCGAACAATAGTTTGAATCCGGCCTTCTGCGCAACGAAGGAAGAGGGTGGCGAGAGTGTGCCGGCTTGCACCGCTTTGGCTTTAAGCGCCGCGACCGTCTCCGGCACGCCGCCCACGCCGCGGATCGCAACATCTTTGTCGGGAGTGAGCCCGGCTTCTCGGAGCGCCAGCCGTGTGGCGAAGTCGGTGGAGCCGCCGATACCCGAGACGCCGACGACTTTGCCTTTCAAGTCTTGCAAAGAATTTATTTCCGGCGCGCTGTGCATGGTGAACAAGAGCTTGTCGCTGAAGTTCGCGATCAACACCGCGTCCGCGCCGGCCAACACCGCGGCGGGCACGGTCCGGCTGGAAACACCCTGGGCGAACTGCACCGAGCCGCCGACCAGCGCTTGAATCGTGCGCGCGCCGGTGACGATGTAGCGAACCTCCATGCCGTGTTTTCTAAACGCGCCAGCGTCAATGGCAACGAACAGCGGCGACTGCAAGAGCGACACCGCCGGCACCGCGACGTTAACGACTTTGAGTGGCGATTCCGCGGCGATCAATTTAGACAGCGGCGCCAGCAATAAAGCGATTAGCAAGACCGCGGTCATCCTTCGTTTCACCCTTTGCACCTGTCTAGTGACATAAAGACCCCGGTTACTCCAAGTCCGTAAAAATGTCCAGATCAACTTTTCGCGGTTACGGAATCTGCCATCACACGCTATGGAGCCGAGTCTTCATTTTTGACGTTTCCTGTCCGACTTAAACGCTTCCCGGAATCACGACGGCGAAGTCTTTGGTGGGGCCCACAAAGTCACCCGCATTGAAAGGTTAGAATTGTCTTTGCCTTGGCTTATGCCGATGACGGAGTCGTAGATGGAATCACACGCGGCGCCGCAACAGAAACCTTCTCATACCACTTGACCGTGACTTCGCCAATAAATCGTTCCCTCGTAGGTTTATAACTGAAACCTGGCCCCAGCCATCTCTCCGTCGGGCGGGCTAAAAAACCCGTTGTTCCATCCCTGGGCAGGATTGGGGCAGATTGACAATGGACGTGACTGGAAGTTTTGCGGACATTCGCGCCATCCTTGCATGATTAATAAACACCGTTTTTCGGCATCCCTGTTGCTCTACATCAGGTAGTTCGTGAAACCAATGTACGAAATGATTATGGAAAATTTTTCAAACTTAGCGAAATTCATAGTGACGGATGGGAGAACGCTTATGATGGCGGAAGACTTAAATATCATCTATTTCTCTGCGATAGCGCTGATCCTCGTCTTTCTCACAGTGAGGATAGCGACAAAAAGATACGCCAGCTTTTTCAAATCTTCTAAAGCAGGGAGCGCGCTCGCGAGTGATGGCGCTTCAGGCCGATTTTTTGAAAGGCAACGCATCCCGGCGTTAAAGAAATGTCCGAACTGTACCGAGCAACTACCGCTCTCAGCACTGATCTGTGAGGCGTGCGATTACAATTTTCTTTCCAGGATGGTGGGACGCGGACAAAAATTTCTACCATCACCCGAGCCTATGACTCACGAAGTGTCGAATCACAGTTTCGCGTCCGCGGGGCTCTGAAATAATCGCTCGACAAGCTTTTTTGCAAAGAAGCTCAGTATTGAGTTATTTTGTTAGACACGATCACACAGGCAACTCCCAAATCCAGTTGATCGTGGAAGCGGCTTCGGTGCACTCTTCAACAATTTCCTGCTTTCCGATTTTGGATCGAAACAACTCGTCGGCAATTTGTTCGGGCGCAGATCATCTTGAGCGTTAACCTTCGTCGACTCCAATAACATCTAATCAAACCGGCTTTCTCTCCCATCTCCCCTCTTGCAGCCGTTCCACATTCCCACCACGCAGCAGCTTGAGAGGCAGGGGCGGCGGCAGCGCCCCGCTAAATTCCATCTCGCTTCCATCTTTGCTTCGTGTTAATTTGGAGCCGCTTTGCAGTCCTCGCCTCGTCTGGAACTCGACAGGCCCGCGCAAAGAATCTTTTCGGCAAATCTTCGCTTTCATGGCTGTGCAAAAATCCCAGTCCCGCTGGACTCCGGCATTCGCGTTACTCTGCATCGCGCAGTTTTTCAGCTCCGCCCGGCACGCTTTACGGCAACCGATCTTCCCTTTGCATCACCTTGCTGGGAGGGACGCCATTCAGGGTCGGCGTGGTGCTCGCCTGTTTCGCGGTGATGAGCGTCGTATTTCGTCCGGTCATCGGCGGCTGGGCGGACCGCCGGTCGGAACCCAAGATCCCTACTTGAGGTTTGCTGTTGCTGTCTGCGGCGCTGCTTCTCTGATTCATTCCTGTCGCCGGAGCGGCGATGCTTGCCAAAGCGTTGCGCGGTTTCGGCTGGGCAGGATTGAACACCTGTGGTTATTCATTGCTTGCCTCAGCCCGCCGCCGCTGTGGCTCGACGAAGCTTCACGTTACTACAGCGGCGTGCGAGCGAGCGCCGCGATCCTATTGTCTACCGGCATCGCGGCGCTCGGTTTGGTTGCGACGATCTTAAACCTTGCGCGTCTTAAATAATTACCCAGTAAAAAAGTTCATGAGCAACAACTCACCCGACACGATTTGGACCCGGACATTTTTGCTCCTCTGCGCGGCGCAATTTTTGGGCTACGCGCAGAACGCCATGCTCGCGCCGATCTTGCCCCTCTACGTCACCCAGCTCGGCGGCTCGCCTTTCGTCGTCGGCATGGTGCTCGCCTGTTTCGCCGCCACGAGCGTCATCGTCCGGCCGCTCGTCGGCCATTGGGCCGACCGTTGGAGCGAAGCGGGAGTGATGATCTCAGGACTGTTTTTCCAGGGAGCCAGTATCTTATTCTGCTTAATTCCGTGGGTGGAAACCGCGATGCTCGCCAACGGTTTGCGTGGCATCGGCTGGGGCGGACTCAACACCGGCGGTTACTCGCTGCTGGCGCACATCGCGCCCGAGTCGCGCCGCGGCGAAGCCTCCGGTCTGTACAGCGGCGTGCAGAGCGCTTCGTCGATCTTGTTTCCTGCATTCGCCCTGTGGCTGCTTCATGAATCATTCGGCGGTTTTACCGCCGTGTTTCTCGCCACGACAATGTTTTCTTGGCTCAGCGCGGCGCTCGGCGGGATGGTGGCGCGCCAGGTGACTCATGCCGTGCGCCACGGTACGGCAATGGTATCTCGTCAATGGTGGCGCGAAATATTTCATTTCATCGAGCACGATATTCTGCTGCCGTCGCTCATGCTGCTCTGGCTGAACGTTTCGCTGCCTGCGATCACGAACTTTAGTGTCCTCTACGCCCGCGAGCTCGGCGTGATCAATTTCGGACCGTTCTTCATCGTCGTGGGTATAACGAGCTTGCTGGCCCGCCCGCTGCTCGGCCGTCTCTCCGATAGGATCGGGCGTGATCTGTCGGTCGCCGCCGGATTTGCTTTGCAGGTGGCAAGCCTGCTGCTAATCACGACGGTTTCAAATCTCGTCGGCATGATCGTCTGCGGTGTGTTTTACATGCTCGGCAACGCGATCGGCAGCTCCACGACTCTGGCGCTTGCGCTGGAGCGCGCCGACCCGCAGCGCCGCGGCAAGCAAATGGCCACTTTCTCGATCGCTTATCCGTTGAGCTACGGCATCGGCTCGCTGCTCACCGGCAGCGCCGTAGAATTCGCCGGCTATACCGGCATGTTTTTCATCTTGACCGCGGTGCAGGCGCTGGGGTTGATCTTTGTGTTGATCAACGCGGCCAACCTCCGAGCGCAAGCGAATTAACGAAGCTCCTCAATGGACGCTAACAAGCCCGAATCGATTTGGACCCGCGCCTTCGCCCTGCTTTGCCTGGCTGAGTTTCTCGGCTACGCGCAGCATTTCGTTCTCCAACCCACATTTCCACTCTACATTACTCACTTGGGCGGATCGCCGTTCGTCGTCGGACTGGTAATCGCATCGTTCGGCGTCACCAGCGTGATCTCGCGTCCGATCATCGGCTATTGGGCGGACCGCTGGAGTGTAACCGGCGTGATGATCCTGGGTCTGCTCACGCAAACGCTGAGCACCTTGATCTGTATCATCCCTTTCGCCGGAGCGACGATGGTCGCCAACGGGCTAAGAGGTATCGGTTGGTCCGGCATGAACACCGGCGGCTACACGCTGCTCGCCACCGCGGCCCCCGTGGATCGGCGCGGCGAAGCGTCCGGTTACTATGGCGGCGTGCAGTCGACCGCGACAATATTGTTTCCCGCCGTCGCATTGTGGATCATCGACGCGCCCTACGGCGGATTCAACGCGGTGTTTTTTGTCGCCATGAGCCTGGTCCTCTTGGGCGCAGCCGCAGCCTACATGCTGTCGCGGGAAGTGCCATCGCGTCCGCGCGCTGTCGAGCCTGCGTCCGCTCAATCCTGGTGGCGCGAGATCATCCATATTTTCGACCGCCCCATCTTATTGGCCGCGATGCTCCTTTTTACGCTGCACCTTTCGCTACCCTGTATTTCGAGTTTCGTCGTGCTCTACGCGGGTCAACTCAGCGTCAGCCATTTCGGTTGGTACTACGTCGCGATCGGCATCACGAGCACGGTCGCTCGCCCGCTCCTCGGCCGCGTCTCGGACAAAATCGGTTGCGGCAGTTCGCTCATCGTTGCTTTTGGATTGGAAACCATCGCCCTGCTCATCATGCCGATGGTCACGAATCTCGCGGGTATTATTATCGGCGGTGCGCTCTGGTATCTCGGCTCTGCCATCGGCGGCGCGCAAATCCTTGCCCTCGCCATGGAAAGTGCGCCAGTAGAAAGACGGGGCCGCGCCATGGCGAGTTTTTCCGTGGCGTTTCCCTTGAGCAATGGCGTGGGCGCGCTTTTTAACGGGTTCGTCGTCGACCTGGCCGGTTTTATGTGGATGTATCTCACGGCGGCGCTGCTGTGCGCCGCCGGCATCGGACTCACATGGAGGCATTGGGAGAGTTTGAAACCGTCGAAACTCCGTTGAAGCCTCTCTTGTTGTAATTCACTCGTTGCGCTAATCCTGAGCGAGATTGCCACAACGGCTTCCGAGCAAAGGAGATTGCGCCAATGAACCTTCGATTCTATTCGGTTCTGACCATAGCGCTGCTTGGCTCATTGACGTGGAGCAGCCGCGCCGTTCAGGCGAAAAGCTATATCGCCTATATATCGGACTCCAGCAATTCTTCGGTCGTCTACTGGATCGCCAAAGAAGCGGGCATCTTCAAAAAGCATGGCCTTGACCTCGATACCATCTTTATCGACGGCAGCGTGCGCGGCATTCAGAGCCTGATCGCCGGCGATCTCGGTTATAGTGGCGCTGTCGGCACTGCGGTGATCAATGCGAATCTCGCCGGCGGCGACGTCGCAATCATTCAGAGCCAGATGAATACGCTGCCCTACTTCATCATCGGCAACGCCGGCATCAAATCGCCGGAAGAGCTGCGCGGCAAGACCGCGGCGGTGCACATCCCCGGCACCTCGGCTGACTTCGCCATGCGTTTGGCTTTGTCAAAAGTCGGCATTCCTTACAAAGACATCAAGGCAGTGACGCTAGGTGGCGCCCCCCAGCGGCTCGTCGCGACGGTCAATGGCCAGACGGATTTCACCATCGTCAGCGAAGGAGAAAAGCTCCAGGGGCTAAAGGGCGGGCTCAAAGTGATCATAGACATGGCCAAGCTCAAAGTGCCGTTTCAGTTCAACTGCAGCGTCGCAACGAGGAAGAAGATCAGAGAAAATCCCGACGAGGTACGCCGCGTCGTCTGGGCGCTCGCCGAAGCGGGGCATTTTTTCAAGACGCGTAAAGATGAGTCGATCAAAGTCATGCAAAAATATACCCGAGGCCTGGATCGTGGCGTCCTGGAAGGGGCCTATGCGGCCAATTATGAATTTCTCGTTGAAGACACCTACCCGACGCTCGAAGGTTTGAAGCAGACGCTTGATGTACAAGCGCTCACCGATCCGCGCGCCGCCAAAGCGAAACCGGAGGATTTCGTCGATTTGCGCTTCGTCGACGAAATGAAGAAGAGCGGTTTCGTCGATAAGCTTTATGGCAGAAAATAAATGTTGGTTCTCCTTATTCCTTACCCCTCACCCTTATCGGTAAGTAGTGAAGAGCAAGTAGTAAGGTGAATACCGTGATCACTCCGACCACAACTATCCCCAGCCTTGCGGACATCGCCGCACATTATGACGATCTTGACGATTTTTACCGCAGCTTTTGGGGCACAAACATTCATCACGGCTACTGGGTCTCGAGAAATGAATCCGTCGAGCAAGCGGTCTTGAATTTGACCCGCCTGGTTGCCGAGTGGGCGGCGATCCGCGCCGGTGATCGCGTTTGCGATATCGGCTGCGGCTATGGCGCCACCGCGCTGACACTGAGCCGCGAATATGGCGCTGCCGTAACCGGCATTACGATTTCGAAGAAACAATATGAGCATGCGAAACTGGCCGCGGCGGAGAAGCCCAATGTCAATTTCCTGTTGGGCGACGCGCTGCAGAACCGCCTGGCGTCGGAAACATTCGACGTTGTCATTGCTGTCGAAAGCACCGAGCATATCCGGGCCAAGGCAAATTTATTCAGCGAAGCCCGGCGAATCGTGAGTTCGGGTGGACGTTTAATGGTGGCCGCCTGGCTCACCCGCGAGCGTCCGGCGCCGTGGGAGTCCAAGTATCTTCTCGAGCCGATTTGCGCTGAGGGTCGTTTGCCGAGTATGGCATCGGCCGCTGAATACCGCACGATGCTAGAAGACACCGGCTTTCGCGTTCTGAAGTTTTTGGACCTAACGAACAACGTAAAAAAGA
>Ga0137376_10000509_pt1 | contig 18120 bp, 18 predicted proteins | sample SagtaG_23_FD_104814 | JGI IMG/M metagenome (GOLD analysis project Ga0137376, IMG submission 104814) | Vadose zone soil microbial communities from Sagehorn Ranch, Mendocino, California, USA - Sage2_L_20_16 metaG | ecosystem: Environmental > Terrestrial > Soil > Vadose zone | place: USA...
TCCGCCGAGCCACTACGTCGAGGTGTTCAAGCTGCTCGGCGGCGGACTCCGCGACGGTGGCTGGATGGGCGAGGGCCGGCCGGCGGGCGGGCACGCGCTCGCGATCTTGCCAGGTCTGACCCATTACAACATCGGCAGCTCGCCATTGTTGGCTGCGGTAACCCTCGCCTTCCTCGAAGAGCAACCGACGTGAGAACGTTGGCCCGCACTTTGCTCGACGCGCTGTATCAGCTTCCAAGCCCGCCTGCATGATGGCGGCGTACTTCACGCCCTTGTACGGGGTCACCTTCACAGCCTTGGCGCGTTCGGGGCGATCGGGCTCCAAGGGATCGTAGATTTCCGCGAGCCGCCGCTCGTTGAATACGGCATCGGCCGCAGTGGCCACGATAAGGGTGGATGGGTTCTGTTCCACCCTTCGAATGGAGGGTTGGGCGCGTCGCTCCCGGATGTCGCCGCAAGTCCGCGATCCAGATCTCCTGCCATGCCGTGAGTCCGGGCTGGCCCAGAGTCGATGAACGACGCCGCATGCCTTGACAGCCGACTGCGGATGGTTCATAAATTTGGGGTTCTTCTCAGGTGGTGATTGTGATTTTCATCAGATGAAAACGAACGCTTATCGCACTCGGTCCGTGGAACGAGTTCTTGCCGTTCTCAATGCGTTCACCGAGGCCGGTCCCAACCTGACTTTGATGCAGGTCTGTGAAGCCACCGGGCTGACACCCAGCACTGCCTACCGACTCATGGCCAACCTCGTCGCTCGGGGCTATCTGGAGCCCGGTCGCGAAGGCAACGCTTACCGACTCGGTTTGACGGTGATTCGGCTGGCAGGTGTCGCCTTGGGTCAACTGGATGTTCGCGTCAAAGCGGCGCCGTTGATGGATGAGCTGCGCAACCGGACCCGCGAGACGGTTCACCTGGCGGCGCTAGATGGAAGGCACATCATTTACCTCGAGAAGCTCGAAGGGCTTCACGCCATTGGGCTGATGAGCTCCCGCGTCGGGCGCACAGCGCCTGCTCACTGCACTGCACTCGGCCGAGTCCTGCTGGCGTTCAATCCGGAGGCGACGGAGGAGATTCTCAAAGGGCCCCTCGAAGCGCCGACCCCTCGCACCGTCGTCGATCCCAAGGCTCTACGTGCATTGCTGGCTCGGGTGAATGAGCAGGGCTATGCCTTGGATTTGGGGGAGCACGAGCCGGAGGTGCGCTGCGTCGCGGCGCCTGTCAGAAACCATTCCGGCGCGGTAATTGCGGCGATGAGTGTTTCTGGGCCCGCACAAAGGATTGAGCCGATGCTGACCGAGGGTCTGGTGACCGAGGTGGTGCATGTTGCGCGGGCGATATCGGGCTTGCTCGGCTATTTGGGTTCCGCCATGGCCCGAAAAATCGTGGAGACCAGGACCGTTTAACCAGTTCATGTGGGGAGGGCTTTAAGGATGTTGAGCATTGAGGCACTCGTTGAGGGTTTGACTACAGGCCGGCTCAGTCGCCGTGGTTTTTTGCAAGGAGCGATCGCGCTGGGGCTTTCCATGTCCGGTGCTGTCGCACTTTTGGAGGCGTGCACGTCTGGGACCCCGGGCACCTCTGGCGCCGACCTGACGTTCGTCGTCTGGTCCTACGGTGTGGAGACGATAAAGGACAACATCAAGAAGCTAGAGGCGAAGGTCTCAGGCCTTCACGTTAATTTCCAGGACTTCGCGTGGACCAACTATCACGACACCATGGTCGCGAGATTCGCCGCCAAGACGCCAACTGATGTCTGCTATAGCTCGGACCATTGGCTCTCCGAGTGGGCAGCTGCGGGTTGGCTGACGCCTCTTGAGCAGAAGTACCCTGATCTCAACGCATACACAAGCGACTATTTCCCGTACGTGATTCAGGGCATGACCTATCAAGGCAAGAATTACGGAATCCCGTATTACGCAGACACCTGGGCCTTTCTGTACAACGAAGATCACCTCAAGAAGGCCGGCATTTCACAGCCACCGACCACGTGGGACGAGCTCACGCAGCAGTCCCTGCAAATCAAGTCAAAAGGAATCGCCAACTATCCGGTCATCCTCCTTTTCGCGCAGGATGATCCAGGATCCATCGAAGTCTGGACGTCGATGGTCTTCTCACTGACAGACGGCCACCTTTTCGACGAGAGCCTGAATCCCGTGTTCAATCGTTCCGGTTCAGCTGCGGCGAAGACCATCGATTGGGTCGCGAACGCCCTCAATACATCGAAGATCCTCGACCCGGCCTCTCTGACATCGCAAGAGATTCCAGTGGTGAAGGCAATGGAATCTGGCGCACACACCTTCACGATCCTGGAGACCTACAACCAGGCCGAGCTAAACAAGAGCGGTTCGGGTCCCTTCTCGGGTCAATTCAAGATGGCGCCGATGCCTGGCGATACACACAACACAGTCGGCTATGTGCGCTTTTACGCTGTCACCGATCAACTCACCAAGAGGGATGCGAACGTCGTCAAGTTTGGTGATCAGTTTTTGCAGTATTTCGGCGGCAAACCCGATGGCGCGATCAGCCCCGTGGTGAAGCGGTGGGCGGTGGAAAATGGCTTGGGCTTTGGTTGGAAGTCGCTTTGGGACGACGCCGATGTGCGTAAGGCATTCAGCACCTGGGGGAGCCCGGACATGTTGCGACAAAATCAGCAGCTGGCGCGCTCCAAGGAGGGGCTGACCAAGTACTACCCATCATGGGATGTCTTCACACGGGGCGAGCTGCAGAAGGCCTACCTCAAGCAGGTCAGCACGACAACGGCTTTGAGCGCAATGGCTGACAAGTGGAACAGCTTGAAGAAAGGCTGATCGTCTTTTAGGGATTGGACGTGGTCCAGCTGAGGGCTGGTGGGTCGCGCCGGCCCTCGAGAGGCCGGCAAATCGTGGCAGGCCGAGAATCAGGTTATGCCTACCTGACTCTCCTGCCCGTGCTGCTCATCATGGCGGCGTTCAGTCTCTATCCAATCGGCTACGCGCTGTACCTCAGCCTCCACAGAGAGGTTCTGACTGATCCACTCAACAATCCCTACGTCGGTTTCCAAAATTTCAGCAATGCCCTACACAGCTACTACCTGACTTCGTCGCTGGTATCGACGGCGGCATTCATGGCTATGGCCGTGCCGTCGGTGATGATTTTTGGACTGCTCGCAGCGCTGCTTCTCAACGAGGCGTTCGCCGGGGCCAGGATTCTTAGGGTCGCGATCTTGCTGCCCTGGGCAATGCCGGCCGTCGTAAGCGGCATCGTCTGGCGCTGGATGCTCAACGGGGACTATGGGATTCTGAACTCGGCGCTCTTCCAACTCGGAATAATCCATGACTACATTCCCTGGTTGAGTCAGCCGGCTTTGGCGAGAGTCGGTTTGGCCGTTGCTCATGTCTGGCGCGAGGGGCCGCTGGCTGCCATCTTCTTCCTGGCCGGCCTGCAGACGATCTCACCTGACCTCTACAGCGCAGCCGCCGTCGACGGCGCCGGGCGCGTGGCTGCGTTTCGGCGCATCACGATGCCGCTGCTCAGGCCAACGATCGTGATCGTCTTGATCTACGAAACGATAGTTGCAGCGACAACTTTCGACCTGGTCTACGTGATGACCGGAGGAGGCCCGGCTGACGCGACCTCGCTGATCAGCTGGTATGCCTACGCCGAGGTCTTCAAATTCTTGGATCTGGGAACGGGAGCCGCGTTGGCGTTCCTCATCGCCCTGGTTCTGCTCGCCGTAATCATTCTGTACTTGCGGGTGCTGCGCTCGGAAGAACGACGTTGACAACTTACATCGCAAGCCGCGCTTTTCGGCGACAAGCAGGCCTGTGGGCCGCCACGCTCGTCATGCTCGTGTTCATCCTGGGGCCGATACTCTGGATGCTCGACTCCAGTTTTCAGGGTGAGACCGAGCTGCTGACACGTCCGAGCCACCTGCTGCCTCAGCAGCCGACGATCGCAAACTTCAATTACATCTTCACGGGTGCGGTTCCGCAAGGACTGAATGTCAGGGGAACGCTTCGCAGCCGGATTTCGCAGGAGGCGCGTGAGGTTCCCGCCGCACTGGAGAACAGCGCCATCATCGCGCTGACGGTTGCCCTCGTGAACGTGGCGCTCGGGGCTCTCGCCGCCTATACGTTCGCTCGCCTCAAATTTCGAGGCAAATCGCTCGTTTTCAACTTTCTGCTGGGCACTCGACTGCTGCCCGCCATCGCCGTGGCGATCCCCTATTACGCGATCGTCAGCGCTCTCGGCCTACTCGATTCATACCTCGGCCTGATCCTCGTCTACCTGACCTTTTCCTTGCCGTTCACCATCTGGTTTCTGCGCGACTACATCATCTCGCTGCCGATTGACATCGAAGAGGCAGCTCAGATCGACGGATGCAGCCGTTTGCAACTTCTCCTCAGGATTGTCTTGCCGCTGGCCGCGCCGGGCTTGGCTGCGGCCGGCGCTTTCGCCTTCATGTCTTCGTACAACGAGTTCCTTTTCGCGTTGCTTCTAACCCAGACGATCAGCTCGCAAACGCTGCCCGTAATTCTCTCGTCGGTCGCCACCAACCCAGACGCGAGCTTGGCGCTGATCGCGACGAGCGTGGTACTCGCGATGGTGCCTCCGCTTCTCTTCGCAATCGCGTTTCAACGCTTCCTGACCAGGGGCCTCGTAGCCGCCCTGGGTAAGGGCTAAGTCAGGTGACGGGAGCCGACATCGTGACCATCGGCGAAACCATGATCCTGCTTTATGGCGAGGACACGACCGCACCACTGCGTTTCGGGGAACGTTTATGTCTCGACTTCGCGGGGGCTGATTCAAACTTCGCAATCGCGATGTCGCGACTGGGCTACCGCTCAGCGTGGATCAGCCGTCTCGGCGCGGAGCCTTTGGGTGAGCTTGTTCTGAATGGAATCGCCCGCGAGGGAGTCGACGTATCGCGGGTGATCCTGGATCCACTCCGTAATACCGGCCTGTATCTGAAGCACCATGATTCGACCGGAGTCACCCGTATCCAGTACTACCGTCATGGCTCGGCCGCAAGCAACCTTCAGCCTGACGATCTCAATCCCGAGGACTTCCGGGACGCCAAGCTCGTCCATCTCAATGGAATGACATTCGCACTAAGCGAAACCTGCGTCAGCACCATGCGCAGGGCGGTGGAGTTGGGGCTGAATTGTGGAGCGATGGTCTCGCTCGACCTCAATCTCCGGCTGCAGCTCTGGAGCGTGGAATCCGCAAGGGAGACGCTTGGACCTGTCATCCAGAAGACATCGGCGATCTTCGGTACCGAGGACGAGTTTCTTGACTATTTCGCGGTATCTGACATCGACGAGGCGTTGAGCGCCGCGGTTGCGCTCGGACCCCGAATCGCTGTCGCCAAGATGGGGCCGGACGGCGCGGTGGCGCTCGTCGATGGAGTGCGCTTCTCGCATGGCGGCTATACGTCGCCGGCGGTCGTCGATGTAGTCGGAGCCGGCGATGGATTCAACGCCGGATTCTTGGCGTCACATCTTCGCGGTCTCTCCGCATACGAGTGCTTGCGGAGGGCGAATCTGGTCGGCGCGTGCGCAGTCGCAACGCCCGGAGACTTCCAGGGATATCCCACCCTTGAAGAGATGGAGCGGCTGCTCGTGATTTGGCAGGAGCGCGGCCGAGCCGGTGACTGAGGAGATTGCGGCAGAGCGGCTTGTGGCCATCGTACGCACCCGAGACCCGGAGCTGGCCGTCCCTTTGGCCGAGGCGATCGTCAACGTCCGAATTTCCAGCATCGAAGTCGCTCTCACCACGCCGAAGGCTCTCGAAACCATCGCCGAGCTGGTGTCGCGGTTCGCCCACCGGGTGCTCGTTGGGGCAGGCACGGTGCGGAATGCATCGGATGCGGGGAGCGCCATCGCCGCGGGCGCGCGTTTTTTGGTTTCGCCGGACTTCGACGAGAGCGTGCTCGACAGCGCCCGATCGGCTCAGATTCCTTACGTCCCGGGCGCGCTGACGCCGAGCGAGGTAGGGAGGATCCTGGCGGCGGGCATAGAGCTGATCAAGATCTTTCCCGCCGTCCGCCTGGGCCCAGGGTATCTCCATGACCTGCTGGGCCCATTCCCGCAGCTGCGCCCAATACCCACGGGCGGAATCGACTTCTTGAACGCGGCTGATTTCTTGAAGGCTGGTGCCGTCGCGCTGGGCGTCGGCTCAGCCCTGACGAATGGAACCGGACGCTCCGGCCTGGCCGGCGTGACCGCTCGGACAAAGCGCCTGAAACGGCTTCTCGCAAAGGTCGACGGGAGGTGAAGACGTTGACAGTCACCGAGGTGAGTCCCCGTCAGGTGCGGCTGTTCATTGGCGGACAGTGGATGGATGCCTCAGATAGGAAAACATTCCAACAGGTCAGCCCAGCGACAGGCGACGTTATGGGTTTCGTCGCAGACGCCTCGCGTGAAGACGCGCGTGCGGCGATCGCGGCCGCTGGCCGGGCGCGGCGCTCCATGGCACGCCTCACCGTTTTCGAGCGGTCGGGGTTGTGCCAACGAATTGCCGATGCAATCGTCGCTCGCCAGGCCTTGCTGGCACCAGAGCTCTCGCTCGAGCAGGGCAAGCCGCTGCACGAAGCCAGGGATGAGATCAACTTCGCCGCACGGCTCTTCCATGACGCCGCGGAATACATTTCCAAGCTGGAGACCAGCTGGTTGCCGGCGGCCGATTCCAGCAAACGATTTTTTACTCTGCGCCAGCCGCACGGAGTCGTCGGTGTCCTGACTCCCTGGAACTATCCACTTGGAATCCCGAGCGAGTACCTCTCGGCTTCGTTGGCTGCGGGCAATGTTGTGGTTTGGAAGCCGGCGCCAACGACCTCCATGATCGCAGCTCGACTCGTCGAATGCCTTCTGGAGGCAGGTATGCCGGAAGGCGCGGTGAATTTGGTCCATGGAGGAGCCGATCCCGGTGAAGAGATCGTCGCCAACCCGGGCACTCAAGCAGTCGGGTTCACCGGCAGCACCATGACGGGCAGCTTGATCGCGAAGCATGCTGGTGCCAAGCCCTTGCTCCTGGAACTAGGTGGCAACGGCCCGACCATCATCCTCGACGACGCCAACCTGAAGGCGGCAATTTCTGGAACCGCCATTGGCTGCTTCACCAATGCTGGCCAAATATGTCAGAGCAGCGAGCGCATCCTGGTGATGGAACGCGTCCACGATCAAGTCCTGGATGGTCTCGTTTCGAGCGCCTCGCGAGTGAAGCTCGGGCATCCTTTGCACGATGGCACGACGATGGGACCGCTCAACAATCAAGGCGTAGCTTCGAAGATGGAAAGCCATATTCGTGACGCGGTCGATCGTGGGGCGGACGTCATCTTCGGGGGCAGCCGCGCGGAGGGGCAGCCGACGAATTTGTACTACCAACCCACCGTTGTCGATCATGTGAGCCGTGACTCGCTGGCGAATCGTGAGGAGACTTTCGGGCCCATCGCCCCGGTGATCGTCGTTCGTGACGTTGAGGATGCCATCGCGGTCGCGAACAGCTGCGCCCTGGGCCTGTGCGCGTCGGTGTACACGTCGGACATGAACACCGCGTTTCGCTGCGCCGAAAGGCTCGAGTGCGGGGTCGTGAACGTGAATGAGTCGGCTGCGTATTGGGACGGGCGCACACCCTTTGGGGGTTGGTCGGGCAAGGGCAGCGGGGTCGGGCGTCTCGGTGGAATGGAATCGATCCGATTCATGACTCAGATCAAAAGCGTGGTGCTGGACGTCGGCGATCCCGATGGGGATTGACACGGCGCGGTTCGACCAAAACGAGGTAAAGCAGCTCAGGATGCGCCTGTGCGCCTGATCGAAATGACGCGCTCTGAAGCGATCAAAGCGGCGCCGGAAAGCCTGCTCATAATTCCGCTGGGCGCGACGGAACAGCATGGGCCACATCTTCCAGTCGGGACTGACACCCTGCTCGTCGAGACGATCGCCGAGCGTGCATTGCTTGCGCTGCGAGATTCTTTTCCGGCAGTGCTGGCGCCAACGCTGCCTGTGGGCAGTTCGGCGCATCACGTGCCCTTTGGGGGAACCCTTTCGCTGACCAGTCCCTCTTTCTATCGCGTGTTGATGGATATCGGTCGGTCAGCCGCCTCGGTTGGATTCCGGCGAATGTTCTACCTCAACGGCCACGGCGGCAACCACGAGCTTGCTCAGGTTGCTGCGCGCGATCTGGGGTTGGAGCTACCAATCGCGGTGGGCGCCGGGTCGTGGTGGGCCATGGCCTACGACGCTCTGATTGAGGCCGGCAGCCCGGCGATCCGGAACATACCCGGGCACGCCGGGGGATTTGAAACCGCAGCCATGATGGCCATAGCGGGTCACCTGGTTCGAGAACAACGGCCAGTCCGAGAAGGTCAGCCTGCCGAAAGCCCCCCATTCCGGTCGGATTACCGAACCGAGATCCACGACTCCTGGCAAGCGATCGATGGTTTCACCGACAATCCTGCCGATGCCACTGCTGAGCTGGGTGCCCGATTCCTCAGCGTCGCCGTGGCCAAGGTCGCCGCTGATCTAGGAATCTTTTATTCCAAGTCACAAGCGGCTATGTGACTCAAAAGGCCGGCGGGTCCACGACCTCCGGGGCGTTGCTCTGGATCGACCGAATGATTGCGTCGTTCACCGCAACGTTGCGAACCGCGTCAGCGATGGGCACCAGGAAGTCTTTGTCGTCGCGAATGGTCCGCAGAAAATGATTCACCTCGTCGGCGAGATCTCCGACTATGCGCTGATTGGTCTCCGGCCAATGAAGCCCGTCGGGGAGGGTGAGACCCGTGACGCCGAGAACCCGCAGGCCATGGTCGTGTGTGTCGACGTCCACGAATCCCACTGTTCCGACGACCTCGAGGCGTGCACTGATTCCTGAGGGCGCGTGGTCGGGTAGCGTCCACCCAAACTGAAGGTTTCCAGCCATACCGTCTTCCAGCTCGCAAGTCGCGAAGATCGCGTCGTCAGTCGGTGGCAGGGAGCTGTCGGGGGCAGCCGATCTCACCGCTCGGGCGAATACGCGTGTAATCCTTTTGCCCGACACCCATTGCATGGCGTCAATGTCATGTATGCCCAGGTAGAAGCAAGGGGAGCTCTTTCCTGCCATTCGCGACCCAACCTGGCGGAAGGTGAAACGACTCGCTGTGACGTGCAGTGGTACGCCTATGACGCCCTGGGCAACCCGTTCCGCTGCTCCGGCGTAGCGCGAATCGAACCGGAGGATGTGCCCCACCATCAATCGGCTCGGCGACGATTGAGCGACCTCAGCGATGCGCCGGGCAGCACCCAGGGTATGTGCCATCGGCTTCTCGAGGAGGACCGCCTTGCCTGCCCGGAGCAACCGACTCGCCGGCTCCTCATGGGCGGTGTCTGGAACCGCGACGATCGCGGCGTCAACATGCCTGTCTTCGCAGATCGAGTCCACCGACGGAAAATAAGGAACGCCGAAATGGGAGGCCACTCTGTCGGCCGCGTCGCGGTCCACGTCGACAATGGCCGCCAACTGGGCGAGTGGACTCTCGGTAACCACCCGCGCGTGTAGCTGACCCATGAAGCCAGCCCCTACTACCGCAACGCGAAGCCTCATCGGAAGTCGTTAGCTTAAGTCGCCCTGAGCACCGCGCCGGTGCGCTGCCCAGATACTTCGGTAGCTCTATCGGCCTTCGTGTCGAAAAGGCCGCCTGTCATTCGATAAGTGGGTAGGCCTCGAGGCCCAAGCCCATGACGATGCGGAAGTTCAAATCAGAGGAGACAGAGATGCGTGTGCTGATAATGGCAAAGGAAGGCGACCAGAGCGAGGCGGCAACTCCCCCAACGCCGGAGGCTATGGCGGAGTACCAGAAGTTCAACGAGGAGCTGATCAAGGCGGGGGTGGTACTCGAGGCTGGCCGCCTCTACCCGAGCTCGCAGAGCAAGCGCGTTCGGTTCGACGGCAAGAAGCGAACTGTCATCGACGGACCGTTCGCGGAGACCAAGGAGCTCGTGGCCGGGTATTGGCTGTGGCAGGTGCGCTCGATCGACGAGGCCCTCGAATGGCTCAAGCGGGCACCCTACGACGGCGGGACGTTCGAGATTCGTGAAATCCTCGAGTTCGAGGGCATGTGAAGGTGCTCTCGCCATAGGACCGCGAAACGGAGACGCGCCCGAGGGCCCAGGTCGCCGCGAGGCAGCTGCCGCCGAAGTGCATCGCGCGATCGAAGCGATCTGGCGCATCGAGTCGGCCCGGCTCATCGCCGGGCTGGCTCGCGTCGTCGGGGAGATCGGGACCGCCGAGGAGCTCGCACAGGACGCCCTTGTCGCCGCGCTCGAGCAGTGGCCCGCCGAGGGCGTTCCCGAGCGGCCGGCCGCCTGGCTCATGGGGACCGCGAAGCACCGCGCGATCGACCTGATCCGGCGCCGCAAGACGCTCGAGCGCAAGCATGAAGAGATCGGACGCGAAGTCGAGCGAGCTCAGAAAAGCCTGGACCTGGACGCGATCGGCGAGGAGGTCGAGGACGATCTCCTCGGCCTCATCTTCACGGCATGCCATCCGGTCCTCTCGAAGGACGCACGGGTCGCGCTCACACTTCGCGTCCTCGGCGGGCTGACGACCGAGGAGATCGCGCGGGGCTTCCTCGTCCCGGTCTCGACCATCGCCCAGCGGATCGTTCGCGCGAAGCGGACCCTCGCCGTGGCGCACGTCAGGTTCGAGATCCCGGGCGGCGCCGAGCGCGTGGCGCGGCTCGCCTCCGTCCTTGAGGTGATCTATCTGATCTTCAATGAGGGGTATTCCGCCACGGCGGGTAAAGACTGGGTCCGACCGGCGCTTTGTGAGGAGGCGCTCCGTCTGGGCCGCATCCTGGCCGAGCTCGTCCCGACCGAGCCTGAAGTCCAGGGCATCGTCGCGCTCATGGAGATCCAGGCCTCTCGTCTCGGCGCTCGCGTTGGGCCGTCCGGCGAGCCAGTCCTCCTGCTCGATCAGGATCGAACGCGCTGGGATCGTCTGCTCATCCGGCGCGGCCTGGCGGCGCTCGAGCGCGCCGAGAGGCTCGGGGGCGCCCTCGGTCCCTACGCGCTGCAGGCGGCGATCGCGGCCTGCCATGCTCGAGCGACGACCGCGGCGGAGACGGACTGGCCGCGCATCGTCGCCCTATACGACGCGGTCGCACAGCTCGCGCCCTCGCCGGTGGTCGAGTTGAACCGGGCGGTCGCCGTGGGCATGGCGTTCGGTCCGGCTGCCGGCCTCGAACTCGTCGACGCCCTCGTCGACGAGCCAACGCTCAAGTCGTACCACCTGCTGCCGGCCGTCCGCGGGGACCTCCTGAGGAAGCTCGGCCGGTCCGAGGAGGCGCGCGCCGAATTCGAGCGCGCTGCGGCTCTGACGGAGAACGGGCAGGAGCGCGAGCTCCTGCAGAGACGGGCCGCGGAGTGTGCCGCGGAGCGGATGGCGGGCTAAATGCGGATGGCCTTGGCGATGGTTGGCGTATTTCTCACGTCCTGTGGCTCGCCGGCTCCCTCTTCATCTGCAACTCCGCCCCAAACCGGAACGGCCATCGCCACAAGGCCGACAGCGGCATCCTCGGCACCCTCAGCCATGGCTCAACTCGCCACTGCTGAGTCGCGCTACGGGAGGATCCTTGTCGACGGATCCGGGCGGACCCTTTACCTGTTCGACATCGAGCGCGACCCCACGCCCAGGTGCTACGACGCTTGCGCGGTCAGCTGGCCGCCATTGCTTGCGACCACTGCATCCACAACTGATCCGCTTTTGAATCAGACGTCGATTGCGGTCTCCCCCAGAAACAACGACTCCCAACAGCTGACCTACAACGGTCATCCCCTCTACTACTACGTCGGCGACCGCAATGTGGGAGACATCAAGTGCCAGGCGGTGATCGAGTTTGGCGGCGGCTGGTACGTGGTCGACTCGAGGGGCAACAAGATCACCGCGCGCTAAGCCACAGCCGGCCCGGGCGGCGGAATTAACGCGACCACACGGTGTATCGATGTGACATCAGCCGTGGCACTCCCTGATACTGAGTTGATTGCTGCAAGGGTGCTCGTCATAGGCCGTTTCGGTGGAGCGCCGGACCGATGATGCCGGCCGTGATCCGGAACGACCGACCAGCGCTTGTTGATTCGTTTTTGATCGCGGCAGCCCTTACAGTCCTGGGTCTCCGCGTTTATCTGGCTGCAGCGCATTACCCGCAGCTGGGCGGCAACGGCCTCCACATCGCGCACGTGCTTTGGGGCGGCCTCCTGATGGTCGCTGCCATCGGAATGCTGCTTTCGTTGCTCACAAGGACATGGCAGCTGATTGCAGCTGTTGTGGGTGGGGTGGGCTTCGGCCTGTTCATCGACGAGCTGGGTAAGTTCCTTACCTCTGACAACAACTATTTCTTCAAGCCCACCGCGTCGTTGATCTACGCAATGTTTATCGCCCTGTACTTGACGGCACGCGAGCTGCGGCGTTTTCGGAAGCTCACAGCGCGCGAGAACCTGGTCAACGCTATCGAAGCTTCGAAAGACCTTCCGCTTGGCCCGATTTCCAATGTCACGCGAACCCACGCCCTAGCCTGGCTCGACGCGGCAGACACATCTCATCCGCTGACGCTGTTCCTGCGTCGACAGTTCGAGATGGCAAGCCCCACGCTCGAGCGCAAGTCCGCGTTGACTACCTTGCTAAATGGCGTCCGAACGCGTTACGCGATCATCGTTCACGGCCGCTGGTTCCGCCGAGTCATTACTGGCGTTTTCTTGCTTCAGGCCGCCGGGGTGGTGCTGTTGGTCGGCTATTCCCTGGTCATCGCAGCCGGAGCGGCCGCCGGCAGCACTGACGCGTTGGCGGAATTCAACGCCACCTTGCGGGCAGGGCCGATTCTATGGACGACTTTGGCGGGGACGCTGGTCGTGGGCGCGTTCACCGTGATCGGTGTGGCACAACTGCGAGGGTCGCGCCATCGCGCCTACCGCGCGTTTGAGACCGCTGTCCTCGTTGATCTACTGCTGGTGCAACCCTTCACGCTGTTGGACAGCGGTTTCCCTGGACTCACACAGGTGTTCATCGACCTCGCGCTGCTTGTCAGCCTGCGTTACATGCAGCGTGAGGAAGTCCTGCTGAAAGTCCTTCACGGCTCAACGTCCAGGGTTGAGATTTCCACCGCCTGACGGCGCAGCCTCGCGATGAGTGCTCGAAACAGCGGCCTTTCGATCGAGGTGGACGGGGCGAAGTAAAGGCCCTAGACCATCCAACGCCCGAGTCTTGAGCTACACGCTCGCCCGCTGCTTCGCGTCCGCAGGTGAACTGCCGACCTTCTTGCCGATCGGAATTCCGCCAGTCAGGCAGCGATGGTTGCATCCCCGCCCATGGACAGCAGCCGTTCGCGCCCAGTTGGCCGACGTTAACGTGAGGGGCCGTGAAGTTCACTGAGCTGGCCGCGAACCTGGACAAGATGGAGGCGACGCGCAGCCGGAACGAGCTGGTTCGCATCCTGTCCGACGTGTACCGGGCCAGTGCGGCGGACGAGCTCGAGCCGCTCACCTACCTGATCCAGGGTCGACTCGCGCCTTTCTTCGAGCCAGTCGAAATCGGACTCGGCCAGATGCTGCTCATCACCGCGATCGCGATGGCCTACGGCGCTCCGAAGGAGGAGGTCATCAAGCTGAACCGCCAGGCCGGCGACCTTGGCCTCACCGCGCAGCGCCTGGCGCCGGCCTCGCACCGTGAGTCGCCTTCGGTTGTGGAGGTGCACCAACGGCTGTCCCAGATCGCCGCCGCAGGCGGTGCCGGCAGTATGCAGAAGAAGCTCGACGGCTTCACGAGCCTGCTTGGCGACGTGGATTCCGTTTCGGCCAAGCATCTGGTACGCATGACTCTGGGCAAGATGCGGCTGGGTATCGGCGACCCGACCGTGCTCGATGCCATGTCGTTCGCAAAGCGAGGAGACCGGTCGCTGCGACCGATCCTCGAGGCTGCTTACAACCGGACCTCGGACTTGGGCCTCATCGCGCGGACGCTCTGGGATTCGGCCGAGGCCGGACTCGAGAAGCTGAAGGTCAGGGCCGGCCACCCGCTGCGCCCGCAGCTTGCGGAGCGACTTCCCAACCCGGAGGCGGTGATCAAGAAGCTTGGGACCGTGGGCGTGCAGCCGAAGTACGACGGCCTCCGCGTCCAGATCCACAAAGAGGGCGGCAAGGTGAGCATCTTCTCGAGAAACCTGGAGTCGATGACGGAGATGTTCCCCGAGCTGGTCGACGCTGCTTCCGGCCTAAAGGTCCAGAGCGTCATCCTCGACGGCGAGGCGATCGCTTACAACCCGGAGTCGGAGGAGTATGTCCCCTTCCAGGAGACCACCGCGCGCCGGCGCAAGGAGGGCATCCAGGAGTTTGCCGCTCGTGCGCCGATGCGGGCTTTCGTCTTCGACGTGATGTTCCGTGACGGATCTGACCTGACGCCTATGCACTACGAGCAGCGGTTCGAGATCGTCAAAGAGCTGGTCCGGGAGTCGGACACGCTCATGACGGCGCCTTTGATGACGACTGATTCGGCGGAGGTGCTGACCAGGGAGCTCCTTGACAACATCAGCCGAGGTCTGGAAGGAGTCGTGGCCAAGCGACTCGACTCCCCCTACCAGGCGGGCGCCCGCAACTTCAACTGGGTGAAGCTGAAACGGAACACCAGCGGCCAGTTGACTGACACGATCGACGTCGTGCTGCTCGGCTACTACCGGGGCAAGGGCAAGCGGGCCGAGTTCGGCGCGGGCGCCCTGCTCGCCGGGGTCTACGACGGCGACAAGGACGAGTTCGTGACCATCAGCAAGCTCGGCACCGGCCTGTCCGACCAGGGCTGGCGTGCCATCCACCAGCGCCTGGCCAGCCTCGAGGTCGCGGAAAAGCCGGCGCGAGTGAACTCGACCTTCGTCCCCGACGCTTGGCTGGAGCCGGCGATCGTGGTCGAGGTGCTGGCCGACGAGATCACTCCGAGTCCGCGTCACACCGCCGGCATGACCGGGGACGGGCCCGGGTTTGCCCTGCGCTTTCCAAGGATCGTCTCCTTGCGGACCGCGGACAAGAAGCCAGAGGACGCCACCAGCGTCCGCGAGATTCGGGAGATGTTCGAGCAACAGCGGCAGCCGGGCCGCGGCCGATCCGGCTGAACGATCTCGAGTGCCTGTTTGTTGTGAGCCGGCGGCTACAGCGCCTTGGGGTCGCGTCCGGTCAGCCCGAGCAGCCGGTCGAGGAGCGGCGCATCGTCAGGCACCGGCACTGCAGCCGGAAAGACCCCGATCGCCCGCCACTCCTCCGCATGAGGGCTGATCTCGTCCCATATGCCTTGCACCAACGCCTCAGGCAGCTCGAAATGGATGCCGATGACCTTGGCTATGTCGTGCGCGCGCAAGCCTCGGAACATATTCGTTTGCCACAGGTAACCACGCGCTGGAAACTCCCCAAACGACAGGTGGACGGTGCGGTCGAGATCATCCAGCCCCGTCACCGCCGCGCACGCCTTGGCGACGATTTCTGCGAACCTCAGCTTGGGCTGCTCGCCGAGCAGATCGCCCTTGAACTTGTCCACGCCGGCCTCCGCCATCGTCTTGCCGGCCAGCATGTCCGGCACCCAAGAATCGTCGTAGGCGTGGTAGTTGACAATCTCGCGCAGGGTCAGCCGCCTGTCGGTCCGGCGGGTGGCAAAGCTGGGCGGCATCTCCATCGCCCACTGGTCGTCACGGATCTGTGCGACCACGTCGTTCAGGGCGTGGTCGGCGAGCACAAAAACCTCCGGTTCGCTCAACCGCGACTTCTCAGTCATCGCCGATCAGGTTACGCAAGCGTGCGATGGCGCAGGCTCAATGTCCGGCGGATACTCCGGCGATCCGAATTGAGCATCAGGGGGTTAACGGCGCAACCAGCCTGAAGACGAACCGGACCGCGCTGGTGGCGATCGCACTGGCCTTTTCTGCACGCCCGGCAGCGGGCCACGTTGGTTCGAATGCTTCGAACGCCGACGCGCTTACTCACGCAGCTGCCGTCAAAACACTCGATGCCAGCAAACTCGACAGTCTGCCGACTGGCAAGGTTCGCGCGGCCTAATCCGGCTCTAACCCTCGAAATCAGTCTCGGTGGACCAAGCCACGCAGATTTCGGGACCATGTGGGCCCGGGGTTCAAAAAGATGAATGTCGGGAGGGCCGTTGCGACGACCCTCCCGGCCCCTATTTCTGGATCAGCAGGTCCGCGTCATCGGACCACTATTGAAATCGTTATAGCGTTGGTTGGTAGCTCCGTGACCGCCGAAAGTCCAGTAGGTCAGGTGGTAGAGCGGACCGAACTCGGTCGTGCTGCTGCCGCCGAAATTGTTGGTGGTGTTCGGCAATGTGGAGCCAAGCCCATAGGCGCAGCCATAGCTGGTCGTGACGGTGGAGAAATATGGGTAGAACTCGGCGGGCTGTCCGTCATCAGTTGTTGGTGGATTGACGCAATTGGCTCCGGTGGTCAAGCGCTGGCAGGTGCCTCCCAGGTCCGCCGCCTCGATCCGTGGCAGATCAGCTTCAAACGCAAATTGCGAGTACGGGACCGTGAAGGCGCTACCGGTCTTGGGGCTGCTGAACAAGATCGGAGTTGGCTTGGTCGCGCTCCCGTCAGGCCAGTACGTCTGATATGACACCCCGTCGAAGCCTGGTGCGTTCGTATCAAAGCAACCGGTCGCCGGGTACAGCAGCGACTGCGATCCCGAGAAACAGCCGTTGTCGTCGCCGTCAGAGCTTTCCCGGCCGCCAGGAATGCCTTCTTGGCCATCGCAGCTCCCCGTGTTCGCGCTGATGTGCGTGCAGAAATCGAAGTGCCCGATCTCGTCCGAAAACGCAACGTTGTAGCTGTGGGCCGCCCAGAGTACGCGAGTCTGCGGGCTTGACGTCGAGTACATCGGGTGGAAGTCGTAGGGAAGCATCTGGCAGACGTGGCCGCCTGGAACGTATTTGATCTGGCCGAAACCATTAGCGGCGCTCGCCACCATGTGTCCCGACTTTCCTGTCGTGGTGTCAGTCACGATGGTTTCAAACCCGCCCGGAGTGTCCGTCAGGGTGACTGTCGCCTTGTCGCCCTGGTTCAGGAAGAAGGTATCGGGGTTGTTCGGGTTGCCTGAGGTGCCGACATCGAACTGCAGCGGATTAGGCGGTCCGAGTGGCTTGCCGTCGAGAGTGAGGAATGCGAAGTTGATGTATTCGATCCCTCCGAGGATTCGCGACTGGCACGACGGATTGAGGGTGGTGCCATTGATCGGATTTTCAGACAGGCTGTCGATGTTCAGCGCGACGCACCACTTGGTGGCGTCGCAGCTCGCCCCTGCGAATTGTGGGATCCAACCAGGTGAGTAGAACTGGAGCTCCATGAAGGCAGCTCCAGGCGCCTTGAACGTTTGCGTCGGGTCGACGATATTGCTGTCGCTGTCCGGGGTGCAGTTCGGCAGCTGCTCGGGATAGGACTGCGTGTCGCACATGGCCATGCCGAACCAGAACGCTGGATGGAGCTCGAAGTCATAGCCTTTGGACTCCGAGAACGAGCCCGACGGTTCGGTGGGAATCGTCAGCTGGTACTGGGCATGGTTACCCGACCCTGGAGTGCTGGAGTAAAACTCGACGGAGGGTTCATCGTGACCCACGTAGTACTTTCCGAATGCCTCCTGCGGGTTCGCGACCTCGGTACAGAGGGGAAAGGATTCGGTGCAACCCGGTTTGTAGCTTGAGGACGTGTCGGCTGCCGCATTGGTTCCGAACGTGACGACGGTAGCGGCCACCAGCCCGACTCCTGACACCACGCCTAACACAGGTAGTCGCTTCAAAATCTTTCCTCCGTTCCAAACGGATCCAACTGAGTGGATGCATGTTCAAAGCGGGCGCATTCGTCACGGAGGGTGCGCACCGCCGCGACCATCGCGAGCCGTGCACGGCGGCCCAAACTGAAACGGGCTTGGAACAGAGCCGTACTTTCGAACCAACGTCGCGGCAATCCCCCTTTGCCCTGCTGACGCCATCCAACTATGTCAGGTTTTCGAGTGCTGAACAAATAAGAGGCGGCTGCGGCCCGGGAACGAGGGTGCCATGACCGGCGCCATCGTCAACCTGACCTGCGGCTCGATCATGAACTAGAAGAGCGCGGGCCGATTGAAA
>Ga0137376_10000512_pt1 | contig 18097 bp, 16 predicted proteins | sample SagtaG_23_FD_104814 | JGI IMG/M metagenome (GOLD analysis project Ga0137376, IMG submission 104814) | Vadose zone soil microbial communities from Sagehorn Ranch, Mendocino, California, USA - Sage2_L_20_16 metaG | ecosystem: Environmental > Terrestrial > Soil > Vadose zone | place: USA...
AAAACGATCCCTCCATTTTTATGATTGTTCGTCGACCCTCCTTTGCCGCTGCGCTTGTTTTATTTCAAATATTCAATCGCAAGCGCATGAAAGCCTCTTTTATCATCCACAACGCTTTATCAGCGTCGGTAATTAAAGGCTTGACGGTCTTGGCGGATATCATTTTCAATATCCCGGATGCGATCGAGATCGCGGGCGATAACCCGCCGATTGGCGTGATGCGCGCGGTCATATTCGAGCTGGCGCCGTGCCTGCGCCAGGTCCCGATAGTCGCTGCGGAGATCCGCCCGCCGATCCCAGCGACGTTGCTGTTCCGACCAGTGCCAGTAATCATGCGCCAAGACAGAGCTTGCGGACAATGCCAACGAGGTCGCAATCACGCTACCCATTACTAGATTTTTCAGTTTAGTATTCATTGTCCCTCCTATTATCTATGCTCAACTCTTCTCACTCTTTGGACGTTGTGCAGCGATTAAAGTTACAGCATCAACTTTGTCCAATAATCTACCACGATTAGCGATGCTACCGCGGGAAACTCCGGTTCGCCGGTGATCTCTTCGTCGGCTCGGCCGGAGCCTGCACCGCTAACACTCGCACCGCACTCACCTGCTTTTCCTAAGTTCCTCCTTTGTCCCGTTGAGCTGGCGATCGAATGGTGTTGTTTGCCAGCTGCAAAGATAAAGGGGCAATGCCCGTGCCACAGAGAACCTTTGTGACATCAGACAGTTAGAAAACAGCAGGATTTTCTGAATTAGGAAAAATGGCCACGTCAGGAAGAAATTACCCGACAGTGTGAGTTGATCTTAGAAAAATGGAAATATTAATTTTTCGAAGTTTTCTAAATAGTGCGAAACCGGAATCTCGTCGTTATCAACATCAACGCAACTTTGCGGCCGGACCAAATTTCAATTACCGTGTCTGTGATGCCTCAACACTTTTCCCGGGCACGCCCCTGTCGCGGCACCGTTCTCGATCACGATCTCGCCGTTCACGACTGTATAAGGCACGCCCGTGGCGTTTTGAATCATTCGCGTCTCACCACCTGGTAAGTCCTGAACGTATTCCGGCTCTTGTGTGTTGATCGTTGCGGGGTCAAAGATCGCGACGTCGGCTGCGAAACCGGGCCGCAGCAAACCTCGGTCACTCAGACCGAAGATCGACGCGACGCGGAAAGTGAGTTTGTTGACCGCCTCTTCCAAATTCATGATGCCATGGTCACGAACCCAGCAGCCAAGAAATGCCGTCGAGTAGCCGAACCGAGCATCGTAACCCATGTGCGCCCCAGCATCGGACTGGCCGATCATGACGGCGGGATGTTTGAGAATCTCGCAAACGGCTTGAGGGTCGCCTTGAGTGTTGGTATGTACGAACCGGGTCTCGAGATCTTCTTCGAGCGAAACGTCCAAGAAACAATCGAGGCCGTCTTTCTCTTGCGCTTTGGCCACGTCTTCAACAGATTTTCGTTCAAGCGATTTATTTTTTGCCAGTTTTACGTGGTCGAAGAAGATAACATCCCATCGGCGTGGAAAGACCGACGGCGATTGATCGTCGATAGCTTCCGCGCGTAGTTTTTTCCGCACTGCGGGATCAGTGAACATCTGCTTGCGCGCTGCTACAGGGCCAAACATCGCCGCTTTCCATGTGGGGAATTCATCGAAGCACTGCGCGTCGAGTAAAGTGTACCGGTTCTGAAACGGTTTGGCCTGGGTCATGGCGTAGATTGGCAGCCCTTCTTCTCGTATTACTTTGGCCGTCGATTCCAGCATGCCCTTCCAGTGGTCCGGCCGGCTCCAGCTATGATTGATGCTCTGCCATAACACGGGTCGTCCCGTGCGCCGCGCCATCGCGGCGGCGTAAACGATGCGACCGCGCGCATCGGCGCCGCCTCCGCTCAACTGGACGACGCCAGCGTTCATTTCGCCCAAGACGTCCAACAGCGATCCGAGCTCGTCGTCCGACGCGAGCCGGCTGGCCACCGGTTTTTTGTCTTCCCTGATATGGCGCGGATTCTGATTGGTGGAAAATCCCACGGCACCGGCTTCCATGCCTAGGCGCACGAGCTGCTTCATCTCGGCAACCTCTTCAGCAGTCGCCTGGCGCTCGACTGCGTCTTCGCCCATCACATAGTGGCGCACGGCGATATGGCCGACCAGCGCCGCAGCATTGATCGCAATACGGCTGTTGAGGGCGTTTAGATACTCTGCGGTCGAAATCCATTTCCATTTAATGCCCTCTTCGAGCACGCGCCGGCTGATCGCTTCGACACGCACGAAGCTTTTGATCACGGCGTCACGATCTTCGGGCTTTGCCGGCGCCAGGCTCAAGCCGCAGTTGCCGACAATCACGGAGGTCACACCGTGAAAACAAGAAGAAGTCCCGAGCGGATCCCAAAATAACTGCGCGTCGAGGTGCGTGTGCGGGTCGATGAAGCCGGGCGCAACGGCCAAGCCGTCGACGTTGAGCGTCCGTTTCGCGCCGCCGTTCAACCTGCCAAGTTCAACGATCTTCCCGTCTTGAATGGCCACGTCGCCGTTGTAACCCGGCATGCCCGAGCCGTCGTAAATTCTCCCGCCCTTCAATAAAAGGTCGAACATAGCGTGCTCCCTTAGTCGACAAACATTCCGTGACTGCCCTGCAAAATAACGAACCGAATGAACGTTATTCGATGTCGATCACAGCCGTCAAGTGATTCAGAATCAGAAATGGAATAGCGAGACGTGAGTTGGCTGCGCTGAATGTTCACACTGTTAAGTTGACTCCGAGTCCCGGTCCGGCTGGCACTCGAATCGCGCCTTCGATAACTTCCAGTCCCTCGACCAAATCGCCGTCGAGCTCCTCGAATTCGGCAATCTCGGATGGCATGATGACGGTCGGCGTGGCACTGATGAAGTGAGCTTGACATAAAACAATTGCAGCGAATCGGCGCTGTAGCTCGAGGTCTGCCAGCGCACTTTGCGCTGGCAGACGGTGTGGAATAAATTCGATACGTCCGATCTTCATGAACGTTTTGAAAGAATCGTGACCTATGAATGGAACTTAAAATTTATTTGATCGTCTGTGTGCTCAACTGTGGTTCGTAGAGCATTTGAATCACGATGCCGTCGGGATCGGCAAAGTAAAATGACGCGCTGCCATCGCGATGAATCTTGAACGGGTGCACCATCCGCACGCCCTTGGCAGTGAATTCCTGCTCCAGCTCTTTCACGCGCTCGATGCTTTCAACCACGAAGCCCAAGTGATCCAGTTGCTTTTCTAGGGCGTCGTTCGCGAAATTCGCGGGAACGCGGTGGATCGCGATGTTGTCACAGCCCGAAGAAAGATAAACGTTTTCGGCGTCGGGCTCCCAGACCACGTCCATGCCAAGAATTTCTTGATAGAAATCTTTAGAGCGCGCCACGTCTTTAACTTTAATCGCGACGTGGCGCATGCCTTTGAGTCCGGCAATTCGGCCCATGATTCGGACTATAGCACAACATGATGGAAATCAGGAGCTGGGTTCTGATTTCCGATCACCCTTGCTACGTCTCCTCAAAAGCGGGATATTTTCCTCATGAAAGAAGCCCTCTGGTGGCATACGGAGCCTGATGGGAAGATACTCTGCACACTTTGCCCGCGCTTCTGTCGTATCGGCGAGGGCCAGGCCGGTTTCTGTTATATTCGGAAAAACATCGGTGGAACACTCTATTCTCTTGGCTACGGTACATCCACCGGTTTTGCCATCGATCCCATCGAAAAAAAACCGCTCAATCATTTCTTGCCGGGAACCGAGATCTTAAGCTTCGGCACAGCTGGCTGTAACTTGGGGTGCCGTTTCTGCCAGAACTGGAGCATAAGCAAGGCGAAGCTCGATGAAGCGCATAGTCTTCAGGCCTCTCCCGAGAAGGTCGTTGAGCTCGCCCTGAAGCACAAAGTGCCGAGCATCGCGTTTACCTATAATGATCCCGTGATCTGGGGTGAATTTGTCATCGACATTTCGCGGCTAGCACAAAGCCAAGGTCTGAAAAGCGTCATGGTCACCGCGGGTTACATCACGCCCGAAGCCCGCCCGGAAGTGTTTCGTTATATCGACGCCGCCAACGTCGATCTCAAAGCATTCACCGAGCGCTTCTATCACAAGCTTACGTTTTCTCATCTCGATCCCGTCCTCGATACGCTCAAATGGCTTAAGGAGGAAACGGATATTTGGTTTGAGATCACCAATCTCATAATCCCGGATGAGAATGACAACCCGGATGAAACCAAAAAGCTATGTGATTGGGTGGTAGAAAACCTGGGCGACAGAGTTCCACTTCACTTCACCGCGTTTCACCCGGACTTCAAACTGACAGATAAGCCTGCAACGCCGGCCGCGACACTTAAGCAAGCGTGGCAAATTGCCCAATCGTCCGGAATCAAATATTGCTACGTCGGCAACGTTCGGGATGACGAAGGGCAAACGACTTACTGTCCCAACTGCCACCGCGCGCTCATCCGCCGCTCATGGCATGACATTCTCGAAAACAATCTCGATGGTGATCGGTGTCCGTGCGGCGAACTCATCCCCGGCCACTTCTCTCTCGATCGCCCAAGATTCACAACACAGCGCAATCGACGACGATCGGTCACGCACTGACGTGATCTCACGACCTCCTAGCGGAAAATTATAAATTGTGTTTTATAGAGACTTGGTCTCGTTCCCAACTATGGCTAAAGGAAAAAAATACGGCAGCAAGCTTCCTCCTCATCTTGATATTCTTGAGGATATCAGCACTTTAATCAGTCACTCGCACGACCTGCAGGAAACCCTTGATCGCGTCGTCGCTACGGTGGCGGAACGCATGCAGACCGAGGTTTGCTCCATATATATTCTCGACCGCGACAGAAACCGGCTGACTCTCCGCGCCACTATGGGGCTGGACGAGGAATCCGTCGGCAAGGTCTCCATGGGAACAGGCGAAGGTTTGACGGGATTAGTCATTGAAAGAATGAAGCCGGTGATGGTCGCAGATACTCTCGCCCATCCGCGCTACAAATATTTTCCAGAAACTCACGAAGAGCATTTTCATTCCTTCCTCGGCGTACCGCTTATCGATAATAAACTACCCCTCGGCGTCTTAGTCGTTCAGACGTCACGCCGACGGGAATTTTCCCGTGACGAAATTCGCCTGCTCACGACAATTTCGGCGCAAGCGACAAGCATCATCGTTCAGGCGCGTTTGGCTGAATCCCTCAAGAGCAAAGAGCAGGAACGCAAAGATTTCGAAAAGCGCATGAACGATGCGATGCGCAAGCTGCGTTCTTACGAGGGGAGCCGTCGCGAGAATGCAGCCAAATCCAAACAACATTGGCGGGGGCGTTTAAATGGTCTAACGGCATCCCCGGGCTTCGGTCGCGGTCCGGCATTCGTGTTGGAGCCGCGTATGGATCTGAGCGCCATCAAAAAGAAGAAAGCGCGAAATCCCGAGCGCGAGATGGAACGTTTTCGCGGCGCCGTGGAACGCGGCATTGATCAGGTCAACGTAGTCAAAAATCGCATGAATCTACTAATTTCAAGAGAAGAAACCGCGATCTTCGACGTCTACCGTCTGATCCTGGAAGATCCGGCAATCATTCAGCAGATCGAAAATCAGATTCTCAAAGAGGGCTACACGGCCGAGTACGCAGTCAGAGTTGTTTTCGAGGGCTATTTGCAGTCGATCGCAAACATCGATGACAACTATCTGCGCGAACGAACCACCGATGTCAGGGACGCCGCGCAAAGACTGCTCGAAAATCTGTCGGGCGCGTCGGGCCAACAATATGATATTCCCGACGACGCGGTTTTGGTCGCGGAAGACCTTTCACCGGCAGATTTAAGTATGCTTGAAGGAGACAAATTCAAGGGAATTGCGCTCGCCACAGGGGGTGTAACTTCTCATGCTTCGATCCTCGCGAAGTCTTTTGAGATTCCGAGCGTTGTTGCCATAGAAGGACTCATGGAGTCGGTTCATCAAGGCGATATGCTGATCATCGACGGTAATGCGGGCAACGTCCACGTCAATCCTAATCCAGAGGTTATTCGCGAGTATAATCGCTTGGAACGAGATTACGCGAAGTTGAATCGCGAACTTGGCGAGCTAAAGAATTTACCGGCTGAAACCAGTGATGGTCGCCGCGTTTCTCTCTACGCAAATATCGGCTTGTTGAGCGATGTGGCGTTTGCGCAGATGCACGGAGCGCAAGGAATCGGACTTTACCGTACCGAGATTCCATTCTTATCCCATCGAGATTTTCCCAGCGAAGAAGAACAATATTTGCTTTACAGCCGGGTGGTCGAAGGCATGACCGGCAAACCAGTTACGATCCGGACGTTGGATATCGGCGCCGACAAATATCCAACCTACATGCGCAGCGTGACCACCGAGCCAAATCCGTTCTTGGGTTGGCGCTCTATTCGAATTTCACTCGAAGTGGAGGAGATTTTTAAGACCCAGCTTCGAGCGATTCTCCGTGCCGGTGATCTTGGTCGGGTTCGTTTGCTAATTCCCATGATTACGAGTCTCGAAGAGATCCTAAAGGTCAAAGAAATTCTCGCGGAAGCGAAGGACGAACTTGACCGGGAAAGCACCCCTTACGATCGGCAGATGGAGCTCGGAATAATGGTGGAAGTCCCTGCCGCAGTTCAACTCGCTGACCGGTTTCTCCGCGAAGTTGATTTTCTTAGCATTGGAACAAATGATTTGATTCAGTACATCCTGGCAGTAGATCGTAGCAATCGAAAGGTAGCGAGCCTTTACGAACCTCTGCATCCGGCCGTGCTCTCTGCCCTAAGCGCCACCATCGAGGCGGGCAAAAGACAAGGGAAACGGGTCGGTATGTGTGGCGAAATGGCAGGCGATCCGCTCAGTGCGATTTTACTCCTAGGGATGGGGCTGGAGGAGTTCAGCACGGGCTCGCTTTATATTCCGGTCATAAAGAAAGCGATTCGATCAATTAGCTATCAAGCCGCCAAAGCGGTGGCCGAAATCGTTCTAGAGATGGATTCGGTTGGTGAAATCAAACGATTCCTATTCGAGCAAGTTCGTGAACTCGGCATGGTCGAGCTGCTGGAAATGTATCATTAGCCCGACTTCCGGGGGTTGATTTTTTGATTTGTAAGGGTTATGGTTTAGTTCGAACGATCGTTCGAACTAAGTGAGAGGAACCGTTATGACCAAGATTTCAACTTTTGACGACTGGATAGAGTACTTCCGGCAATGGCAACAGGATATCGGCTACGACCCAGCGCTGCTTGGCAATTACCAGTTTGAAACCAAGCTGGGCGAATTACATTCTCCCGACATCGAGTTCGGTGACTTTAAAGGTCAGGCGAAATGGCAACGGCTCACACAGATTCCCAATCAATCCATTCGCGACGCCTTGATGAATCTGATCGTCTACCAAGGCGATACCGAATTCGCATCGGTCGAGCAACAAAAAAATCTCCTTGATACCGCGCCGACTGAATACGATCGGCAAGCGCTCACCCGCGTCAACAGCGAGGAAATGCGTCATGGCTGGCAAATGTGTTATTTGCTGGTGAACTATTTCGGCGATTCGGGGAAGTTGGAGGCGCGAAAACTGCTCGAGCGGCGCGCCTTCCGCGGCGACCGGCTGTTGGGGTCGTTCAATGCGCCGGTTAATAACTGGCTAGACTTTTTTACCTACACCGAATTTGTCGATCGCGACGGTAAATATCAGTTAACGATGCTTTCTCATTCGGCCTTTGCGCCGTTGGCAGAAAGCGTCACGGCGATGTTGAAGGAAGAATTTTTTCACATGTTTACCGGCCATACGGGATTAACGCGCATTTTGAGAGCCGGCAAGATCCCGATACCGATTATGCAAAAATATTTTAATAAGTGGCTGTCGACCGCCTACGATCTGTTTGGGACTGATCATTCGTCATCGGCGCACTGGACTTACACCTGGGGGTTGAAAGGTCGCTTCGACGAACATGAGGCTACGTTGCCCGCTGAGAAAGATAGATTGAATGATTTGGCGCGCTCTCATTACATGGCAGAAAGCGACAAACTCATCGACCAACTCAATCAATTGATTCCCGCAGACCAACCGAAGCTCTATGCGCCCGATCTCAAATTCAATCGCTCGATCGGCGAATATGTTGGCAAAATGTACAGCGTGACCGGGGAGTCATTAACCCTGGAGGAGTATCAAAAGCACCTGAGCGATGCTCTTCCGACTCCAGAAGATGAACGCATCCTGGCGGAAATCATAAAGGGCAAAGATTGGGTAACCCAGTCGCAGATGAATTAAGTTGTCCGGCCGTCGGCTTATTGCATCTCCGTTTGCAGCCGAGTAAGTAAAACACAAGGAGAAACCCCGTGAGTCGAGTGTGTCTCGTTTGCCAGAATATAGATTGTAAATCGCGTGGCTCGGAGCAGCTCATGACGGAACTGCAAAAGCGGATCGACGATAAAGGGCTGACCGACGTCGAGGTGAAGTCCTATATGTGCTTCGGCGCTTGCCAGGAAGGTCCCAACATCGTGCTTTACCCAGAAAAGAACTGGTACGCCAAAGTGAAGGTGGAGGACCTCGACGAGATCACGGAGCATCTGGCCGGCGGGCCGCACGTTCAGCGGCTCGACACGATCGACTCTTCCCTGAAAGAGTTGATCTATCAACTTCTCGACACGGGGGTTATGTAGTCCATGGAAGGCATCCTTTTCCCGCACGGTGTGCCCGAGGGAAGAGAAAGCTTAAGCGCTTATCGCAGTCGAGGTGGCTATGAGGCGCTCGGCAAAGCGCTCCAGGCATCTCCGGAAGAGCTCATCAAAATAGTCTCCGACGCCGGTCTGCGCGGCCGCGGTGGCGCGGGTTTTCCAACCGGAAAGAAATGGCAATTCACGCGCGAAGCCCCCGAGCAGCCGCGCTACCTAATAGTGAACGGCGGCGAAGACGAACCGGGCAGCAAAAAAGACCGAGTATTGCTCGAGAACTTACCCCATTTGGTGCTCGAGGGCGCCATTCTCGGGGCCTATGCGATCGGCGCAACGAAGATTTATCTCTATATCAATGCCCAATACGACGCTGCGACCCAGAGCATCAATGACGCGATTGCCGAGGCCAAAAACGCCGGCTACTTAGGAAAAAATATTCTCGGCCGCGGTTTTGATCTGGACATTGAAGTCACAGCTGCGCCGCATAATTACGTCGCCGGGGAAGATACGGCGGTAATCGAAGTCATCGAGGGAAAGAAAGCTTGGCCGCGGCAAAAACCACCCTTTCCCGTCACCGTCGGTTTGTTCGGTAAACCAACGTTGGTTAACAACGTCGAAACCCTCGCCAATGTCGCGCCGATCGCTTTGCGCGGCGCCGACTGGTACGGCAAGTTCGGCACGACCGAGAGTTCCGGGACAATGATCTTTTCGTTGAATGACGATGTCAATCGGCCCGGTGTTTATGAGTTGCCCTTTGGCACACCACTACGATATTTGATTGAAGAGTGCGGCGGCGGCATGAAAAACGGCAAAAAAATAAAAGCGATCATGCCGGCCGCGCCGTCATCGGCGTTTCTGCCAGCCGACAAGATCGACACGCCGCTTGATCCCAACTCGATGCGCGACGCCGGCTCGGCGCTCGGATGCGGCGTCGTTCGCTTGATTCCCAAAGGGACCTGCATCGTCGAAGAAGTTTTGAAGATTTCGGAATTTTTCACCGCGGAATCTTGCGGCCAATGTCCCGCCTGTCGTATGGAGACCAGCACACTGACGATGATGCTAAAGAAAGTCCAGGCGGGACAAGGCGGTCAGCCGATCTTAGAGCAGTTCGGAAAAATACTGGCCTTCAATAAAGGCAAAGGGTTTTGTAGCCTCATCGGGATGCCCGGTCCACCGATCGAGAGCGCACTAAAACTTTTTCCCGCCGATTTCGCAGCCCACCTCACCACCGGCAATTGTCCGGAAAATTGATCACCGAGCTGATTTAATTCGGCAACCTTCTCGGCTGCGGCGCGAACAAATCTTGCCTATTCGGTCTACCGGTTGACGCTCTTCACTGCCGCTTGATACTATTCGCCTCGATTCTATTTCGAGGTGTGATCATGCGCGTAAGTCGTGGATTTTTTTTCGTGGCACTCACGATGCTTTTTATTATCAGTGCCGAAGTGCGCGCTAGCGACGAGGCGTTCATTCAAGGCGCCAAAAAAGAAGGCGCGTTGGTAATCTACACCTCGATGACAGTCGACCAGGCGCAGAAACTGAATGACACCTTTAAAGCCAAATATCCGTTTATCCAGCCCTCCATGTTTCGCGCCGTCGGCGAACGCTTGCTGACCAAGATCATGGCCGAGGCGCAAGCCGGCAAGTATGATTTCGATGTCGTTCAGTCCGCCGAGACCCAAGCCTATTTTCTCAAAAGAAAGAACTTGCTTGCCAAGTATGTTTCGCCCGAAGTGAAAAATATCCAAAAACCGTTCTTCGATCCCGACGGATATTGGGCGGCGGTCTACATGATGCCGAACGTGATCGGCTACAACACGCGCCTGGTCAAGCGCAACGAGGTGCCCAAGTCCGATGAAGAATTGTTGCATCCGAAATGGAAGGGCAGGATCGGCATGGATCATTCCAAGCCCGAATGGTTTTCTTGGAAGGTCAAACGCATGGGAGACGAAAAAGGCCTAGCTTACATGAAAAAACTCGGCGCGCAGGAATTCAAGCTTTACTCCGGCCTGACCATCCTGACCAGCCTTCTGGCGGCAGGCGAGTTTCCGCTCGTCCTCAATACCTATTTGCACAATGTCGAAGACGCCAAGCGTAAGAGCGCGCCGGTGGATTGGGTTGCGCAGGATCCGGTTTTTACCAAGTTTCAACCAATCGGCGTTGGCTCCAAGGCCGCTCATCCCAATGCGGCAAGGCTGTACATCGATTTCATGCTCGGCGAAGAAGCTCAAAAGATCATCGCTTCCTTCGGCCGCGTGCCGACGCGACGCGGCATACCGACAACGGCTCAAGGCATCGATAAGCTAACCTACGTCATCGACGACATCGGGTCGGGCGAAGACTTCAACCGATACAACGAGTTCTTCCGGAATATTTTCGGGGCGCCAAAATCCTAGAAAGGTCAAACCTATGAGACTCAAACCGATCCAGTGGCCCAATAATGCGAAGATTGCCGTTAGCTTTTTTGTCGCCTTCGAGGCCTTCGATAAATCCTCTCAGTATCGCCGCAGCGAAGACGGCAAACCCGACTACGCGTCGCTTGCTTATGGCGAATATGGCGGCAAAGCTGGCATCTGGCGCATCATGGATGCGCTAAACGGGAACGGCGTCAAAGGCACCATCGACACCAACGGCCGTATTGCCGAAGATTTTCCCGATGCGTTGAAGGAACTTCACGCCGGCGGCCATGAGATCGTCGGCCACGGCTGGGTCAATGACACTGCGCTATCTTCATTGGATGCCGAGGCGGAGAAAAAACTCATCCGGCGAACTCTCGACGCCCTCGGGTCCGTGACCGGTAAGCGCCCGGTGGGTTGGGTCAGTCCCGGCCATCGAATCAATGAGTATAGTTTGGGTCACTATGTGGATGAAGGCATTTTCTGGACCGGTGACCTGCCGGGACCCGATATCCCACAGCATCGGATTGTCAATGGCAAACCGATCATCATCATGCCCCGGCTGGATTACGCCAACGATTTGAGCCTCCTGTTCACTCACAAAAATCCCGCACGAGTTTATTTCGACAGTTTCAAGGCAGCCTTCGATTGTCTTTACGCCGAAGGCCAAGCCGGCGCGCCCAAGCTCATCGATTGTCTCGTGCACGCGCACATCGGCGGGCGACCGAACATCATCGGCGTTTTTGAAGAATGCATCCGTTACGCCAAGGGTTTCCCCGATGTTTGGTTTGCGACCAAAGGGGAAATCGCCAAGTATTACCTCGATCACTACGTAGCCAAAGCTTAGGGGAGCGTGCATATCGATGAATAGCGCCACCGAAAAATTTCTTACCGGATTAAAATCGAACGACTTGCTGTTGAAGCTGACCTGGGATGAATGGCTGGCGATGGAAGCGCCTTACAGCGCCACTCAAGTAACTACTACCGATGCTTGGACTCGTTATCGGCGCAACGGTTACGACTGGGATATGCATGGCACGTTATATACGCCGGAGAAAGAAACCGATTTGTGTCGGGCTTTCGTTTTCTTTCACGGCGGCGCGGGCAGCGAAAAGATCATGGATCTGACACCTGACGGGCGGCCCGGATTGGCGCGAGTGCTGGCGGCACAAGGATTCAAAGTGCTGGCGCTCACCTATCCGGGCCATTACCCGCTCGGCGGCGTGTGGCCCCAACCGATCGCCGAGCGAAATCCGGTATATCTCAAAGATCGTGACCTGCCCCAGGACGAAATTTCAGACCGCAACCTGAAATGCACCTTCAACGTGATCCTGCAAGGTGCTGGCCTGCTCACCGACGAGCATTTTGCGGGCAGAGAAATCATCGCCTTCGGCCACTCCACCGGCGGACCCATGGCAGCGCACCTCACGCGCTTTTCCAAGAAAGCCAAAGTCATCGGCATCGTCGGCTTCGGCAGCGGCGGACCCGACGGCTGGCGCTTGGAATGGCGCGACAAGACCGGCGCCGAGAAATACGCCGAGAAGCCGATCGATCATGTCTCGCGCCGTTCGCCGGATTCGTTCAAAGAATCGGGCTACGTCGATCCGGAGGATTTAACGCCCTGGGGCGGCGCCAACGATTATATTCGTTTGATCAGTCCGCTGCGCTCGCAGATGAAAACCAGTCTCTGCGACAACCAGCACAATGCCGCCATCGGCATTCTCGAGGAGTATGCCAAGCGCACCGGCCTGCCACGCGACGAATATTTCGATCACTTGCAGGACCCCGATCCCGCCTGGCTGAAAAGCATTCGCGTGCTGCTCACCGTCGGTGAAAACGACAAAGGCCACTGGGTCAAGGGCGACAAGCTCGAACACAAACGCGAAATGTTCATGGGCGCTAAATACGCCGCGACCACGCGCGGCGCGCACGTGGTGCTGATCCCGCGTTATGGACACGTCGGCTATTCCGAACTTTACAACGAAAAAATCGCCTATCTATGGCTCTGGGCGCACAAGAACAGTTATTTCAACTAACGCGCAATCGGTCTCATCAAGGAGGATTCCTCGATGTCCATTAGATGCTTCGTTGTCCTCGTCGCACTGATTCTCGGTTGGCCGATTTCGTCCTTGGCAGCTCAGGCGAAGTCCATGTCCATAGCCGAGCTAGCTCTCTATAAGGGAAAGGACCGGGAAACCATCCTGCTTGAAGGCGCCAAGAAAGAGGGACAAGTCACTTTCTATACGTCAAATACTTGGATGGCGGGCTACGTCTCACAGGAATTCGGCCGGAAATATCCGTTCATCAAGACAAATGTTTGGCGCAGCGACTCAAAAGAGCTGCTCAAGCGCTTGACGGATGAAGCGGCGGCCGGTCGTTACATCGCCGACGTCGTGGAAACGAGTCCCGACTACATGGCGCTCTTGATAGCTGGCAACATGTTTCAAGAAGTGTTCTCTCCGGAACTGGGTCCTTACGACAACAATGTCAAAGTCAAAGGTAAAAACGGCGTATTCCATTGGACCAGTCGTGAGCTTTACATCAGCTTGGGGTTCAACACGAGTCTTACTCCGCCTGCCGACGCGCCAAGAATGATGAAAGATCTGATCGACCCGAAATGGAAAGGCAAAATGTCCATCGCCGGCACGACCACCGGCACGCAATGGATCGGCGCCGTAATCGAAGCCTACGGCCGCGAGTTTCTCGAGAAGATCGCCAAGCAAGACGTCAACGTGCAGAACATTTCCGGCGCCGCCCTTGCTGAGCTCATCGCGTCGGGCGAAGTGCCGCTGTCACCGACGATCTTCAATTCGAATATCACCGTCGCCAAACAAAAAGGCGCGCCGGTGGAGTGGCGGCCGATCGATCCCGTAATTGCGACCACCGGCACTTCCGGCATGGTGATCAAAGCACCCAATCCGCATGCGGCGCTGCTATTCCTTGATTATCTCCACTCCAAAGAGGGACAGGAAGCGGTTCTAAAAGGCGGCCTCAGCTCAGCGCGCAAAGACGTGACATCACCGGACCAAAAGTTCAAAAAGGTTTACATCGAGAGCAAATACCCCCCCGAGGTCATGGAGAGAAAATTCGCCGAGTGGGAAGGTTTGAAGCGCCGCCTGTTCATCAGCAGGCACTGACACCGAACGAGGTAACATCATGTCTTGCACGGTCTTGATCACCGGTGCCAACGGCTTCATCGGTTCGCATACGAGTCGATCGATCGAGGCTCTTGGACATAGAATCGTTCCCATCGACGTCGTGCCGCGCTCGCCGGACCTCTCGCTGCTCGGTATCAGAACGCCGAGCCACATCATGAATGTCACCGATGCTGGAGCTTTTCGCGCGCTCTGCGAAAAAGAGCGGCCTACGCACGTGTTCCACGCCGCGCATCCGCCGCGCAATGAAGATCCGTCCGTGATCAACTACTGCTATCACGCGATGACGAACATCCTGGAAGCGGCGAAGGAATTCGGCATAAAAAGAATTGTTTATTCAAGCTCTGCTTCGATCTATGGCCAACTCAAGAAACCGAACGGGGAATTGGTCAAAGAAGAAGATGCCGTGTCCATCTATCCCACTTATTTTTACCGCGCCGCGAAAACCGTGTCAGAATGGATGGGCGACTTCTACAAAGAGAAACATGGCGTCGATTTCGTCGCCCTTAGATATTCGTCGGTTTACGGCCCGGGCTTATATCGAAGCATCCCACTGGAACTAAAAAAAGGCATCCTCGGCCAGCCCTGTCGGCCGTTTCTCACGCGCCCCCTCGATGACTTGATCTATATCGATGATGTCGTAGATGCCATTTGTCGAGCGTTGTTCGCCGACAAGCGGCTCAGCCGCGCCTACAACATCGGCCTTGATAAGGCTTACATCAGTAAAGATTTGCAGCGCGCGATTCAAAAGGCGCTGCCTGATTTGAAGTTTGAAATCGGCCAGCATCCGAACGCCGCCGAAGTCGCACCTCACCGGGATCGCGACCCGCTGGACATCTCTCTGGCAAAACGGGAGCTCGGCTGGGAACCAAAAATCTATTTGGAAGAAGGCATCGCACGGTTGGCGGCCTGGTTGAAAGAGCACAAAAACACCTTGCGGTTGTGAGGTGGTTCACTGAAGGAGACGGACAATGTTTCTACAACGCGCCCGATCGTTCTTCTATAGGTTCATTTGTCTCGTCTACTGGTCGTGCGCTGCTGCGGCAATGGCTGCCACCCCGCCGATGGCTCCGACGCAACTGGCCGTCTATCAGGGCGCCGATCGGGAGAAAATTCTCATCGACGGCGCCAAGCGCGAGGGGCAGTTCACCCTTTACACTTCACACACCTGGTTCAAAACTTTCGCCGCGAGCTTCGAGAAAAAGTATCCCTTTGTCCGAGCCTCGCAATGGCGCAATGATTCGAAGAACATTATTCGCAAAGTGCTGGAGGAAAACAAATCAGGACGCGCGATCGCGGACATCGTCGAAACCACCGCCGACGGCATGGGCGTTTTGAAACGCGAAGGATTGTTTCAGGAGTACTATTCTCCCGAAGCGCGCTTTTATCCGAACGAGCTTAAGCCGCGGGGCAAAAACGGCTTCTTCTATCTGCCGAATCGTGAAACTTACAACAGCTTGGGGTTCAACACGCAGCTCATTCCTCTGGCCGTCGCGCCGCGAAGTCTTAGGGACCTCATCAACCCTAAATGGAAAAGCAAGATGGCGATCACCAGCACCACGACCGGCGCTCGCTGGATCGGCAACGTGCTGGAAACGTTGGGGCGCGAATTTTTGGATAAGTTGGCCGACCAGGAAGTGAGCGTTCAAGATATGGCGCCCGCGTCGCTGATCAACTTGGTCGTCTCCGGAGAAATTCCTCTGTCGCCGACGATCTTTGATGCCAACGTGACCTTGGCCAAGCAGAAGGGCGCGCCGGTGGAATGGCGTCCTCTGGAGCCCGTCGTCACGACCGTCGGTTCGGCGGCGCTCTTGGCCAAAGCGGCCAACCCGCATGCGGCTCTTCTCTTCATCGACTTTCTGCTTTCCAAGGAAGGACAGCAATTGATCATGAAGGGTGGGCTCTGGTCGCCCCGCGAGGACTTAGGCTCTTTGGAGCAGAAATTTACGAAAAATTATTTGGACGAAAAATATTCGTCCGAAGAGATGGAAGCAAAAATCGGCCAGTGGGAAGGGCTGCTGCGGCAACTCTTCATTCGCAAAAGATAGATAGCCCTACCGGCGCGTAGGGAGGGAGACAACTTTAAGCATGGCAACGAAGATTTTACGCTTGATCTTGGCTAGCTTTATTTGTCTGACGTCCGCCGCGCTCCAAGCTAGCGCTGCAGCGCCGATGACAATCGCGCAGTTAGCTCTGTATCAAGGCGCGGACCGGGAAAAGATTCTGATTGAAGGCGCGAAGCGCGAAGGGCAACTCACCCTCTACGATTCACACACCTGGTTTCGTACCTACGTCAAGGAGTTTGAGAAAAAATATCCCTTCATCAAAGTTTCAGAGTGGCGCAATGATTCTAAGAACCTGATCAGGCGAGCGATGGAAGAATTTAATTCCAGCCGCGCCATTGTCGACGTTATCGAAACGACTTCTGAAGGCATGGGGTTGATGAAACGGGATGGCTTGTTTCAAGAATATTTCACCCCGGAAGCGCGCTCCTATCCCGACACGGTCAAGTCGAAAGGCAAAAGCGGACTCTATTATCTCGGCAATCGCGAAACCTACAACAGCTTGGGGTTCAACACCACGCTGGTTTCGCCCAATGACGGGCCGAAAGCAGTCAAGGACCTGCTCGATCCCAAATGGAAAGGAAAAATGTCCATTGCAGGCACTTCCACCGGGGTGCGCTGGATCGGCAGCACCATCGAGGTCATGGGCCGCGAGTTCCTCGACAAGTTGGCCGAACAGGATATCAAGGTTCAGGACATGTCCGGCGCCGCGTTAGCCGGACTGGTGGCTTCGGGTGAGGTGCCGTTGTCGCCGACAATTTTCGACGCCGACGTGACCGTGACGAAACAAAAAGGCGCGCCGATCGAGTGGCGGCCGTTAGAGCCCGTGGTCACCACTGTGGGCTATTCCGGTTTGTCGTCTAAAGCGCCGCACGCGCACGCGGCCCTGCTCTTTCTTGATTACGTTCATTCCAAGGAAGGACAGCAGTTGATGATGAAAGGCGGACTGTGGTCGCCACGCGAGGACACCGGAACGCGTGAGCAGAAGTTCAAGAAAATCTACCTTGATGAAAAATACTCCCTTGAGGAGATCGAGGGCAAATTTACCCAGTGGGAAAACCTGATGCGCCAGCTCTTCATGAAAAGAAAATGACCACGACTTGTTGAAGCACCGAACGACCATTCTAGAGTTCAATTGCAAAGGAGCACCGTGACAATGAAGTCCCGTCCATTACCATACCCGAATACGATCCTGTACAATGGCAAGATTCGCACCTTCGCCAGTGCGACGTCGACGTGCGAAGCGATTGCGTGCGCGGGTTCGCGCATCGTCGCCACTGGAACATCCGACGACGTTCGCCGCCTCGCCGGCCCGGAAACTCAAGCGATCGATCTCAAAGGTCGGACGGCCATTCCGGGGCTCACCGACACTCATGTGCATCTCTCGGAAAAAGGCACGGCGGAGATGGAGCTTATCGACTGCCGCGATTTTTACGTCGCCGTCCATTCCGTCGCCGATATCTTGCAACGCCTCGCCAATGCCGCCGCTGGCGCGCCCAAAGGATCGTGGATCGTTGCTCATGGCAGCCCGATGCAAGATTTTCGGCTCAATGACAAACGCTTTCCGGATAAGCATGATCTCGATCGCGCCGTGCCGGACAATCCGGTTTCGATTTCTTTCGGCGCGCATATTACGGTTGCGAACACTCTCGCGTTAGCGGCCGCAAAAATCACACGCGACACGCCCGATCCGGCCGGCGGCCACATCAAGCACGATCCCCAAAGCGGCGAGCCCACTGGCGAGCTGCACGAGCGCGCTCAGTTGATCGTCAAGAAAGTCGCGCCGGAATTCAACTATCTGCAGC
>Ga0137376_10000516_pt1 | contig 18066 bp, 16 predicted proteins | sample SagtaG_23_FD_104814 | JGI IMG/M metagenome (GOLD analysis project Ga0137376, IMG submission 104814) | Vadose zone soil microbial communities from Sagehorn Ranch, Mendocino, California, USA - Sage2_L_20_16 metaG | ecosystem: Environmental > Terrestrial > Soil > Vadose zone | place: USA...
AATCCTCGCTTCCATAGACTGATCAGCGAGTTCGAGGGGCGCACGGGCTGTCCTCTGGTCGTCAACACGTCATTCAACGTCAGAGGTGAGCCGATTGTCTGCACTCCGACTGACGCATATCGGTGCTTCATGCGGACGGATCTCGATTACCTCGCGATTGGTCCGTTTCTCCTCGCAAAAGCCGATCAGCCCGCATCGCCTCAGGATGAATCATGGAAAAAGCAGATTCCACTCGATTGACGGCGAGCGAAGGTCGCCGCTTTGCGTGGACGCTGGCGGGAGCGTTTGCCGTCCTCGGTGGAATCGCCTGGTGGCGGGGCAGGGAGCGTGTCGCGTTAGTTTTCGCGGCAGTCGCCGCAATATTTTTTCTCGCCGGCCTGATTGCACCGACGCGTCTCGGCTCTGTCGAGCGAGCGTGGATGGGTGTCGCGCGCGGGATCTCACGCGTCACGACGCCACTCTTCATGGGAATCGTCTACTTTGTTGTGCTCACGCCTATAGGATTATTTCGGCGCGCAGTCACCAAGCACACACTGAGTCCGTCGCAATCGGCGAAAACATTCTGGATCGATCGAAAAAAGATCGACCCTGATGCAGCCCGGCGTCGCATGGAACGACAGTTCTAGGGGAACAGCATGGGATTGATGGGTGAGCTGTGGGCGTTCATGAAGGAGCGAAAAAAATTCTGGCTCCTTCCCATAGTTGTCCTGCTTGTGCTCGTCGGCGGACTGCTCGTTCTGGCGCAGGGCTCGGCGCTGGCGCCGTTCATCTACACGATCTTCTAGCGGCGAGTCCGTAATTTGCCGTGAAAGTTGCCGTGTCCGGTGTTCCCGAATCCCTAGTTTCGGAGATCGTATGACAATGTTCCGATCATTCGTATCGAGTAGCATCGGCGTGTTGGCGGCCGCGGCGTTCGCGGGATGCGCGCACGCTCCTCTCAATCGTGTTGCGGTAGCGTACTCCACTTTCGAGAGCGCGGCGGGCGAGCCGCGTGGAACTGCTTTGCTCTGGCAGGATCCGACGAACATCGTACATGTCGAGCTCCAGTTGAGCGGTCTACCGCCTGGAGAGCACGGAATTCATTTCCACGCCGTTGGAAAATGCGAGGGAGGAGCGACTGCGTTTTCAACCGCTGGCGCTCATTTCAATCCGATTGGCCGGCAGCACGGGCTCAAGAATCCCGTCGGCCCGCATGCCGGTGACGCGCCGAACATCATTGTTAAAGAGGACGGCACGTTGAAGGCGAGCTTCAGAACCGATCGCGTCACTTTAACCGACGGATCGACGACGCTCTTCGATGCCGACGGCAGCGCGATCGTGATCCACGCCGCTCCGGATGATCAGGTATCGCAGCCGGCCGGAAACAGTGGCGCCCGCATCGCCTGCGGCACTCTTAGAAAAACACTCTAACGACTTAACGTCGAACCCCGCAGACTGTTGTCTGCGGGGTTCTAAGTTACGTCGTTCCGCAGTTTCTTATCGAGAGGTGCTCGATCGCCTCGCTGCGGAGAGTGCCGCTCCGCGATAATAATCGGACTCGATCGAATCGATCGCCTTGTCGTACGCCGGTCGCAGTGAATCGTCGATTGGATAGTCGCGAGCCAGCGAGCTGAGCAGCGTGCTCAGCTCGTAGTCCGACTTGATCGATGGCGCGACCGAGAGGACACCGGCCACGATCTCGCGCGTCAGCGGCCGCGTATTCAGGGCTGCATCGAGCGCCGCATGCTTGTAGTAATCCGAATCGATGCTCTTAACAGCCGCGAAATAATCTGGTCGGCTTTGAGCATCGAGGCGTCCTTGCTTGATCAACTTCGTCAATGCTTCCGATTTGTAATAATCGGAAGTCATGTCACTGATCGACTTCAACACAGCGGACGTTGTCGACGCGTCGATTGGCTCTCCAGTGTTCAGAAACGACAGCACTTCCTGCTTGTAGTAGTCTGATTTGATTTTCGAGAGAGCGTCGAGATAGTACCTTCTTGTTTCCGGCGTCACCGCGTTTCTCTTCGCGAGCTGCTTCAGCGTCTCTGCCTGGTAATAATCAGAATTGATTGTCGTGGTCGCCTTGAGCAGGGTTGCAATTGTTGGCGCGTCGAGCTGAGGCCGCGAAAGAACTTTGCCGATCACCTGTGCCTTGTAGTAATCGGATTTCATTCCCTCGGCTGCATCCGCAAAAGCTCGCCACGTGGTTTCATCTGCGTACTTCTGCGAGGCGACTTTTGTGAATACTTCCGCGAGATAGTAGTCCGACGTCATCTCATGCGTCGATTGTTGAACGATTCGCGTAAGCGTCGGCGCATCGAGGTTGATTCCGTTTTTGAGCAGGACCGACAGATACGCCGCCTTCGCGTAGTCCGACGGCATGAGCGACACTTCATCGAGCACTCCACGGGCGCCGCGTGACTCGAAGATTTGCGGGACACGGGTCGCAGCCGCGAAAGCAGTGCGTCGCTCGACAGCGAGAAGCGTGCTCGCGAGCCACGCCTGCGCTTCAGGCGACCATGTAGTTCGCTGGCCATTTACGAAATACTGCCGATCGAGACCCGAATCAGTCGATCTGATCTCCACTCGGCGCGAGTTGCGGCCATCTCGCTCATCGACAGTCAGTGATCCACCTCGTTCGAGCGTCGCAACATCAGAGAGATCCGGACGCAGCGTGAACTTTCCATCCGCGCGCAGCTCTAGCGTGCAATCACCGTTCGAGAACCTGACGGTCGTGTGGGCGAAGCGGGAATCGTCGCTGTTGATGTTGACGCTCGAGTGATCGTTCTTCGCGTCCCAGCAGCTGACCGCTTGTTGGCTCGCTGATTTTTCGCTCGCTGCTTTTCCGCTGACCGTCGCGATGATTCCCATCGGAGCTTCCGCTGACTGCACGGCCTTGATGATCGGGATCGCGGCGACAGCGCTCGAGATCGCGTGAGCAGTAACGCGCGACGCCGCTGCAGGCGAAGGCGAGGCTGAAGCGTCGGCGACCCACGGCGAGAACGTCGCAACAGGAACGACAACACCGAACGACGCCGCGCTCACGACCAGCCGAAGACGACCTGATACGCTGCGTCGATTTCTCTCTCTATCGAGTACCGCGGTGAGTCGTCCCGAAAGCTGTGACCGGCGAGCCATCGCAATCGCAGCATGCGCTGTTGCGCGAGCTGGCCTAAGCGAGCGAGCGACGTCGAGTAATTGTTCGGCGTATTGGGACGCACGCGATCCCTTATCGATCACGCGGTCGTCGCACGCCATCTCGCGTTCAACCTGCATTCGATGGGCGGCCAGCCACACCAACGGGTTGAACCAGTAGACTGCGCACGCGATGCGAGCGGCGAACTGCGTGAGACAATCGAAACGCTCGACGTGTGCGAGCTCGTGAAGGAGGATGTTGCGACATCTCCATTCTGGCCACTCGTTCGCATCGGCAGGAAGGAGTAGGACGGGCGAGATCACGCCCCACGTCATAGGCATTGCGGCTTGGTCACTCTCGAGCAACGTCACACGTCGTCCACTGGCACTCGAACGAATGCGGACGAGAAGCTCGGGCCATCGACCGTCGGTCAATCGTCGCGCCGACGCTGCGATAACGAGAAGACGCAAGCGGCCGATGCAGAAGGGAAAAAGTACCAGAACAAATCCGGCGAGCCAGGCGATCGCGATGATCTTTGTCGTTCCGATTTGAGCGAGGGTGGCTGCAAACGAAATCCTCGGCGTGCTGGGCAAAATCGATGGCTGCGCCAGGGGAAGTCGTTCATTCGACGATTGATCAATCGGCGGTACGACTATCTCAGGTTGCCTGGTCGAAGGTCGAGCGATCGGCGCTTCATTAATAGGCGAGCTGGTTTCAACGAAAACAGCGGGCCGCAGAACTTCCACCGACGGCATTCTCCATTGCGGCAACATCGATCCGATCACGGGCAGTGCAATCGCCGCGCAGACAGCCGTCGCCCAGATCAGATGACGCGAGGCCGCGGACGACCTGCGCCACGTTGCGTTGATCGCTCCGGCAAGGGCGAAGATCACGAAGCTCTTGAGAGCCGCGTCGCCGAGTAGCGTGACTACCCGGTCCCACATGATTGGCGACATCACTTGCCCTCTCCCTTTGCCTGTTCCACCAGCTTGACTAGTTGGTCGAGCTCATCGTCAGAAAGGTTGCGTGCAGACATATCGAGCAGCGCGGCGACAGCCTGTGTTGCCGAGCCGTCGAAGAAAGTGCGAATCATTTGCTTCAACGCCGATTTCTGTGCCGCGGGCCGCGAGACTACAGGAGTGAAGATGTAGCGGGGACCGTCGGACTGGTGGCGCAGGTGCCCTTTCTCTTCAAGAATCCTGAGCATCGCGCGGACCGCTGAGTAGCTCGGCGCTTCCGGGAGATCGTCTTTGATCTCCGCTGCCGTCGCCGACCCTCGGCGATAGAGAATATCCATGATCTGTCGCTCACGGCGGGACAGGCTTGTGGCTGGCGGCATCCAAATCTCCCGGTCGGGTGCTAAGTATTTAGCAGACTGCTAAAAAACTAGCACCCACCCTTCGCCTGTCAAGGGCTTATAAGGCCGGTATCCAGAAGTTGGCTTTGATTGCGAAGAAGTTGCTGCCGATGCTCTTGAATCCACCGAAGAGGTCACCGAGTCGCACGAGCTCGCCGTTAGGCTGGCTGCCCTGGCGATTCTGCTGCCAGACGAAGAAGAACGTGCTTCCCGGACGATACTCCCAGCGTATGACCATGTTGCTGAGCACCGAGCGGACATTGAAGTCGCGGAAGGGAAGCGTGAACGTCGCTGCCCGGCCATCGCTCCCGATAAATCGCGGGTCGGTCACGACGTAGCTCTTGTCCGCCTGCTGAGTGATCGTCGTTCCCTGCTGGCCGTAGCGCAGAATGTCGCGACTCCGCGCAGCAGAAAGCTCGCCGAACTGATAGTATCGCCCGCTTGCCGCAAAAGGCTCGACGAACATTTCCAGCGTGACATCAGGCTTGAGTGTGTAGTTCAGCCGAATATCGGTGAAGAACGTGCTGCGATCGATATAAGCGAATACGTAGCGCTTTCCATATGTAGTGGAGCTCCCGCCTGACAATGCGGCGACGTACTGTCGCGGATCAACAGCACGCAGGTAGTTCGGCTCGGCGGAAAGCTGCCACTGTGGTCCCGGACGAATCGAGAGCAATCCGCTCAATCGATTTGTCGGTGCGCCCCACTCGTCTTTCCCGTAGTAAACGCGGCCCAGCCAGCGCGTCGTCGATGCAGAGCTGTTTCCGAGAGAAATAATTCCGTAATCGCTCGCGCCTGTTCCCATCGATGGCCCGCCGCGCGTGAGGCGTGCGTCCTGCGCTCGAATGTTATATGCCGCCGTGAAGTTGACTACCCAGAAATTCTTGAACGTGCTCGAGCCAAACGCGGTGTACTGAAGGAATTGTGTGTCGCCATCGAAGTTTCGCTCGGTATCTATCTCGAAATTCGCGTCGTAACGCTGCAGTCGTTTGCCCGGCTGTGTCTCACGATAGGTCACGTATCCACCGCCATTTTGTCCGTCGGCAGTTCCGAGTCTACCGACATCGTTGAAATCGAGTCCAGGCGATTCGGCGCCGGCATATGCACCCCCGAGCCAATGCTTGCCCGCAACTTTGTCGATACCGGTGTAGATGTCGTAGCCGCTGATCGATCTTCGCGTTTCATCGAAATGGTATGACGTGGCGTCTGGTCGCTGGAAGTAGTGCGCGCTCCCGCCCTGGACGATCGAGATTGCAGCTGGCTCGCCTTTCACGTCACTGAACCCGGCAAAGCTGCGAATCTGATACGCTCCGCCCTGAAGTCGGAGCAGAAGGTCGACGCCACCGGAATACGCGGCGCGATTGAGAACCGACGACAACGCATCGTCCGCGCTCATCGCACGCTGCATTCCAGTTAGGGTCAAACCAATCGTCGAGGCAGTGTGACCGAATTCTTTTTGAAATCGGCCAATACCGTAGCCGGTCACCGGAGCGACTTCGACTTTACCGAACTGACCGGTTGTTAGATCGTAGCTTCGGGCTTCTTCTCTTCCGGTGACTGCAGCAAGACCACCGACTGATTCGCCATTCGCGAGCCGGCCGGTGAGCTTCGCCGCACCAAGTATGGTTGTGGCGTTCGGATAATCGACGAAACTTCCGGATGCGGGGCCACGCGGCCTCGCGCCAATTCGTCTCGAGTAGAAATACGACGGCCCAAATCCGCGAAGCAGCTGGCTCCCCTCGACGAAAAACGGCCGCTTCTCGGGAAAAAATGTCTCGAACGCCGACAGATTTACTTCGGCTGGATCGGCTTCGACCTGTCCGAAATCCGGATTGACTGTCCCCGCGAGTGTAAGACTCGGTCCGAGTCCCATCTTCAGATCTCCTCCAACGCGCGCGCCGAGATTACTCCCGTTGTCGAATGGATTGCTATGATCGCGCTGGCCGTTAACCGTCGCATCGCTCGCCACGTACGGCATCACCTCGAGCCGGCGCGCCGGTTTGATTCCACGAATTCCTTCGAGCGCGCCCATGCGTGAAGACCAGCCAGTCGCTTTCTTCGGCACGGGAATCCAGAACACATCTTCGTTTCGCGATGGAATCCAGTGGTCGACGTTCAAACCCCAGTGCTGCACGTCAGCAGCATTGAAGCGAAGCTGCGAAAAAGGAATTCGCATCTCCGCGGTCCAGCCCGTGGAGTTGATGTCCGCGGCCGCTTGCCACACGGGGTCGAACGAAAGGTCGACGTCGGTCTCGCTGTCCGAGGGGTGATACCAGTCACCGCGAACTCCCGACGCGCTGATGCCGAAGCTATAGGCCGTGCGCCGATCATGATACGAATCGAAAGACACCCAGATGTGTTCGGCCTGATTGATGTTGTCGCGTCTGCTTATCGGGGCCTGAATGTGCGCTGGATCTTTGCTTATGACTCGCGTGCCTACGTATAACGCGTCGTCATCGTAAAGAAATCGCACTTCCATTTTGTCGTTTGGAACCGCGCCTTCGACAGGATCCTTCTGCACAAAATCAGTAATCGGCGTAGCGCTCGACCATTGCGGATCATCGAGCTTGCCATCCAGTCTGATTTCTCCCTGTAGTCGAACGGCTGTGGCGACCTTCGCCTGCTGCGTTTGAGTGGGCAAAGCATTCTGCGATGCCGCTAGAGCGGGAAAGGCTGCTGCGATGACGAGCGTGGCGATTGTCTTTTTCACTTGGGCTGCGAATGGGAAGATTGCCCGGCCATGCAAACGTGTTTTGTTCCCCTACGATAGGCGCCTGCATAGTGTTACAAGCTTGGATGCTAAAAAATCAGCGATGCTGAATTTTCAACACCAGGCGTGTTTTTGTCAAGGGGGCGCAATTCTTGACTAGCCAAACACAATGACTCGGAAACCTGCTGTTCCCAGATTTTCCGAGAGTAAGGTGGAGCGGCGCCGCCCCGAAAGACGTGCACTTTTTCTGGCGGAAATCAGCCGCACTCTCGCTGAGTCACTCGACTTCGAGCAAACGGTCTCCAGCGTTGCGCGACTCGCAATGCCCGAGCTGGGCGCCTGGAGCATCGTCGATCTCTTCGACGACCGTGGAGAAATCCGCAGGCTATCGATCATTCACCCCAATCCCGCTATGCAGTCCGTCGCGCGCGAGCTTCAGGAAAGTTATCCGCCACAGCGAGGTGACTTGCTCGGTGCCCCGAGGATGCTCGACACACAGCAGCCCGAACTCGTCCCGGAGGTTTCAGACACCTTGCTCGTCGAGTCGGCGCGCGATGAGCGCCAACTGACGTTGCTGCGAAAACTCCGCGTGGACTCCTACATGGTTGTTCCTTTGCGCGCCCGGGGCCGATTGCTCGGTGCTCTGACATTTATCGCCGCGGACGATCAGCTCCGTTACACGCCTCGTGACTTACTCTTCGCCGAGGATCTCGCGTCGCGCGTTGCAACCGCAATGGATAACGCGCGACTCTATCGCGAAGCGCAGACGGCGCGCACCGAAGCACTCGAAGCATTGGCTCGCGCCGCCGAGGCCGATCGTGCGAAAGCCGATTTTCTCGCGGTGATGAGTCACGAGCTGCACACTCCACTCAACGCAATCGCCGGCTTTGCCGAGCTGCTCGAGCTTGGAGTGCAGGGTCCGATCACGCCTCAACAACGAGAAGCAATCGCCCGCATTCGGCAGGCAGAGCGTCAGCTGCTCTCAGTGGTGAATGACATCCTCACCTTTGCGCGGACTGAGAAGGGCCGGCTGCAGATGCGAATCAAAACGGTCGATATAGCAGAGGCGCTCGACCAGGTTCGCTTTGTCGTCGAGCCGTTGCTGCGCGGCAACAAAGTCGAATTCACACTTGAGAATTGTGATCCCCCTCTGTCGGTGCTTGCTGACCGCGATCGTATGCAGCAAATCATCGTGAATCTTCTGTCGAACGCGGTGAAGTTCAGTCCGCCCGGATCCCTGGTCAAAGTCGAGTGCAACAAGGTTGGCAATTGCGCAGAGATCAAAGTGATCGACGTGGGCGCCGGAATTTCAGATGAGATGCTCGATGCGATCTTCCAGCCTTTTGTGCAGGCATCGAGCGGTTTCACTCGCATTGCTCGGGGCAGCGGACTCGGTCTGGCTATCAGTCGTGATCTTGCGCGCTTGATGGGAGGAGAGCTCTCGGTTGAGAGCGAGAAGGGAGTTGGTTCCACGTTCACTCTCAGCCTTCCTCTCGCACCATCGCGCAAAGCGGTGCCATAGCGGCGCCTGGGTCGAATAGATTTCGCGAGCGCAATGGCCACTCTCCGCTCGTTCCTTTCGGGAATCATCGACTATGCCGGGCTCTTTCCGCCCTCTCAGCTCGACATGCAGACCGCCGTCAAGAATTACGCGGAGTATCGCGCCGGCGAGGACCGCGAGCTACTCGGTCGCTTTGTAGTGCCAGCATCGCGGCTTGCAGAATTCGGTGATGCCTCGCGCGGGGTGCTCGAGCGCGGTGACGGTTCCGTGCCCTGGTGTCTGAGCGTGCTCGTCGACGGGCATATCGCTGAAGCGCGCAAGACAATACTTGCATTCACGTCCACGCATATGAGCGGGTCCGAAGCCGGCCATGCACTCTGCGACGCGGTCGAGGTGCTGGCCCGCACCGAACAAGACGTGAGCGAAGCGTCAGCCGCGTTTCCACAACCGATTCGCCGATTCTTTGAGGTGTCATCCGTGGGCGGAGCGCGGAACCTGCTGAGAGCCGTCGCGGCGAGACACGGCTCTGCAAAGATTCGCACCGGCGGAGTGACGCAAAACGCATTTCCTGCCTCTGAGTGGGTCGTGCGTTTCATCGATGCGTGCAATGAGCTGGCCGTTCCATTCAAGGCAACGGCAGGCCTTCATCACGCCGTGTGTGGGTCGTATCCGCTGACCTACGATGCCGAGAGCGCTAGCAGAGCGATGTACGGATTCATCAACGTTTTTCTCGCGAGTGCTTTCATTCGCGCCGGCGTGGGCGAAGCCGAAGCTTGCGAAATACTCGAGGAGAAATCCGCGGACGCGTTCAGCATCCACGATGCGGGAGTGACCTGGCGCTCCCACGAGCTGAGTTGCGACGACCTGCGCACAACCCGCGATCAACTTTTTCTTTCGTTTGGATCGTGCTCGTTTAGGGAGCCGGTTGACGAGGCGCGAGCGCTTGACCTCATCTGATCAGCGCAGCTGGGTCGAAGCCGGGAATGATGAGGCAACGGATTTTCCGTTGTCGAATCTTCCATTCGGAGTTTTCTCCCCGGCTCGATCTCTCGAAGCGCCGAGAGTGGGAGTGGCAATCGGCAATTCGATCGTCGACGTTTGCGCGGCAGTGAACGCTGGTCTCGTGGGCAAATCGGAGGCGGCGACGGCGTGCGAGTCGTCGACGCTCAATTCGCTCATGCAGACGAGCGGCCCCGATCGCATCGCGCTCCGCGATGCACTGACCGATCTGTTGCGCGAAGGGTCCGACGCCGCGCGCCAAGCGCAGCCCCTCCGCGGTGATTTTCTCTTTCCAATCGAGCAAGCGACTCTATATCTGCCAGTCGCGATAGGCGATTACACCGATTTCTACGCGTCCATCCACCACGCGACGAACGTCGGGAAAATGTTTCGTCCGGACAATCCGCTCCTGCCTAATTACAAGTATGTCCCGATTGGCTATCACGGTCGTGCGTCTTCCATCGTCGTGAGTGGAACGCCCGTTCGCCGTCCTGTTGGACAAACACGCCCTGCCGATGCCGCGACTCCAGCGTTCGGACCTTCGCGGATGCTCGACTATGAATCAGAGCTCGGGCTTTTTGTCGGGAAGGGAAATGATCTCGGATCGACCATTGCGATCAGCGATGCGGAGGATCACGTCTTCGGCTATTGCCTGGTCAACGACTGGTCAGCGCGCGACATACAGACCTGGGAGTATCAGCCGCTCGGTCCTTTTCTCGCGAAGAATTTCGCGACGACGGTTTCACCGTGGGTTGTTACCGCTGAAGCTATCGAGCCTTATCGAGTACCAGCGTCCGCGCGGCCACACGGTGATCCGCCGCCTCTCGATTATTTGTCTTCGAAAAAAAATGATGACTCGGGCGGCATCGACGCGACTCTCGAGGTTTATCTGTCGTCCAAAAAAATGCGCGATCGAAATGTCTCACCTGCTCTTCTGAGCCGGGCACCGTTTTCGGTCATGTACTGGACGATGGCCCAGCTTCTAACGCACCACGCCAGCAACGGCTGCAATCTGCGAACGGGCGATCTCATCGCGAGCGGAACAGTTTCGGGGCCAACACCTGATTCACTCGGCTGCTTACTCGAGGTGACGAAGCGCGGCGCGAATCCTGTAACACTGCCGACAGGTGAGACGCGAAAATTTCTGGAGGACGGGGACGAGGTGATAATGCGCGGCCACCTCGGCGCGGACGCTCGTCCGAGAATCGGATTTGGCGAATGTCGGGGTGCGATTATCCCGGCGATTTCATAAGAGAGCACAAAGATGTCACGTGACAACGGACACTCCCCCAACGGACTGTACGAGATTCGGCGCTCGGAAATTCAGGGACGCGGGGTTTTTGCCACACAGCGCATACGAGCGGGTCAGAAGGTTATTGAGTACACCGGAGAGCGCATCTCCAACAAGGAGGCGGATCGCCGATACGACGATGAGAGCATGCGCCGGCATCATACTTATCTATTCACCCTCGACAAAAAAACCTGTGTCGATGGGAACAGCGGCGGCAATGACTCCCGCCTGATCAATCATTCATGCGACCCGAACTGTGAGGCGATAATCGAGGACGGCAGGATCTGGATTTATGCCAGGAGGAACATTCAGCCCGGCGTCGAGCTTGCGTACGACTATCAATACGAGCGGACTAAAGATCCGGCGGACGAGAAGTTCTACATATGCAAGTGCGGATCGCCGAGATGCAGAGGATCGATTATGAAGCCGCCTCGAAAGAAGAGGAAGAAAAAGAGAACCGCGTAGAGACAGGTCCGAGGTCACAGCCTCAAGGGTCTCCAGGCGCGAGGCGAGGCGCGAGGATTTCATGTCATTCCTGGAACCTCACCTCGAGGCTGGAAGCCTCGAATTCTGTGACCTCGGACCTGTCTTTGCACCGTTGGGAACCACGCTCCCAAAAATTGGTATGTTATTCCGTAGCTTCCTTCCTCATTTCACCGGATTTCATCTCTAAGGAGCATCTGAATGCATTCCACTGCACGGCCCTTTGCATTGGCCGCTGCCATGCTCGCAATCGCTTTGCCCGCGAGCGCACAAAACACGTACCATCAAACAGTCCCACTCGATCCAGCAAATCTCGATCGCACCGCAAATGCATGCGTCGACTTCTACCAGTTCGCGAATGGCGGCTGGATCAAGAACAATCCCATTCCGGCCGCGTTCTCGCGCTGGGGCAGCTTCGATGAGCTGAGCGAACAGAATCAGCAGAATCTCACGAAGATCCTCGATAAGGCAGCGGCCGACGCAAAGGCGGCGCAGGCCAAGGCGAGCACGAAAATGCTCGGCACTTACTACGCTTCGTGCATGGATTCAGCAGGCGCAGAGAAGCTCGGTGCCGCGCCACTCAAGCCGCGGTTGGCGAAGGTCGATGCGGTTACGACTCGCGAGGGACTTCAGACCGCGATCGCGCAGCTACAAGGTGAAGGCATCACCGCGGCATTCAATTTTGGATCTACGCAGGATTCCAAAAACAGCACTTCGGTAATTGGTGGTGCGGGCCAGGCCGGTCTTGGACTTCCTGATCGCGACTACTATACGAAAACGGACTCAGCGTCGGAGACCATCCGGAAGAATTATGTCGCGCATATGCGCCGGATGTTCGCGCTCGCGGGCGAAACGGAAGATCAGGCCGAAGCCGATGCAAAGCGCGTGATTGATCTCGAGACGGCGCTCGCTCGCGCGTCTCTCACGCGCGTCGAGCAGCGCGATCCAGTAGCGACCTACAACTACAGGACGCCGGCTCAGCTTGCCTCGATGACCCCGCATTTCAACTGGACGCAGTTCTTCAACGATTTGGGCACACCGAATGTGCCGGCAGTCGACATTCAAAGTCCGAAATACTTTGCGTCCGTCGATAGTCTGCTCGCAAACGCACCAATCCCGGATTGGAAGGCATATCTCCGGTGGCGAGTCATCCGCTCGTCGGCTCCGTACCTGAGCTCTGATTTCGTCAACGAGAATTTCAACTTCTCGAAGACACTCACTGGCCAGAAGGTCCTGCTCTCACGCGAGAAGCGATGCACTCGTCTCACAGACGGCGGGCTTCGCGATGCGCTTGGACAGGCGTACGTTGCCGAATACTTCACGCCGCAGGCGAAAGCTCGCGCGCTCGACATGGTGCACAACCTCGAGGCCGTGTACCGCGACCGACTTGCCAACCTCCCGTGGATGAGCGAGCCGACGCGTCAGCAGGCGCTGGTCAAGCTTCAGGCGTATGCCGAAAAAATCGGATACCCCGACAAGTGGCGCGATTATTCGACGCTCAACATCACGAACGGTCCGTTCCTCAACAACGTGATCGCGGTGAACGTGTACGAGAACAAGCGCGACCTGAACAGGATCGGCAAGCCACTCGACCGTTCTCAGTGGGGAATGACTCCAGCGACGGTCAACGCGTACTACAACCCGCAGATGAACGAGATCGTTTTTCCGGCGGGAATTCTTCAACCGCCATTCTTCTCGCCTGCCGCGGACGATGCCGTGAATTACGGTGGAATGGGAAGCGTGATCGGACACGAGATGGGGCACGGCTTCGACGATCAGGGCGCGCAGTTCGACCCACAGGGAAACCTGAAGAACTGGTGGAGCCCCGAGGATCTGGCAAAGTTCAAGGCTCGCACTACGATGATCGCCAACCAGTACGACGTGTACACCGTATTGGACAGCATTCACGTCAACGGCAAGCTCACGCTCGGCGAAAATGCGGCTGACATTGGTGGCCTCGCCGTCGCGTATGCTGCGCTCGAGAAGGCGTTGCAGGGCAAGCCGCGGACGACGATCGACGGATTTACTCCCGAGCAGAGATTCTTCCTGGCATGGGCTCAGATCTGGCGTCAGAACGTCACACCACAACAGCAGAAGGTGCTGATCAATATCGACCCGCATTCGCCAGGCAGGTGGCGGACGAATGGGCCGTTGTCGAACATGGTCGAATTCGCCCAGGCCTTCGGTTGCAAGCCTGGCGATCCTATGGTTAGACCGGAAGCGCAACGAGCGACTCTCTGGTAGACCGGATTGACGGATTGACGGATTGACGGATTGACGGATTGTGGGATTGACGGATTGAGGGATTGAGGGAGTATCCGTTAAATCTCTCTATCCGTCAGTCCGTCAATCTGTCTATCCGTTCCCGCTATGCCCGCCATTCCGTTCTTTCACCGCGAAACCTCCGGAATTCGAGTCACGGTTCGGCCGATGTACTTGCGCGATCAATCAGAGCCGTCGCAGCAGCATTACGTGTTCGCGTATTTCGTCCGCATCGAAAACGTCGGCCAGCAGGCCGCGCAGCTCATGTCACGCCGCTGGCTCATTCACGATTCGGCGGGCGAGGACATCGAAGTCAAAGGGGAAGGCGTAGTCGGGGAGCAGCCGGTCATTCAGCCCGGTGGCGTGCATGAGTACCAGAGCTTTTGCATCCTCAAATCGGGCGAAGGCTACATGGAAGGACACTATAATTTCGTCGCTGCCGACGGTAACGCGTTTCGCGCCGAGATCCCTCGTTTCATTCTGAGCGCCAGCCAGTCCACGAGTCTTCCATCGTAGCTCGAGCGCGGGAACGACAGTTGCGCGTGTCGCGCGCGATATGAGCATTTACGACATCTCGATGCCTGTTCAGACCGGGGGAATCGTTTACCCGGGTAATCCGGAAATCCACATCGAGCCGCAACAGGCGATTTCAAAGGGTGCCGGAGCGAACGTGTCGTCGATCGCTTTTGGCTCGCACACGGGAACGCACGTCGACGCGGCAAAACATTTCTTCGACGATGGGGAGACCGTCGATCGCATTCCCATCGAGAGATTCATCGGCACCGCAATTCTTCTGGCATTCCCCGACAGTATCATGTCCATCGGGGCCGCTGATCTCGAGAAGCAGCCCATCGGCTCACATAAACGCGTATTGCTTCGCACGCGGAATTCTTCGTTGCTCGGCGGTCCGCAGTTCGCAGTCGATTACACGTTTCTGGCGCCCGACGGTGCGCAGTATCTCGTCGATCGCGGAGTCGAGCTCGTTGGAATCGACTATCTCTCTATCGAGCAGTTCCATTCCGGTCATCACCGAACTCACATCACTTTGCTCGAGCACAAAGTCGTAATTGTCGAGGGGCTCGACTTGAGCATACCGCCGGCGGGCGTTTATCAGCTCATTTGCCTGCCGCTTCGCCTTGCAGGACTCGATGGTGCGCCAGCGCGCGCTGTTCTCGTAGGCTGAAGCGATGACGATCAATCACGTTTTCTTCGACATCGGCGGCGTACTCGGCACCAACGGATGGGACCGCCGTCAACGCACGGAAGCCGCGCAAGTATTTGGTATCGACCCGGAGGATTTTGCTCGACGACACGAGGAAGTAGTCGAGGCATTCGAATCAGGAGAGATGTCGCTCGACGATTACCTCGATCGAACGGTCTTCGTGCGTCCGCGCAGCTTTACGCCGGAAGATTTTCGAAAATTCATGCATGGTTGCAGCAAGCCATTTCCCGATAGCATCGCCGTCGCGCGCGCTCTTGCCGAGTCGGGCAAGAATCGCATGTGCACCACGAGCAATGAGGCAGGTGAGCTGAGCCGCTACCGCATCCGTCTGTTCGGCCTCACCACGATTTTCGATACGTTCATCGCGTCAGCGTGGATCGGAGTTCGCAAGCCGAAGCCAATCTTCTACGAGCGGGCTCTCGCGATCACGTCTGCACGTGCGGAAGATTCAATTTTCATCGATGACCGCGAGGAGAACCTGGTGCCTGCGCGCGCCCTCGGCTTTCATACCATTCATTATGAGTCAGCGGATCAGCTGCGGCGGGAGCTCGTTGCCGCTGGACTCAGCTTAGTCACTCAACCCGGATAACAAATGCAGCTCGCGATGATCGGCCTCGGCAGAATGGGTGGGAACATGACCGAGCGATTGATTAGGGACAAACATCAAGTAGTCGTGTTCGATCGTAGTCCCGAGGCGATACAGAAGTATGCCAAGCTCGGAGCGATCGGCGCATCGTCACCGGCCGACATTGTTGCGAAGCTCTCGGCGCCGCGCGTTGCGTGGATAATGGTCCCTGCAGGGAAGCCGGTTGACGACACCATCGTAGCATTGCTTCCAGGCCTATCGAAAGGCGACGTGATCATCGATGGAGGGAATTCGAACTTCCACGATTCGATGCGGCGTGCATCGGATCTCGCGCCGAAAGGAATTCATTTTGTCGATTCGGGAACTAGCGGTGGAATCTGGGGACTTGAGAACGGATACTGTCTGATGATCGGCGCTTCGGATGAGGCTTTCGCTCTTTGCGAGCCGATTTTCAAATCACTCACGCCACCCGATGGCTACGGTCATATGGGTCCTCCAGGCTCGGGTCATTATGTGAAGATGATTCACAACGGAATCGAGTACGGCGCTCTGCAGGCGTACGCCGAAGGCTACGAGATTCTACATGCGTCGAAAGATTTCAAGCTCGATCTGCATCAGATTGCGAAGGTGTGGAATCATGGGAGCGTAGTTCGCTCATGGCTCAACGAGCTCGCTGAGCTGGCCTTCGCCCACGATCCCAACCTCGATCAGTTGAAAGGCTTCGTCGAAGATTCAGGTGAGGGGCGGTGGACCGTTCAAGAGGCAATCGATCTCGACGTTCCCGCTCCTGTGATCACACTGTCATTGCTCGCTCGACTTCGATCGCGCCAGGCCGATTCGTTCTCTGCAAAAGTGATTGCGGCACTGCGCAACGAATTCGGCGGTCACGCGGTGAAAAAAGCATGACCATTCCTCGCGTTACACCGGTTGCAACGAAGTCAGTCGCGACATCGCACACGCGCGATCGCACCGATCCGTGTACGGCGGTGATCATGGGTGCCGGCGGGGATCTCATGGGACGTAAGCTGATGCCGGCGATTTACTATCTCGCGGCGCAACACCTTCTGCCCGACGACTTCGCGCTCGTCGGAGTCGGACGTCAGCCAATGCAACACGCGGATTTCGCGAAGTCGATGCGTGACGCCCTCGATCGCTCAGATGAAGTGAAGTCCGTGGACTCTGCCGCGTGGGATTGGCTGTCGAAGCGAATGTGGTACGCGTTCGGCGACCTCTCGGACGTACAGGTCTACGATGGAATCAAACGGTGTCTCGAGGAAATCGAAACACCCAAGCCTCAACAGAATCGGAATCGACTCTTCTATCTGGCGATTCCGCCAAGTGTATTCGAGACAACCGTGGAGCATCTCTCGTCGAGTGGTCTCGCGCAGCGTATCGCGCCGGACTGTGAGCCGCCGTGGGCTCGCGTAGTAATCGAGAAACCATTTGGGCGCGATCTCGAATCAGCGCAAGCGTTGAATAAAGTCGTCCTCGATCGCTTCGACGAGCATCAGATCTATCGCATCGATCATTATCTCGGAAAAGAAAGTGTTCAGAACATTCTCGTTTTCCGGTTTGCAAATCCGCTCTTCGAGCCACTGTGGAATCGCCAGTACATCAAATCAGTTCAGATCACAGTCGCCGAGACTGTCGGCGTCGAGGGTCGAGGAAAGTATTACGAGGAAGCGGGCGTCGTTCGGGACATGTTCCAGAATCACTTGCTGCAGCTCTTATCGCTCGCCGCGATGGAGCCGCCGATTGCATTCAATGGAAACGAAGTACGCGATGAGAAGGTGAAAGTTTTGCGATCGATCCGTCCCCTTATTAATAACGGCGAGTCGCCACCAGTTGTTCTCGGCCAGTACGCTGCCGGCGATATCAACGGCGAACATGTGCCGGGCTATCGAGAAGAGAAGGACGTCGATCCAAAGTCGGTGACGCCGACGTTCGCTGCGATTCGTTTTTCGATCGACAATTGGCGCTGGAAGCACGTTCCATTTTTCGTGCGATCGGGGAAGCGATTGCCGGAGCGAAAATCGGACATCGCGATTCAGTTCAGGTCTCCGCCCGTGCTGATGTTTGGCCAGGATGAGCTCGAGCGTCGTTGTCCGAGCACTCTCATATTGCGCGTGCAGCCCGACGAAGGGATCTCACTCAGATTTCAGGTAAAGACCCCGGGTGCGGACAAAGAGCTGACTCCTGCTTTGGAGATCTCACCTGTAGACATGGACTTTTCATACGCAGAAGCATTCGGCGCGGAAACGCCGCCGGCGTATCAGACATTGCTGCTCGACATAATGATCGGCGATCAGACATTGTTCACGCGCAGCGATGAGGTCGAGGCGGCGTGGCACATCATAGATCCATTGTTCAAGTACCTCGAGAAGAGACACCTTCGCGACATTCCAAAGTATCCAGCCGGCGCCTGGGGACCGCGCGAAGCAGAAGAGCTGATGCGAGGAGCGCACGGTCATTGGCTGTAGCTCCACTAGTTTGCGTCGCCGCGGTACTGATATCGTCAACGGGTTGCAGCGATAGGG
>Ga0137376_10000521_pt1 | contig 18029 bp, 17 predicted proteins | sample SagtaG_23_FD_104814 | JGI IMG/M metagenome (GOLD analysis project Ga0137376, IMG submission 104814) | Vadose zone soil microbial communities from Sagehorn Ranch, Mendocino, California, USA - Sage2_L_20_16 metaG | ecosystem: Environmental > Terrestrial > Soil > Vadose zone | place: USA...
CGGGCCCAAGAAGCGCCGCCGCGAGAGTACCCGCTTTCCGCGCGCCGGTCACAACGACGACCACTCGATGCGCCGCCGCGAGCACCGGCGGCGTGATCGTCACCCGCGCGACGAGCGGCTCCTCCGTCACCTCGTTCACCGACACCCCCGCAACGTGCACAGTTGCCGCCAGGGCCCGGCAGCCGGGCATCAGTGACGCCACGTGCCCGTTGGTGCCGACGCCGAGCAGCACGGCATCGAAAACCGTGTCGTCGAGCGCCGTCGCGTATCGTGCGGCGATGGCCTCGGGGTCGACGAGCTCGACGGGCGGCGGATGGATCCGCGCCGCCGGGACGCCACGCGGCCCGAGCAGCGACTCGCGTGCGGAGCGCACGTTGCTGCGGGGATCGTCGGGCGGCACGCAGCGCTCGTCCCCCCAGTACCATTCGATGCGGTCCCACGGCATGTCGGTGCGAGCCGCGAGTGCGACCATCACCCCATGCCCGCCGCGGCCGCCGGAGAGCGCCACGGTGGCGCGGCCGCGGCTCGCCGCCGCGCGCAACGTTTCCGCGACGAGCTCGGCCGCGGCAGCGAACGCCTCGGCGTCGGTCTCATAGATGTCGACGTCCACCTCGCCGTCTTAGCGGATCGGCGTCGGGGCGGCGACCGCGTTGACGGCCGCCGAGGCCGGGTATAGCGCGGAGGCATGCCGCCGGTGGCGCTTACCATCGCGGGCTCGGATCCGGGAGGCGCCGCGGGTCTTCAGGCGGACCTGAAGACGTTCCACGCCTTCGGGGTCTACGGCGCGAGCGTCGTGACGGCGCTCACCGCGCAGGACACCACGGCCGTGCACGCGATCCTGCACGTCGACCCGCGCTTCGTCGGCGCGCAGCTCGATGCGGTGCTCGCCGATCTGCCGGTCGCGGCGGCGAAGACCGGCATGTTCGGTCGCGCCGCCACCGTCGAGGTCGTGAGCGCACGCCTCGCGGCACACCCCGTCGCGCATCTCGTCGTCGACCCGGTCCTGTTCGCGACCGCCGGTCAGACGTTGACCGAACCGGCGGCGGTCGATGTGCTGCGGCGAACGCTCCTGCCGCTCGCGACGCTCGTCACACCGAACCTCGCCGAAGCCGCCGCCCTCACCGGCCGGCCCGTCCACGACGTCGCCGGCATGCGCGATGCGGCACGTGCGCTCGTCGACCTGGGCGTCCGCGCGGCGCTCGTCACCGGCGGCCACCTGCCCGGAGCGCCGGTCGACGTTTTGTGCGCCGACGGCGCGCTGCATGAGCTCGGCGGTCCGCGCGTCGGCGAACGCCCGGCACACGGTGCGGGGTGCACGCTGTCCGCGGCGATCACGGCCGGCCTCGCGATGGGCTTCACGCTCGCCGACGCCGTCGCTCGCGCGCAGCGCTACGTGCATCGCGCGCTCGCGTCGGCGCCCCCGATCGGACGCGGGTCCGCGCCGCTGAACCATCTCGTCACGCCGGAGCGAGGTAACGACGAATGCACGCCGCACCGTATTGCACCGCCATCGGCGCGCTGCTAAGCACCGAGCGGGCATGGGACGGAAACTGTTCGTCGGCAATCTCGCTTACGGAGTGACCGACGACGACCTGCAGCAGCTTTTCTCCCAGGCCGGCACGTGCGAGTCGGCGTCCGTGGTGGCGGACCGTGAGACCGGGCAGTCGCGCGGCTTCGCGTTCGTGATGATGGCGAGCGCCGACGATGCGGAGCGCGCGCGCAAGCAGCTCGACGGGACGGATTTGAAGGGGCGTCGCCTGCGCGTAGACGAAGCGAACGACCAGTCGACGCCGGGCGCCCGCGCGCGACGTCCGGGCGGAAGAGGTCCGGGCGGCGCCTCCGAACGCCACCGGCCGTAGCGAAGGACGCGCGCGCGCCGCGGCTTGACAAGATGCGCGACGGCGGTGACCATCCGCGCATGCCCCAGGGCGACTCGTTCGCGCCGACCCTGTTGATCGCGATGCCGCAGCTGCAGGACAAGAACTTCACCCGCAGCGTGATTCTCCTCTGCGAGCACAGCGGCAACGGTGCGATCGGCTTCGTCGTCAACCGACCGACGGATCTCCGCGCCGCGCAGGCCGTCGCGCTCGATCCGCCGGTGCAAGGCGACAGCGGGCTCATGCTGTGGAGCGGCGGGCCCGTCGAGCCGCAGCGCGGATTTCTCCTGCTCGGCGACGACCCGGGCGTCGACAACTCCGAGCAGATCGCGGACGGGTTCCATTTGACCGCCTCGGTCGACGTGCTGCGCCGTCTCCTGGAGGTCAGCCCCGACGAGCTCGCCCATCGGCGTTGCCGGCTGCTCCTCGGATACGCCGGATGGTCCGCCGGGCAGCTCGATCGCGAGCTCGCCGCCTCGGCGTGGCTGTCGGCGCCGCCGGATGCGGATCTGGTCTTCGAGTCGGCGCCGGAAGACATGTGGGAGCGGGCGATACGGAGCCTCGGGGTGGATCCGATGGCGCTCACGCTTGGGCCCGGGGTGCAGTAGGCGCGGGGTGGCGGGACGGGGCGCCGCCGCGGCTCGCGGTCCTCGCTCCACGCGCGACTCGTAGGCCGAAACGTCCCCCCGAAGCTGCAGGCGCGCGCGGGAGCTGCGGGCTCGCCTCGGCGGCGCCCCGTCCCGCCTTACACGCGCGTCTGCATCGCGTGCGCTGCGTGCCGTCCGGGGCGCGCGAGGCTGCGGACCGCCGAAGGTGCGTTTTTAGAGCTGGGCGGCGCGGGTTGGGCGGGGGGACGAGGCGGACTCGACGGCGGCGACCTGTGCCTCGGATCGGCGGGGGCGCAGCCGTCGCATGCGGGCGGCGACGGCGGTGAGCCACGCGGGACGGAGGGTGCGGAGGTCGTCGAAGAGGGAGTAGGCGACCGGGGTGATGAGGAGTGTGATCAGCAGCGAGAGCGCCTGGCCGCCGACGATGACGCGGGCGATCGAGCCGCGTGAGCCGGAGCCCGGACCCTGCCCGAGCGCGATCGGCATCATGCCGAAGATCAGCATGACTGTGGTCATCAGGATCGGCCGTAGACGCACGCGATTGGCTTGCCGGATGGCCTCGTCGCGCGGCACGCCGCGCGCGCGGAGCGTGTTCGTGTAGTCGATCTGCAGGATGCCGTTCTTCTTGACGATGCCGAAGAGCATGAAGAGACCGAGCATGCTGTACACGTTGAGCGCCTCGCCGAGCCACATGAGCGAGAGGAGCGCGAACGGCACCGTCAGCGGCAGCGCCAGCATGATGGTGACGGGGTGCACGAAGCTCTCGAACTGCGCGGCGAGCACCATGTACATGAACACGATGCTCAGGCCGAAGGCGAGCAGGAAGTTGATGTTGCTCTCGGCGAGCGTCTTGGCGCGCCCCGTCCACTGCACGTTGTAGAGCGGCGGCATGTCGAGCTGCGCCGCGACGCGGTTCACGTGCGCGACGGCCGTGGCGAGCGGCAGCTCGGGCAGCAGGTTGGCGACGATCGTGACCGCGCGCTGCCGGTTGACGCGGTCGATCTCGGCCGGCCCGACGTCTTCGCTCAAGCGCACGAGGTTCCGGAGTCGGACGAGCGCGCCGCCGCGGGCTCGGACCGTGAGGTCGCCGACGTCCTCCGGCGTGCGCCGGTGGCCGGCCTCCGCGCGCAGCCAGATGTCGTACTGCTCGTCCGCCTCCTTATACTTAGAGATCGGCTGACCGGCGACGTAGGTCTGGACCGTCGCAGCGATGTCCTGGACGTTGATCCCCTGGTCCGACGCCTTCTCACGGTCGATCAGCAAGCGCAGCTCCGGCGTCCGGACGGCCAGCGTCGTGTCGACGTCGACGAGGCCCGGCAGCTCGCGCATGCCCGCCATGAGGCGGTCGGCGTAGGTCTGGAGGCGGCCGAGATCGGGACCACGGAGGTTGAGCTCGACGTCAGAGAGCCGCTGTCCACCCGTGGAGAACGGGTTCACGCCCTGGACGCTGGCGCGCAGGTCCGGGTATTCGGTGAGCAGGCGGCGCGCGTCGGCCATGACGTCGAACTGCGAGAAGCGCCGCGCGCGCAGGTCGACCATGCGCGCGTAGATCGATCCGCTGGTCACGTCGCCTTCGCCGGCCTTCACCCGTCCCGACGTGTCGCCGATCGTCGCCAGCACGTCCGTGACGCCGCGGAGCGCGCGCACCCGGTGCTCGATCTCCGCGAACAGGCGCGACGTCTCGGCGAGCGTGAAGCCGCCCGGTGTGCGGATCGAGATCTCGAACTCGCTCTGGTCGTCCTGCGGCAGGAACGTCTTCCCGACCCGGCTGAAGAGCGGTCCGGTGGCGAGGACGATCGCGATGGCGACGAGCACGATCACCCAGCGATGGCGGAGCGACCAGGCCAGCACGCGCCCGTACCCGCGCTCGACGAGGCGGTAGAGCCGGCCGCCTTCCGACGCGTGGCCACCGCGCCGCCGCAGCATCCGGGCGCTGAGCGACGGGGTCAGCGTGAAGGAGACGAGGAGCGACACGAGGATCGCCACCGCCACCGTCAGGCCGAAGCTGTGGAAGAAGCGCCCCACGCGGCCGGCCATGAAGGCCACGGGCAGGAAGATGATGATGAGCGAGAGCGTCGTTGCCATGACGGCGAGCGCGATCTCCGCCGTGCCCACCGACGCCGCCTGCCGCGGCGGCATCCCCTCCTCTTCCACGTGACGGTAGATGTTCTCGAGCACCACCACGGCGTCGTCGATCACGATGCCGACGGCGAGCACGAGCGCGAGCATGGTGACGTTGTTCAGCGTGAAGCCCATGTAGCGCATGAAGGTGAAGGTCGAGATCACAGACGTGGGAATCGCGATGCTCGCCACCACCGTGCTGCGCCAGTCGCGGATGAAGAGGAGAACGGTCAGCGCGACCAGGATCGCGCCGAGCCACATGTGGACGCGGACCGTCTCGATCGACGCCTTGATGAACCGCGACTGGTCGCGGATGCCGCGCATCTCGATGTCCGCGGGCAGCACCGCCCGGAGGCGGTCGAGCTCCGCCTGCACCCGGTCGATCACCTCGACGGTGTTCGTGCCGGACTGCTTGCGGACGACGAGCTGGACGGCGTTCTCGCCGTTGAGACGCGACAGTGTGCGCGGCTCCACGATGCCATCCTCGGCCGTGCCGATGTCGCGCACCCGGAGCGGCCGCTCGCCCCCGCGCGCGACGATGAGGTCGCCGAACTCCGCCGCCCGCTCGACGCGGCCCATCGTACGCACGACGAGCTCCCGGCGCGTCTGGTCGAGCCGGCCGCCCGGCAGCTCCAGGTTCTGGCGCTGGATCGCTTCGCGCACCTCGCCGATCGAGAGACCCTGCGCCGTGAGGCGATCCGGATCCACCGAGATGTTGATGGCGCGCTCCTGCCCGCCGAGCATGATGACCTGTCCGACACCGGCGAGCGTCTCGATGTCCTCCTTCACCTGCCGGCGCGCGAGCTCGGTCACCTCGCGCAGGTTCCGGCGGCCCGAGAGCGCGATGCCCATCACCGGAATCGCGTCCACGTCGAACTTGTCGATCACCGGCGGGTCCGTACCGACGGGCAGCTGCGCCAGGACGGTCGCCACCTTGTCGCGCACGTCTTGCGCCGCGGTGTCGCGCGACTTCTCGAGCACGAACTGCACGACGATGGTCGACAGGCCCTCCTTGGTAATGCTGCGGAGCTCGTCGATGCCGTCGATCGTGTTGACCGCCTCCTCGAGGACCTTCGTGACGCCGGTCTCCATCTCCTCGACGCTCGCGCCCTTCAGCGTGGTGGTGACCGTGACGATCGGGAAGTCGATGTTCGGAAAGAGGTCGAGCCCGAGGCTACGGTAGGAGAAGAGGCCGAACACGACCAGCGACATGATCAGCATGGTCGCGAACACCGGGCGGCGGATGAAGACGTCGGCGAAGCGCATGCGGGCCTCGTCAGGCGCCGGGCGCGGCGTCGGCGCGCACCACGACCGGCGTGCCGTCGGCGAGCTTGGAGAGCCCGCTCGTCACCACCTGCACGCCGCGTGCGACTCCTTCCGCGATCTCGACCCACCCGTCGCCGAGGTCGACACCGAGCACGACCTGTCGCTCGTGCGCGACCCCCTCTTCGATGACGAACACCTTCGTGACGCCCGCGAACGTGCTGAGGGCACTCCGCGGCACGGCGAGCGCGCGGTCGTCGCGCCGCACGACGACCTCGCCGTGGCCGAAGAATCCCGGCCGCAGCCGATGGTCCTCGTTCGGCACCAGCGCCTCGAACGCGAGCGAACGGACGGCCGGGTCCGAGGCGGCACCGATGCGGCTCACGTGGCCGACGAACGTCTCGCCCGGGAAGGCGTCGACGGTGATGCGCACGTCCTGACCGGCCGCGAGGATGGGCACGTCGCGCTCGGGCACGTCGCCGCGGAACTTCAGCGGGTCGTCCTGGACGAGCCGGAAGACCACCGTGCCCTGCTTCACGTACGAGCCTGCGTCGATCAGCCGTGCCGCGACGGAGCCGTCGAGGGGCGAGCGGATCGCCGCCCGCTCGAGCTGGATGCGCAGCTGGTCGCGACGCGCACGCGCCACCTCGAGTGCGGTCCGTACCTGCTCGTACTCCTGCGCCGAGATGACGCCGCCGCCACGCAGCGGCCGCCCGCGACCTTCATCGGCGGCCGCCTTCTCGAGGCTCGCCTCGGCCTCGCGCAGCTTCGCCTGGATCTCGTCCTCGCGCACCCGCGCGAGCACCTGGTCCCGGTGGACCCGGTCGCCGAGGTCGGCCTCGATGGCGACGAGCCGGCCCTCGATCTCGCTCGCGACCTCGGCCTGCGCCGTGGCCGCGAGCGTACCGACCACGGAGACGGTGCGCTCGACCGGTCGCACGGCGGTGTTGGCGACGGTAACGGTCACGGGCTGCGGCTTGGCTGCGGTCGACGGCTCGGCCCGCGACCGTTCGCCGCAGGCGGTTGCCGCGACGCCGAGCGCCGCGATCAGCGCGGCGGTGCGCCGGGTCATCCCGCCATCCTCCGTCGCCGTGCCGGCAATTCGACCGCCCGCTCGAGACCGCGGAGATACAGCCGGACCACCCGGCGAGCGAAGATCTCCGGCCGCTCCTCGCCTCGGTGCTCCAGGATCGCGGCGCGGGCAAGGCCCAGCAGGAACGCGGCCGCGAGACCGCGCTGCGATGCGCGCGCGAGCCGGTGACGCGCGAGCACGCGCTCGATCGCCTGCCGGACGCGATGCCGGCGCTCGCGCGCCGCGCGCTCGTAGCGTTGCTCGTACCGCTGCACGAGGGTGAGGAGGTGGGGGCGCCGCCAGAAGAAGCGGAGGATGCGGAGCACGATCTCCTCGAGCACGGCGTCGGGCGGTGCGTCGGCGTCGGCCGCACGCTCGACCTCCGCCGCGAGGCGCTGGAGGCTCGCTTCGAGCGCACCCCGATGGAGATCGTCCTTGGTCGGAAAATAGAGATAGACCGTGCCCTTGCCGACGCCCGCGCGCGAGGCCACCTCGCTGACGTGCACCTGATGGAAATCCCGCTCCGCGAACACGGCCGTGGCCGCGGCGAGAATCCGATCACGTTTGACTTGCTGTCGAGCGGCGTGCGTCACAGAGAACTGACGGGTCAGTTCTCGCTAGCAGATCGGCGCGAATGAAGGAAGTGCGGGCCGGACGGAACGAACCTGGTCCCGCGGATCAGCCGGCGGCCCGAGGCCGAGCCACGGTCGCCACGGTGACGCCCAGGTGCGACGGCACGTGGTCGCGCAGGAACTGCATGCCCTCGACGGCCATCACGAGTCCGGTGACGCCGACCAGCGCCACGACGTACCCCACGATCAGCCAGTCGGCCGCCCGCAGGCGCGCCACGCGCGCCAGCGCCAGGTAGAGGACCGCGATCAGCAGGACCGACGCCACGCCGGCGATGATGATCGGGCCACGGGTGTGGACGGGTGGGTAGGCTGCGTAAACCACGGCTGCAGTGACCATGCCGACGGTAAAGCCGCCGGTGCCCGTCGCCGCAAGGTCGAAAGGAATACGGAAGGAGTCTACGGCCGCGTCCACATCCGTTGGGTCAAGGAGCGGATCGGCGGTCATGGCTCACCGCGTGCAGCAGGCACCGTGCCTCGTGGGATCAGGCGCGCGGGACGGCGTCACCCCGCACCTCCGCCCGGATGCCGCGGCCATGCACGACCCGCGACCGTAGGCCGAAGCGGTGCTACACGTTCGACCGCCCACGCTGCCGCCGCGCGCCCGGCGGCGGGGCCGCCGGTCCCTGGTGAGGGACGGCTCGCGGGCGCCTGCCACCGGACGGCTGCCCATAGTTCGGCGGGTGCTGCTGGCGTCCGCGTTCCATGCCCGCCGGCGGGCCGCCCGGGACCGGACCCGGGGCCCTTCGCATGCCGCCGGATTGAGGAGCTGCGGGACGAGGGTACGAACGCTGCTCGCGGGGCACCGGTGGCGGGGTGGCGCGGCGCTCGTGGCGTGAGACCGGCGGTGCCGCCGCCGGGCGCTCGGCACGCGGAGCCGGCGGCTGTGTCACGCGGCGCTCGCTCCGTTCGCGCGGCGCGGAAGGGGGAACCGCGCGAGGCTGTGGCCGGCGCGCTTCGCCGGACGGCATCTCACGCCTGCCTGCACCCTGCGGCGCTGCGCCCGGCCGCGTCGCCCGGCCGTGGATCGGCGGCGGAGGACGGTCGGCGCGCCCGCGTCCTGGCCCCGGCGCGGGACGCTCGGCACGTCCGCGCCCCGGCGACGGAGCAGGACCCGGTCGGCCGCCAGCGCGACCGGCGCCGGCCGGAGCGCCGTGCTCGACCGCCGCCCGCGGTCGCGGGGACGCAACCACGCGAGGCGGTGGCGTCGCGCCGGCTGGCGCGTTCAGACCGACCGCCCGCAGCGGTGCGGCATGGTCGCGTGCCGGCCGTGTGGCCACCACCTGCCGCGCGTGGACGGCTTCCGGCGGCCGTCGCCCGTGATGCCGGCTCGGGACGAGGCTCGCCGGCGTCGGCCGCACGGGCGGCACGCCGCGCACCGGCGTCAAGCGGCGGAGCGCCCCCGGTCCGAGACGAACGTGCTTGCCGCCGCCGCGTCCGAAGTCGTCCCGCCGGACACCAACGATCGCGTTGTGGACCCGCGTGTTGCGGAAGATGTTCACCTGGTTGGCATGGATGATGGTCGTGCGCTCGACGACCACGTTGTTGACGATGTGCGGGCCACCCCACCCGCCCCACCACGGGACGCCGATGAACGCGCGCGGTCCCCACCACGGAATGCACGGCTCGCCCCAGCCGAGCGGCACCCAGCTGACCACGGGCGCCCCGATACCGATCGACACCGAGACCCCACTCCCACCGAAGAAGGCGACGAGCGCGGGGGCGTACACGGGCGCAACGACGATCGGGCCGGGCGCCCATCCCCACACACTGCCGACGGAGACCCAGCGACCGTAGTGATACGGCGCCCAGCCCCACGGCAAGTCGTCGACCCAGGTCCAGCCGTAGAACGGATCCCAGATCCACCGGCCGCTGCTGTAGGGCGTCCACGCGGCGGGCACCGCGGTCGGGACCCACACCGGACCGTACTCGGGCTCGTCACGCCAGCGCCCGTAGCGGTCGAGGTCGTCGGCACCGTAGACCTCCTGCGGGACGTAGCGTGCGCTTTTCGGGTTCGTCAGGTGATCGGTGCGTTCGTAATTCCACCGGTCCCACGGATCCAGGTTGGGCGCCGTGTAGCGCTCGACCTCGGGGTTGTCGGCCCCCTTCACGATCACCTCGTCGTTCGCGCCGAGATCGACCGCCTCGCCGCCCGCCGGGACGACGCTCGCGCTGCCGCCACGGCGGCTGATGAACGTGGTGGCCTCCTGGTCGACGTCGACGCGGTAGTAGCCGGCCTGGTCGATGGTCGCGGCGAGATGCGGCGTGTCGACCTCGACCGTGTGGCCGCGCTCGAGGTTGCGGAGGTCGATCGCCGCGTGCCCGGAGGTGACCTTCAGCTGGAGGAAATCCGGCTCGACGGCGTCGAACCCGAGATCGGTCTCGCCGCCGGCGCGCACGAACGCCCGCGGACCGGCCTGCACCTCGACGTTCCCCCCCTGGGGAACGTACAGCGAGTCACCGCCCGCGAGCGGGGTGTTCACCCGCGCCGCCGCCCAGTCTTCCGCACCCGGGCGCCAGAACGACACGTCGCCGTTCAGGTAGCTCAACCGCGGCGGCGTGGCCGTCGCCTCGGGCGCTTCCGGCGGAGCGGGCGCTTCCGAGGCCTCGGGTGCCGGCGCCTCCGGCGGCGGGGGCGGCTCTGGCTCCTCCTGTGCGTGGATCGGTCGAACCGGAGGAACGAGGAGCCAGATGGCCAACAGCGACACGAGCCAGGGACGTCTTCGGATGCCGTGCACGGCAGTCTCCTTCCGAGAAGCGCTGGGTAAACCAATCTTAGGCGTCGCGGTTACGCCTCGTCCGGAGCATGACCGCGCTCACGCAGCCGCCTGGCGCTCCCGCATGGCGAGCCGCCGAAGTCGGGTCGCGAGCCAGCTCCCACAGGCGAGCGATACGGCGCCTGCGATGGCCGCCGCCGCCGGCGCACCGAAGCGCTGCGCGACCGCGCCGAGCACGAGGCTGCCGGCCGACGCGGTGCCGAGGAACATCACCGTGTGCAGACCCATCACGCGGCCGCGGTACCGCTCGTCGACGAGCAGCTGGAGAAGCGTGTTCGTCGTCGCGAGATAGCGGATGGCCCCGTAGCCTGCGAGCGCCTGAAACCACAACGCGAATCCGAGGCGGCGAGTGGCGGTCAGCCCGAGCACGCCGACCGAGAACATGCCGAGGCCAGCCAGCAGGTTTCGCCGATGCTGCGCCCGCGAGTAGCGCCGCGCGGCGAGATGCAGCGCGGAGACCACCGAGCCGATGCCGGCCGCCGTGACCAGCAGTCCGTACCCGGTGGCGCCCGCGTGGAAGATCTCCTTGGCGAAGACGGGAATCAGGATCGAGTACTGCAGGCCGAGCCCGCTGACGATCCCGAGGAGGATGAGCAGGTTGCGCAGCGGGGGCTCGTGGCGCACGTAGTCGAGGCCCGACAGGAAGCCCGCGAGCACGGGCGACGGCGTCTCGGCCGATCGCCTGACGCGGTTGAGGCGCATGGAGAGAAGCGCCGCCAGCACAGCGAGGTAGCTCGCCGCGTTCAGGAAGAAGCACGCCGCCTCCCCCACAGCCGCGACCAGGCTGCCCGCCAGCGCGGGGCCGACGACCCGCGCCGCATTGAAGATCGACGAGTTGAGCGCGATGGCGTTCGGCAGGTCCTCCGGCCCCACCATCTCGACGATGAAGGCCTGCCGGAGCGGGATGTCGAAGGCGCTGACCGCACCGAGACACCCCGCAATGACGACGACCGCCGCGACCGTGACCAGCCGCGTGGCGACGAGCGTCCCGAGCGCCAGCGCGAGCAGCATCGCCAGCGCCTGGGTGACGACGATCAGGCGATGCCGCTCGACGCGGTCGGCCACCACGCCCGCGGCCGGCGCGAGGCAGAGGATCGGCAGGTAGCCGGCGAACGCGACCACTCCGAGCGCGAAGCGGGACCCGGACACGCGATAGACGAGCCAGCTCTGCGCCACACTCTGCATCCACGTCCCGATGAGCGACACGCCCTGTCCGGCGATGAAGAGCCGAAAGTTCCGATGGCGCAGCGCCGGAAAGCCTGCGATCAGCCAGCGGCGCGCGCCCGCGCGAGGCATCGCCTCGCCGGTCGCGTCGGGAAGCATGGGTGGGGCTCCCTTGTACCATGCCGCTACGCTCGCGCGACGATCGCCTGCAGCACCGCCTCGCAGCGGTCGAGCATGTGCGCCGTCGTGAAGCGCTCGGCGATGCGTTGCCGTGCCGCCTCGCCGAGCGCGCGCCGCCGCGCCGGGTCGAGCGCGAGCGCGACGAGCCGGTCAGCGAGCGCCGCCGTGTCCCGAACGGGGACGAGAACGCCACTCACGCCGTCGTCGATGGCCTCATCGGCACCGACCGTCGTGGTCGAGACGACGGCGCGTCCCGCCGCCATCGCCTCGAGCGTCGCCTGCGCCATCGCCTCGCGGCGCGAGCTCTGCACGACGATGTCCATCGCGGCGAGCAGGTCCGGTACGTCGTCGCGCTGTCCGAGAAGCGTGACGGCACCGTCGAGTGCGGGATCAGCCGCCAAGGCTGCGATCCGGGCCGCATCGCGCCCGCCGCCGATCACGAAGAAGCGGGCGCGCGGCACGCGCGCGCGCACGAGCCGTGCGGCGGCGAGCAGGTCGTCGAGGCCCTTCTGCCACGCGAGCCGGCCGACGGTACCGATGGCGACATCCTCCGGCGCGACGTCGAGCGCGGCGCGCACGGCCGCGCCGCGCGTCGCAGCGCGCTCGAACAGGGACGCGTCGACACCCTTCCAGAGCACGTGGAGCTTCGTGCGCGGGCCGAACCCGCGCTCGGCGTACCAGTCGGCTGCGGCGGTCGCGACCACGATGCCCGCGTCGAGGACGCGCCAGGTGAGCCGGTCGAACGGCCGGCGCTCGTCGAGCTCGTGCGTCGCGCCGAAGAAGAGGACGACGCGCCCGCCCCCACCCGTCGCGCGGCCAAACGCCGCCATGCGTGCGGCCTTCTTCGCCTTGGCGATGACGACGTCCGGCCGGAGCTGGCGCATCACCCGCCGCACGCCGAAGACGCGTGCGATCCAGGCGCCGCGGATGTCGTCGATCACCGGCACGCCCGCGGCGGCGGCCGCGCGGAGCCATGCGGTCCCGGGCCGGCCGAGCAGCGTGCAGCCATGACCGCGCGCGCCGAGGCCGCGTGCGGTGTCGATCATCCACCGCTCGACGCCGCCGTACGCGGCGCTGCGGTTGGCGTTGATGAAGAGGACACGCACGCCGCCTCTTTCTCGGTGCGGCGCGGTTACAGGTCAAGCTGTTCGGAGACGCGCCCGTTTGACCGTCGCAGCCGCGCAGTTGTTGAGATCACCGCCGTAGGCGGCCACGAGTTTCCGGATTGACAGGCCCGGAGTGAGACAGGCATGCCCTACGCCCGACATGTGGCGCGGCGCGGACGGCGACGGCGTCTATGACGGTCCCTGCTGGCCGCACGCCGGGTACGACAACTGCCCCGACGTCTACAACCCCGATCAGACCGACTACGTCGACAACTATCGCAGCGAGTATCACGTGGGCTATGCCTGTCGGACCTACGACTGCGGCAACGGCATCCAGGAGCCGGGCGAGGCTTGCGACGCCGGCAACAACGTCAGCGGCGACCGGCTGCCGCAACGATTGTCGCTCGACGGAGTACTGCGGCAACGGCAAGATCGACGGCTACGAGCAGTGAGATGACGGCAACACCAACAACAACGACGGCTGCAAGAACGACTGCACCTACAACAACTGCGGCGACGGCTACCCGAACTACAACTTGTACGGGGCCTACGGCTACGGGCGGGAGGACTGCGACGACGGCAACTACAGCTACGGCGACGGGTGCACGCCGAACTGCTGTTGTCGGTGCCGACGCGCGTACCGGGATGGCTCGGCGCGGTCAAGGTCGCCGCGTCTATAACGTTCGCCAGCGGCGGACTGGCCGGTTTCCGGCAAGCGTCACACGGTATGAGGTTGCACCGTCTACCCTACCCTGGTAACTGCGCCACTTCTCTTTGTCCCCGTCGTCTAGCTTGGCCTAGGACACCGGCCTTTCACGCCGGTAACGTGGGTTCGAATCCCGCCGGGGACGCTGCAACCCTGCTGGCCACCGGCGGCGATCGGTCTGAGCACCGCGGAGGCCCTGCCGGGCGCTTCCCGATCCGGCGCAGTAATGGTAGCGGCCGTCCGTGGCCGCGATCGAGCTTCACTACTGGCCGACAATTCAGGGACGGGGCGAGTTCGTGCGTCTCCTACTCGAAGAGGCAGGCGCGGAGTACGTCGACGTCGCGCGGCGGAAGGGCGGCATCGGGGCGATGATGCGCTTCCTCGATGGCGAGCAGCCCGGCGCGCTGCCGTTCGCGGCGCCGTTCGTGAAGGTCGACGGCGCGGTCGTGTCGCAGACGGCGAACATCCTGGCGTTCCTCGCGCCGCGGTTCGGGCTCGTCCCGGACGACGAGGCGCTGCGCGCCGAGGCGAGCCAGATCCAGCTGACGATCGCCGACTTCGTCGCGGAGGCGCACGACACCCATCATCCGATCGCGGGCAGCCTCTACTACGAAGACCAGAAGAAGGAAGCGAAGCGGCGCGCGCAGATCTTCGTGAAGGAACGCATGCCGCGCTATCTCGGCTGGCTCGAGGACGTACTCGCGCGGAACCGCGAGAGCGAGGGACGCTGGCTCGTCGGACGTGACCTCACGTACGCCGACCTCTCCGCGTTCCAGGTCGTCGAGGGGCTACGCTATGCCTTCCCGAACGCGATGGTGCGGCTCGAGCGGAAGCTGCCCCGCCTCGTCGCGCTCCGCGACCGCGTCGCCGCCCGGCCGCGGATCGCCGCCTATCTCGCATCCCCACGGCGACTGCCCTTCAACCAGGACGGCATCTTCCGCAGATATCCGGAGCTCGACCTGCGGGCACCGCGCCGGACATCGCGCCGGCGGAAAGCGAAACGATGACTGAAGATCCGTGGCCGGCCCTTCCGCTCGACGCCTGGCGGGACACCTACGCGACCCTCCACATGTGGACGCAGATCGTCGGCAAGGTGCGACTCGCGCTCACGCCGCCGGTGAACCATTGGTGGCACGTCACGCTGTACGTGACGGCGCGCGGTGTCGGAACGTCTGCCATCCCGTACGGATCCAAACAATTCGAAATCGACTTCGACTTCGTCGACCACGTCCTCGTCGTCCGGTGCACGGACGGCGCGGTGCGGACCCTTCCCCTCGTGCCGCGCTCGGTCGCCGACTTCTACCGCGAGGTGATGGCGATGCTCGCGAGCCTCGGGATCGCGGTGAAGATCTGGCCGATGCCCGTGGAGATCCCGAACCCGATCCGCTTCACCGAGGATCGCACGCACGCGTCGTACGATCCGAAGAGCGTCGAGCGGCTCTTCCAGATCCTCGTCCAGACCGACGCCGTATTCAAGGAGTTCCGCGGACGCTTTCGGGGCAAGTGCAGCCCCGTCCACTTCTTCTGGGGCGCCTTCGACCTGGCGGTGACCCGCTTCTCGGGTCGCCGCGCGCCGGCCCGGGAAGGCGCGGACCCGGTGACGGCGGAGGCCTACTCTCACGAAGTCATCAGCCATGGCTTCTGGCCCGGCGGTGCCTGGCCAGGAGCCGGGACGATCGACGCGCCGATCTATTACTCGTACACCGTGCCGGAGCCGGCGGGACTCCGTGCCGCGTCCATCCGACCCGCGGCTGCATCGTTCAACACCGTCCTGTCGGAGTTCGTGCTGCCGTATGACGACGTGCGACGCGCCTCGTCGCCCAGGGAAGCGCTGCTGGAGTTCCTCCAGAGCACCTACGACGCGGGCGCCGACCTCGCGGGATGGGATCGTGCGGCGCTCGACGCTGCCGGCCGCTGAGTCACTCCGGCGCCGGAGGCCGCTTGTGCAACACCACCGTCAGCCGCCCACGCTCATACTCGGCCGTCGCGTGCCCTTCGACCACCGGCACGTGGACGTGGAACCGGCGCTCATAGATCTGCTCGCCGCTCGCCGCGTCGCGGGCGTGGATCGTCACGGTCCGACCGGCGATCTCGACCTCCACCGAGCCGGGGTCGACGCGCTCGTCGATCCGCAGGTGGAGCTCCACGGTCGTGGGCGTCTCCACGACGATGACCGGCAACGACCCAGCGACTGCGCGCACGGCGGCGAGCGTCACCGCGAGCAGCACCATGATCATCAGCGTGCAAAGTGAGTCCGCGAGACCACCTTGACAACCGCACGCGACGGGACGAAAGGTGCAGGGTCCCGACAATCTGGTGATGTACGGCACCGCTCCGGGTCGGCTTCCGCACGCCGACCTCGGGAAAGGAGTGGAGGATGGCGCCGAAGCGTGAGCAGGTGACCGCCACGGACGACACCTGGGCGGGGGACAACCTCGCGCAGTTCGAGCCGGATCCGGAGGGCTTCGACGGCTGCGCCACGCCGCCAGCTGCGGCGCCGGATGGCGACGCAGCCGACCCGTCGTGGATCGTCTGGCCCACCTCCGCCGACGAATCGGCGTGGGCTGCGAACGAGCTCGAGATGGAATGGCAGGTGGCCGCGGGGCTGGCGCGCAAGGAGCTACAAGCTCGGTAGCGCGCCGGTGAGCAGCGCGCGCGCGATCACGCGCCGCTGCATCTCGCTCGTCCCCTCGCCGATCTCGCCGAGCTTGGCGTCGCGCAGGTAACGCTCCACGGGCTGGTCGCGGACCAATCCCGCCCCGCCCTGGAGTTGCAGGGCGCGGGTCGTCACCCACATCGCCGCCTCGGAGCAGACGAGCTTCGCCATCGCGGCCGCCGACCGGAACGGACGGCCCGTGTCCTTCAGATACGCCGCCCGGCAGAGGAGCACCCGGCCGGCCTCGAGCCGCATGGCCATCTCGGCGAGCGTGCTCTCCATCGCGCGAACGGCGGGACCCGGAACGCGACGGCGCTCGCGGACGTAGGCGATCGACTCCTCGAGCGCACCGCGGCCGATGCCGTGGCACCACGCGGCGATGCCGACGCGGCCCCCATCGAGGACGCGCAGGGCCTGCTTGTACCCGCGGTTCTCCTCGCCGATCAGCTGCCCCGGCGCGAGGCGCACGTTGTCGAGCACGACCTCGGCGGTGTCGCTCGACCGGAGGCCGAGCTTCTCGATCTTCCGTCCGGTGCCGAGGCCGGGCGTCCCCTTTTCGACGACGAAGGCCGAGATGCCGCGGTGGCCGAGATCCGGGGCCGTCGAGGCGAGCACGACGTACACGTGCCCGACGGTCCCCTGCGTGATGAACATCTTCGACCCGTTGAGGAGCCAGCCGTCGGCGTCACGCACGGCGCGCGTCCGCAGCCCGCCCGCGTCGCTCCCCGAGTCCGCCTCGGTCAGGCACCAGGCACCGAGCCACTCGCCGCGCGCCAGGCGCGGCAGGTAGCGCCGGCGGAGCATCTCGCTTGCGAACAGGTCGATGTGTCCCGAGGCGAGCCCGGCATGGCTCGCGACCGTCAGCCCGAGCGACGCGTCGTAGCGCGCCACGCCTTCGATGACGAGGGCGCAGGCGAGCGCGTCGGCCCCGCCGCCGCCGACGTCGCGCGGCAGCCCGAGGCCGAGAAGCCCGAGCGTCGCCAGCTGCGTGACGGCCGCGTGCGGGAAGGCCTCATCGCGGTCCCACGCCGCGGCGTGGGGCTTCACCTCCCGCTCGCCGAAGTCGCGCACCGTCTCCTGGATGCGCCGATGCTCGTCCGTGAGCGCGAAGTCCACGCGTCAGGCAGTCCGCGGGTGCACGTGCTCGCGCACCCAGGCGACGATCTCCTGCGTCGTCGCGCCCGGGGTGAAGATGCGCGCGACGCCGGCCGCCGTCAGGGGAGGCAGGTCCTCGTCGGGCACGATGCCGCCGCCGAAGAGGAGAACGTCGCCGGCGCCACGCCGCTTCAGTTCCTCGACGACCGCGGGAAAGAGCGTCAGGTGGGCACCCGAGAGGATCGAGAGACCCACCGCATCGACGTCCTCCTGCATCGCCGTCTCGGCGATCATCTCGGGCGTCTGGTGAACGCCGGTATAGATGATCTCGAATCCCGCGTCCCGGAGCGCCCGGGCGATGATCTTCGCGCCGCGATCGTGTCCGTCGAGCCCCGCCTTGGCCACGAGGATACGGAGCGGGCGGGTGCTCAGAGCCATGCGGGGTCCCGGTAGACGCCGAACACGTCGCGGTAGACGTCGGCGATCTCGCCGACGGTGCAGAGCGCCTTCACGGCATCGACGACCGGCGGCATGAGGTTCTCCCCGCTCGTGGCGGCCGCGCGCACGCACGCCAGCGCCGCGCGCGCCCGCGCGCCGTCGCGCTCGCGCTTCACGCGCCGCACGCGCTCGGTCTGCCGCTCCTCGACCTCGAGCGGGACGCGCAGCAGCTCGAGCGGCCGCTCCTCGGGGACCTGATAGCGGTTCACGCCGACGACGGTCTTCTCGCCGCGGTCGATCTGCTGCTGGTAGACGTAGGCCGCCTCCGCGATCTCGC
>Ga0137376_10000524_pt1 | contig 18019 bp, 19 predicted proteins | sample SagtaG_23_FD_104814 | JGI IMG/M metagenome (GOLD analysis project Ga0137376, IMG submission 104814) | Vadose zone soil microbial communities from Sagehorn Ranch, Mendocino, California, USA - Sage2_L_20_16 metaG | ecosystem: Environmental > Terrestrial > Soil > Vadose zone | place: USA...
CGCTTTCGGACGTTGTTTAGCGACCTTACGCAGGGGGATTTAAAAAACTTCGTTGCGTATCTCGTGAACAAAGACACGATGTGGCTTGAGATAAACGAAGGCGATAAGCTCGCTGGCATCATCGTGCTTGAGGACCTGTCCAAAGTCATCGACGCTGAGGCCCACGTACTGTTCATGGATCGTGAGCTTGCCAACAAGGTTCCGATCTGTAAGGCTGTAATTAAGTGGATCTTCAGCGTGTTGCCATTGCAGAGACTCACAGTGCAGATACCGACAATCTACATGGGACCTGTCAGACTAGTCAATGAGCTCGGCTTTCGCAAAGAGGGGAAGAAGCGACAAGCCGTGCTCATTAGTGGTAAGTGGGTGGACGTGTTCATATTGGGCCTGACAAGGCCGGAGGCCGCGAGGCTATGAGTTTCCTGACAGGCAAGATGGCGCCAACCACGCAAACGGACCCAGCTGCGATGGGGCTGAAGGGGAGCACCCTCGGCTACTTAGGCAGCGTCGATCCGTTAACGGGACTCGACAAAGGTGGCGGGATACCTCCGGCGTTGATGAATCTGTTTCATGAGCAGCTCGGGCCCACGCTTGCACAGGCGAAGGAGTCGGCTGGTAGCCTTACCGGCAGTGGCTTAGGCAACATCATAGGAGCCACGGCAGGCAGATCGTTGAGCGACTTCCTACTGAGCATGCTGAACCAACGCGCCGGACGCGCGACGGCGCTAACTGAACAGGCGCTACAGCCGCGGCAGCTGGGATATAAGCCTGGATTCCTCGACTACCTGTTCAAGGGAGTCGGCGAAGCTGCCCCTTTTATCGCAGCGGCGTAGGGAACGGGATACCTGCGCCGCCAGATACGTCTGGCTTCGACCCGAGTGTGCTGAGCAGCATACCGTTGTACGGAGGGTGACAATATGACAGTACCGATCATACCTGGCCCATTTTCGTTCTTGTCCGAGGCTGGACAAGCGGTGGGAGATATAGGGCGTGCGAAGGAGGAGCGTAAGGAACGTGCGCAGAAGATTGCAGAGCACGCTTCGACAAGCATACTCGACGCAATAATGGCTGGCGCCGATCCAGCTATTCTCGATACGCCAGAGACGCAGCAGACATTTAAGACAGCGGGGTACCCGCAGCTCACATCGGCGCACTTCAAGCTCGTCGGCGGGGCGGCGGCAGCTGCAGGCGCGGCAGGTCGCGCAAAGATAGCTGCAGACGTGCCTGGGAGAGAAGCGGCAGCAGTCGGTGGAGCTGCGGACGTGTCAACAGCAACTAGCGCAGCAGAGCTCGGTGCTGGCCTGCCGGAGCTCGACGCTGAAGCGAAAGCAGCGCAAGCGAGAGCGGCCTCGGCGGGCGCTCAGTTCAATGCGACGGTCTATAACGCGGCTCGTCAGCGGTTCGGTAATATCAAGGACGAGGAGTTCCGTAACCTCGCAATCGACGCAGCGACGGGCGTACTAGACTACCGGATTCGGCGTCTGGAGTCCAACCGATACTTTCTAACGCTGCAGCGGCAACAGATGGCGGACCGCACCCGTCTGTTACTCGAGTCGATGCGGAATCAAGAGGGCGTGTTCAAGGAACTGAACGACAACTACGAGAAACAGCGCCGGATCGACATGTTCCGGATCAACGCTGATCCGAACGATGAGAAGGCTACGCATCAGTATGAGCAGCTGCATCCGCGTCCGACTATGGAGGACGCACAGAACGCGATTCTGAAGTCGCAAGGCGTAGCGCCTGACGAGTTCAAGAAGCTGATGCGAGACACGTACGATCTACAGACTTCAGCCGCCGTTCCAGCTGGCACGAAGGACGCAGGCGCGGGTGCTGCACCGCCTGTGTTTGCGAGTTCGGACTTGAGCGAAGCGCTCAACCGACTACAGACTGCAGCTGATCCAGCAGCAGCTGGGCAACAGTTCGCCGAGGCTGTCAACGCTGGCGTGTACAGCATCAGCGAGGCGCGTCTCGTGTTCCAGGAGGCACAGCGGAGACTGCCAGCTGCGCTGTACCGCAAGTTGAGAGATGCGTTCAACAAGAACACAACGCCACCTGGCGGAGCGCCACCTCCGATACAAGATGAGTAACGGCGACGAAGCGGACGTCAACCCGTTCGTACAGCTGCGAGTTCTAAAGGAGCAGCAGGCGAGTGGTACGCCTACGCCAGCTGTATCTAATCCGTTCCTACAGCGCGAGCCGAATCCGTTCAAACGGATCAGACGAGGCGCGCCGTACTCGATGGAGGAGGAGCATCCGATAGCGTCTGCAGTAGCTGGGATGTTCGTAGGTACTGTCAAAGACGTATCGAACTTCCTTATCCAAGCAGCTCAGAGCGGTGCAGCTGGACGGATGCCGTCGGAGGTTGGCCAGCTTCAAGGAGCACAGGAGGCGCAGAAGTACCTAGCTGCTCTGTCTCCTGAGGATCGCGAAAGCGGCATACGCGGATTCGCTTTCGTGTCCTCCTTCGCAGGCGGGCCGTTGGTAGAGTCGATCCCTGCTCTCGGACCCGCGCTCGGCAAGTGGGGCAGCCTCGCTGTGAGCGAGTTCCTCGGCGGTGGTATAAACGGTGCGATACGACCGTTGGAGGAGGATGAGACTCGCGCTAGCGCAGTCCTTGGAGACGCTTCGCTGTTCGCGACGATGGGGCTCGGCTTCAAGCTGCTAGGTACCGTCGGCGCGCTCTTGAAGCGTCGGTTTATGAGACTGCCGCCTGCAAAGCTCGAGGAAGCGGCTCGCTTAGTTAGGGAGCGACTCAGTCAGGTCAATCGAGAACTGTCTGCTGGCGGAGTGCATATTGACCAGTTGCCGCCAGACGCGAAGGCGAAACTCGAAGAGCCGATCCTTCGAGAGGTCCTCCAGCAGGTCGATCCCGCTGCGCGTGACATTGAAAGTGTCATACGCGCTGAGGCGGATCGAGAGATCGAGACAGCAGGGAGATTCGATCAGCCCGTTGACAAGCCAGCACTGCCAGAACGCCTAGCGACGCCAGAAGATGAGTTCGATAAGCACATGCGGCAACTGCTCGTCGAGCATCCGATGGGACAGACACCACCGTTGGAGGAGAGTGCCGCTGCGCCTCCGCCGAGAACAGAAGAACACATTAGCAGTATCGCTGTCATGGGGCAGAACGGTCGAGTTTACAAGCCGAAGCGTGGTGAGATCACGCATCCGGAGCTGATGGCTAACCTCTTCGACCGCGACGGAGTCTCGCCTAACGAGTTCTTCGATGAAGAAAAGGGGAAATTCGCTTCCGGCGCGTCGAGGGGATACATCACGAGCAAGGGAGCGTACGTTACGGTAGATCAGGCTACCCAAGCTGGTCTGCAGAAGCTCAGTCTGTCGGAACAAGCGCTGAGTCGCGCAGAGCGCGGTGAGCAGATCGTTGGACCTGCGGTGCGTGGACGGTCTGGCGACGTTTACGTAGGCACGACGAGCCATCCTGAGATCATAGCCGAGGCGATCCGCAACGGTACGCCGAAACGTGAGTTCAAAGACGTCATCGACAATCCTGACCATCCCGGCAGGGGCTTCCGTACTAACAAGCGTGAGTTCGTTACTCGTGAGCAGGCGTCGGAGCTGACCGGTCACCCCGTGCCGCTGTTCAGCGAAGACATGCACACGAGGAAGATGTTGCCGACGGAGTCGGTCGAAGCAGCAGAGCGCGCTACGCCTGCCGATCAGCCAGCAGTTCTAGACGCTGCGACGGACCACGCGACAGCACGGCTTGAGCCGCTGCAAACGGCTACGCCAGGCGTGAAGGCTGCGGCTGCCGAGGTTGGGGAGATAATGGAGACTCACGGCTTGCCGGAGAAGCCGTTACCTGTTCACCTGCGCAACCTCCTATCGAAGTCGCTCGATCGAGTCGGGCCGGCAGCAGATCGCGGAGTGATTCTGTCTCTCACCAACCCTGGTCCGATTGAGATCCAGATCGGAAGAAAAATCGGATCTGCGCAGTTAAAGAAAATACGGGAGAGGTTAGCAGAATCGCTGAGGAGGGAAGAGCCGCTGATAAGCGTGTCTCCGCATGAGCGTGTAGCAGCGCCGTGGAACGAGGTTGATCCCGACCTGACCATTCCGAAGAAGATGGACGGCGCTGAGATCGCTGCGCATGTTAGAGATGATAAGCTCGAGGAATTCAACCAGGCGCTGCTAGACGTCGCGAGGGACAAACGGGGCTTTATCAAGCCTGAGATCATGGCTAGGATAGTCGCTACGGGCATAGGCGGTACGATGGAAGCGATGGCCTGGTTTGATGACAACTTGAGCGACGGAGAGCGCGTCGGACTAGCTGCCTTCGGCGGACTGATATTGACAGCTGCCGCTTTCCCAGCATTCAGGCGCCTCAGCGAACGGACACAGTTCGTAAAAGACCTAGTTCGCACGGTTAGTCCTGCAAGAGCTATGTCAGCTGGTGGAGAGAAGTGGCGCACGTACACGGAGGCTTTCACTCGAAGTGGGTTGAAGCAGCATGAGGCGCAAGTTGCGATCAAGTCGGTGTTTCCAGACGAGACATCGTCACGAGCCGCAATGTACGCGCTGGACGAAGGTCCGTCTGCGCCAGAGTTCCGCTCGCTGACGCCCAACCAGCAGCGCATGGCAGTGATAATGAATCAGTTCGACATGCGGATGGCTATACGGCTGAAAGCGAGTGGGGCGTTAGAGAGTTACGTCGAGAACTATGTTCGACACCTCCTGCCAGAAAAGTCGTTCCGCCGCTGGGAGCAGCTTGGCGGTGCGCGAGCGCTACCAACGGGCCGGACCGGGCTGCTATCAGTTCGCGACCTCGAGGCGTGGGCGAAGAAGGAGGGACTGCCAGGTCCGATAATGGACGTCGGTACGGTTCACTCCTACCACATGGCGGAGAACGATCGGTCGCTAGCGCATGCAAATCTGACACGAGAACTGAAACAGGTCGGCCATATAAGCGCTATGCCTCCCGCTGGCCAAGCACTGCCGAACGGGTGGAGAGACGTGAGCAACATCCCTGGGCTACGCGGCATGATGGCACCAGAGGAAGACGCTCACGACCTTGGCATCATCTCCAAGTTCACCTCTCCGAAGGGAGACGTGCTTCGTGCGCTGGATCGAGTCAAGAGCCGCTGGGTCAAGTCGATCATGTTCTGGTGGTGGGAGCACGGGCTGAACGCAATGAGATCGTACCTGGCCCTGTCGTTCAACCCTGCGAAGTACTTCGACGGAGTCAAGTGGCTCGAGCATCCCGCTATTCGTGAGGAGATGGCTAGCGTAGGAGCGAACGTCTACGGACACTCAGCAGACTACCTGCTCCGCGTTCAGGACAACTGGAAGAGCGTGTTCGATAAGGTTGGCCTCCCGAAGGTCGGCGAGCGGATCGACGCACTACAGGAGAAAAACGATCGCATCTTATGGGAGAAAGTGATCCCAGCGCTACAGACCTTCGCATACGTCACTCGCATGCGGGACTGGACCGAGCGAAATGCTGGCAAGTTCGGCGAAACGGAGTACATAGCCGAGGCTCGTCGCGTAGCGGACTTTGCCAACACTGTCGCTGGCAAGGTGCCGCAGACGCTCACCGATCCGCGCCTCGCACAGGGCATGCGACTGCTTATGTTCAGCCCGCAGTGGACAGGCACTCGCATGGCTATGTGGGCGCATGCTGCAGGTGAGGTGAGTGACATCATCGACGGCAAGCTCAACCCAAGGGATGCACTGTATCTCCCCATGAAGATGCGGCAGCTGGCGTGGGGCATCGGACTGACTTACGTCGGCTCGATGTTGCTCAGCGGCAAGCCGCCGGAGTTTAACCCAAACAACACTCGCTTCTACATGAACACTGGATCGAAGGACTCGAAGGGGCGCCAGATTGGAGTTGATCTAACGGGATGGTGGCAAGACGAGTTCCGGTTCTTCAATCACCCGTTCGACTTCATGATGAACAGAGCGAACCCGGTGTTCAAGATCGGCGTGGAGACGCTAGAAGGTCGCGACTACCTTGGCCGTCCGATGACGACGGGACAGACGATAGGGAACATCATCTCCTCAGTCGGCCCGCCAGCGCAGATTGCAGCTGACATTGCGAAGATAGCCAGTGGCCAGCACATAGCGTCGGGCGACGTCTGGCGCATGGCAAGTCGGACGCTCGCAACAGGTAACGTTGCCGCGCTGCCTCCGGCAATGGACGTCATGCTCGCGAAGTACGCGAAGAAGATCCTCATCAATCAAGGCGTGCCTGCGTCGAGCGACTACATCTACGAGCTCGCACAGCGTATGCGGTCGAACCTACTCAGCGGCCGGGAGTTGATTGACGAAGGTACTGTTCGCCTGCTCGCTGCTCACAAGCGCTCGGCTATGTGGGAGTTCCCAGTGCCCGGCAGCGCTGCGTTCAATGGCATCTGGGAAGAGGCACGAGGGGTTCTTGCCGACTTCAATCCGTAAGCTTATCATGGTTACTCGCGATTGGTCAGGTCTGGGCCTGGCAGTACTCGCCAAGTCTCAAGGCTCCGACGTCGTTGTCGCGTACGACTACGACAAGGACTCTCCGACTCTGGAACACGAGAAGCTAATTGGCGACGGCCTCCTCGATAAGCTTCCAGTCGCGGAGGCAACGAAGAAACTGATAATGAGTGGTAATATCTGGTTCTTCGATAGCAACGAGCTTCCCGAACTCGCGGAACGCCTTAAGCGAGCTGATGAAGCGGTCGTAGGAACCAGCGCGCTCTCCGCTAAAATGGAGAACGATAGGGACTATGCTGTTGGAGTCGCTGAGTCCGTCGGGCTTAAGGCTCCAGAGACTCAGAAGTTTACTGATTACGACGCGGGTATCAAGTTTCTTGAATCCAACAAAGACAAGTCCTATGTCTACAAGCCTTTCGAGGGCGATGCGACTTCGACGTACGTTCCACAAGAGCGAGACGATCTCTCGAAAGCAAATGAGGAACTCCGCGAGTACATCAGCAGTCTCCGCGAAGGAAGTCCCAAGTTTATTCTTCAGGAGGTTGTTGAAGGAATAGAAGTCGCCTTCGACCTTTGGCTCAGAAACGGTTCCCCAGTGGCCGCGTTCATGGATCTGGAAGCTAAGCGAAAGATGGTCGGCGATCTTGGGGAGAATATCGGCTGTGCGGGAGGATACGTTAATAAGATCCGCCCCACGGCGAGGGGGCTTCGAGAGACGATTAATAAGTACCTTAAGTGGGACGGGCTCAAGGGATACACTGGCTCGATAGACGTCAACGTCATCTTTACGAAGCGCGGACCCCTGTTTCTCGAGAACTGTTTCCGTTTTGGCTTTGCAGCTTATCCAGCTATGTTCCATAGTCTCGCTCGAAGGTCGATCGAAGAAACGCTTCGCGAGTGGATCACTGGCAAAGACCAGATGGACTCATGGTTTAAGCCAGGTTTCGCCGGCGCGTTAACGCTCACTAGCGATACAACAAAAGACGGGCAGCCGCTGTTGGTGCCTGACGGCATAAAGGATAAAGTCGATCTCTACCGAGCATACGAGCAAGATGGGCATCTGCGCCTTGCTGAGGGATGGCCAGAGATCTGCTGTGTCACAGACAAAGGCGACGCAATCCCTGAGGCTGGCGAACGTTGCTTGAAGCTCGCTGAGCAAGTATCCTTCCCAGGTAAGGGATACCGAACAGACCTGGCTAGCGCTGATCTACCTACCCTTCCGCTTTCGCGATACAGGGCTCTTCAGTTTAGCGGTTATCTCTGATAACGCGCCGAGGGCGAAGGCGACCAGGAACGTTACGATCCAGAACGCGCTCACGTCTTGTCCGGATCGGGACAAGTACGGGACCATTCAACTAGCGCAGCCAGCTCGTCGGGTGGTATGTAGATAACATAGCAGTCGCCGGGGTTCACGTTCGAGTCCATGACTCGATTTACCAGTCGTCTCACCGCTTCTTCTCCGCTTATCTCGTGGAGCCTGGTCCAATGCTCAGGTCGCGTCACTTCTTCTCCTCAAGGAAGTCAGTAGGGTAGTACTTCGGCCCGGTCGGGTCTTGGACGCTTCTAATATGTCCCATCATAGCGAGGGAAGTCAAGACTTCGTCTAGCTCCTCCTTTCGGAGACTGTGACTCATCATCCTTAGCAGCGCTGCGTAGTCGATTCCCGGCTTGGTGAGCACTGCTTGGCCAGTCTTCACTATGTCGAGTGTCAGCGGATTCTTGCCGACAGCTGCGAAGGTCTTAGTCATTGCCGGTTCGATATGGGTGAGTAGAGCGAGTGCTCTTTCTAAGTCGTCCTTAGTTATCACCGGCTCGTCGTGTTTACTCGCTGCTGTCAGCATGGCGACTTTCAGTAGATGCATTCCCTTCCGTTCAAAGTAGCCAGATAGTCGAGGATCGACGGCTGAGTCTCTGTTCTGATCTGCTAAGTCCCACGCTTTGTAGAACTCCTTCGCGTCAGGAGCGAGTATGTACTGGCCAGAGATCAGCGAGATCGCTGTCAGGTCCTTTATTAGTATCTCCTTCAGCTCGATCTGCTCCTTTGTCAGCTCAGGGAACGCTTCCCTCACTCGCGGTGTATCTTGATATACGAACAGGATCCGTGCTGTCAGACCGATGCCGACTGTGTCGAGTGGCAGTGAGCTTGCGATCCAGTCCGGCGTGGTCGCTCCTTCGAGATTTAGATACGGGGCCTTGATCTTATTCGTCCCGCCCATCTTGGTCTTGTGCGACCACTCGTCAGGACTGTCGTAGATATCTGTTAGGAATACTACCATGTCCATGCCGGAGCTGGTTAGCAGACTGGCGAACTCCGAGTTGTACGAAGTCATGCTGCTATGTCCATCCTTCAGCGCCTGCGTCAGGTCCTGAATCAATCGCTCCCGTGTGATCGAGTCTGTGCTGAAGTTTGCTGTGGGCACCTTCGCAAGCATGCTTCGGCCTATCCGCATGGCAGTAGACTTCTTGCAACGTCCAGGCGGACCGACGAGAATTATATAGAGGTTCGGAAAGAGCAAAAAATACTCCATATCGAAAAAAGCTTTTCTCTGGATAGCTCCCGCTATGCAAGACAGAGCAGTCCAAAGGTGATATTCGTCCGGCGCTCGAGATTGTGCAGTGTACACCATGTACGCGTCGATCCAGTCTGGCAGTAAGCGATCGTTCACTCCGGCTCCCAGTTCTCAACTTCCCATCCTAGTTCTCGAAGGACTGCTAAGGCTGCTGATATATCTAAGTTGTGGACGCGATTAGCCACGTTTGGCGACGCGAGCCATACCTTGCCTTCGGCTGTGGTTCTTATCCACGCCTCGCTCATCTCGTTGTAGAGCTTGATTGTGTAGGCTCTGCTAGCCACTTTTTGATCCCTTCTGGGTTTTCTTCTGATGCTTCCGCCCAGTTTTTCCCGACTTTCGCTTCCGCAGGGATAGTAAGGGTCCGCCCGTGAATTGGGACAGGGACCTGCATTGCTTCAATGACGCGCGGAACAACCGTCGGCACATCTCCCTCGTCGCATTGTCCGAGAATCGCATCATGCTCGTTAAGAAGTACCTCGGCGCCTTCGACCCTGGAGGCGTTAAGCATTCCAATTTCAGCGAGCACTCCCACAGTGCATTGTGGGATGAATGCCAGAGCTTCGTTGATGAACTGGACGGAGTCCCACCTTCCGAAGAACTGACGCTTCCATCCGAGTGGGGTGATGAGGGTTCTGTATTTGAGGTCTCGTTTAACATCGTTCCACCATACCTCCTTAATTTCCGGGTACAGCATAAAGAAGCCTTCTTGAGCCGTGGCCACCTCGTGTCGAACAAGGCGAATGGGTGGATTCTCGGCAGCGGCGACTGCTACGATTCGGTCTACGCCTTCGCCGTAAATCGAACCGTACACGGTTCGCTTGACTGCTAGCCGTTTGTCTTCGCTGTACGATCCGAAGAATCGCTCAGAATTCTCCTTATGTATATCACGTCCCGACTCGAATGCTTCAATAAGACTATCGCACCGAGCAAGATATGCGACAACTCTGAGCTCAGCTTGAGAGAGGTCCACATAGAAGAGTACCTTCCCAGGGTCAGCAATGAACATCTTTCGCATCTTCGGCGGTATGTTCTGTAGATTAGTCCCAGACCCATAAATGTTAGCCCGGCTTGCCAGCCGTCCTGTACGAGTGCCCGATGGATCGAAGAGACATCTAAGTCTCCCGTCAGCGTCAACGTTGGCATTGATATATCTTTCGATGAGGTCTCGGCGTCTGCGAATCTCGACAATCGTCATGAGCACGGGATGCTGGTACTTGGCCGCGAGCTTAGCAATCGCGTCCTTGTCAGCTGTAGGGCGCTTCGTCTCCCTGTGGAACTGCACCGGCAGCCCTAGCGTCTCGTACAGTAGCTTGTGCATGTCTGGAGCAGATTTGACGTTCAGCGCCTTGCCCGCTGACTTGTCAAGAAACGCCTGGAGATTCTCAATTTCCTTGGTGTACTGAACTCGAAGCTCCTCGCGCAGCCTGAGATCTATCAACACTCCCCGTCTCGACATTTGTCTGAGAAGCGGAAGTATACGCATCTCGTGATCGAAGACATGACGGACTCCGAACTGCTCAAGTTCGCGTTCTTGGACATATCGAATCTCCCAGGTGCAAGCGGCGTCCTTGCCGTTGTAGATGTGGAAGTTGTGGAGGTCTTCTGGAGATAGGGTATCGAGTCGGCTCCACAACTTACCGTCGTCTTTGTAGAACGGCTCCTTGGTGTAGATACTAACCTGGAACCCGAGCCCTTTAGCAAGAGGAGACTTAGCGCCAGCTTTACCGCCACGAAGAGCTTTAACTTCGTCGCCACCGCTTGCCGATTCCATGAGAAGTGCGTGATGCCCATACATTATGTCCCACTGGAAGTTCTTGACCTCGTATCCACGATCTTCAAGTACGGTCAGATCGTATTGTCCGAAGTTCTGTCCGCACTTCTTCGCTGGCGATGCCAGGAGTCGCCGTATCTCAGCGTCGGCGCCTTTAGCTAGTGGAAACACAAGTGCCCGATCGGCGCGATCTGAGAAACCAATGCAGTGGATTCCGTCAGGAGTTCCTTCTATGTCAACTGATAACCATTCGGCGTTATACATATCCTCGACCAAGTACGACGCTTCTGGCCAGATGTAAATGTAGCGCTTAGGCAGCATGATCTCTGGGAACTTCGCTTCCTCAGCGATCCGCTTCATGTCTAGCTGTATGAGTGTCTTGTTCTCGTACATTCTGAATACCGACGCGGGGTGATAGGTCGCTATCACCTTCACGCCTTTGACGAGTGAGCATTCCAGTATCGAGCCGCGATACTTTGTAATCGAGTGTTTGTTGGTCAGGAACCGCAGCGGGACGTCGCCTAGCGCAATGACCAGATTGGGCCGTATATCTATTATATCCTTCTTAAGTTGCAAGATGCCCTGTAGCAGGCACAACGCTGGCTGCGGCTTTAGAAAGGCTTCAAACTTGTTGTTAGGAGGACGTTCGTGACAGACGTTAGTAACGAAGACCTGCGTGTGCCTGTCTATCCCAACATCTGCGAGGTACCTATTTAGGTCTTCTCCGGAGGCACCGCTGAACGGGACGCCTGTCTGATCTTCCATCGCCCCCGGCGCTTCGCCGCAGGCAATGATCTTAGCAGTTCTAGGTCCGGACTGTATTAGTCGTGGCATCAGACCCTCGGGCGCTACTCGCCATTAGTCCTGCCATGCTTTAATCATCTTCATCCCAGCTATGATGCCCTGCTGTGCGCCTTCCTTCTGCCCTATGAGCGCAGCTTCGTACAGTGCTTCTACTACCATGTCGCCTAGATGCGCTGCGACGTCTCGATCTACGTGACCCTTCTGCCACTCAACCAAGCGTGGTATGAGTGCGTTCTCAACGATCCTCTTGAGCTGCGTAGCATTTAACTCAATTGACATCAGGCAGGTGAGCCTCAGTCTTCTTGATGGCCACTGCCCGTCGCTCTGGGTCGATTTCTACGCCGAAGTAGTCTCGTTGCGTGCTCGCCGCTGCTGCTAACACGCTTCCAGACCCGACGAAGAAGTCCGCTACTTTCTCCCCAGGATGAGTGAGATGCTTTATGATCTCAGCGTACAATTCTACTGGCCGTTCAACTAGCAACGTCTGCTCCTTGTCCGTTACAGGTGCGAACTCGAAGACGTTCGGCCTGTTGCGTATCACCATCTCAGGATCGCCCTTGAGGCAATGCAACGCTATATCGTAGCCACGTGCGAAATACCTATCTGGTCTCGCCGTATAACAACGTCCAGCGGTCCGAATCCAGACGAGAGGCATCTCGTCGACGGTCCATCCAGCTTCACGAAATGCAGACTTGGCTCTTTCGTACCAACTAATACCAAGAAACCAAACGAGCCATCCGTTCGGTTTGGAGACTCGGTAAAGATCGCTCGCCATGCTAAGTATGCGGAGGTAAGACTTCTCGTCGTCCTGATACGCCGAAGCGCTCGCCTCACCCGCTTTGCGCCTGTCGTATCCGATGCCGAAAGGCGGGTCAGTAAGGATAAGATCAAAGCTTCCCTCAGGGATGCGTTTAATAGCTTCGACAGAGTCGTCGAGCCATACTTTTTCCTCGATCGTCTGAAACTGAGTTGGATTACTCCGAACTTCTTTGAGACGTACCACGCTCTGGGCTTTCGACGACGCCCAGGAGAGCGCTTGGTTGATGCTCTTGGCATCTTTCAGTTCCGGGAAGAGTTCCATGAGTCTAGTGAGCTTGACAGCTTCGTTGACATGACTGCGCTCCATGCCGATGGCTGCGCCTGTCTGAATCTGCGACCAACTAGGATCGAGTTTCTTCTTCAGCTCGTCTAGCTGTGCGATAGCGCTGACTTCCTCCTGCCAGGTCATGTCTTCGCGTTGCAGATTCTCCTCAAGCTCGATTTCCTTCTTGAGGAGCTCAGAGATGTTCTCTTGAGGAACGGCCTCCAGCTCTGTCCATCCGATAGACTTGGCCGCTGTATATCGACGGAAACCGGCTACGAGTATCCATCCTGTGCCGTGGAGCGATGTGGTTACTATGACAGGGACTAGCTGGCCAAATTTCTTGAGTGACTCAGCCAATCCCCTCATGTCGCCAGTCGCGTCGCGGAAGCGTCCTGGCTCTATGACGATTGAGTCGATAGCGATCTTCACGAGGTTTGCCGCCCGGGTGTTGCGATCCTGCCAGCGACGAACGACTTGACCGCTAGCGCCATGATCTCGTGCTTCACCTCGCCATCAGTCTCAAACCACTGATCGACTTTCCCAGCGCCACCTTCGTCGCTTCCCTCGACGTAGATCATTGTCGGCCGGTTGGTAATCAGCTTGTCTCTTATCTCCTCACTCGTATGATACGTGTGGAAACTGAGTACGCCGATGTGTCTTGTAAACACGAAGGCTAGGTTCTTCTGCCGAGGAATCTCAAGCATGCGGTTGTCTGCCACTACGTCTCCTTGTCCGGGTTCGGACCAGAATGGCTACTCCCCTCACGAGGATCGAACTCGTGTCGTACCTTGCTAAAGGGCACAACGGCCGACCAGGACCGAGGGGAAGAAGCTGCTGCATTCGCCGCCTTGCTGACTAACCGATACTGACTCGGGCACTCCCTTTCGGGCCGCCTCGGTAGCTCTATGCAGCAGCCGTTAAGTAGTGCCAGATGCGGGCGCGACCCGCTTCAACTTCGCCGTCTGGCCGGCTAGCTGGAACGCGACCCAGCGCGGACTACAAAGGCAGGTAGCGCAAGCCCCAACTCCTCAACTTGGGGCAGGCGGACGGTAACTCTCACCCTTCGCCGCTAGGGTACTGCTATCATACGACTGTATGATACGGCGCTACCTGCCCGTTTCCTACAACGGCAGGAACGAGTCGATCTGATCCCTCTTCTCATCCTGCCCCGTGTTCGGGTTGTGATACAGATTCGGTCCGATCACGACCTGCAGCTCCACTCCGACCAACGAGTCGGTGTTGAAGGGTGGCTTCTGCTTCAGCGCCTTGTCGCGATAGGCGTCGGCCAGCTCGCTCATGCGCGCAGCACGTAGCAGCCCATCGAAGCCCATTGCGCCCTCTCCGCTGATGACGAGATGCGACATTCTCGTCCGCTCACCGTCCGGAGTGCGGATCTTAAACTTCGGCATGATCTTGTCGTTCCCTACCTTCGACTTCCCTCCTGGGCACTCAACGATACGAGCTGGATACGTCCCCGGCTCGATAGGCGTGGAGAAGTCTTCCGCCTGTGAAGTATCTGGTTGTAACACTGGCATCTTGTTCCCCTTAGCCGCTATGAGCAGCTGTTGGAGTGGAGACGGCAAGGCCAGCCGCTTTGTCGGCTGAGTCTAGCGCCGCCTGCTGTTTTACGCGCTCCTCGTGGGCAGCGAGGAATGCCTTCGATATGGCCTCATAGTTCCATGCAGTGCCGTCCGGCACCCCGTTCCTGCTGCCCACGGCTCTGAGGCCGTCGGGCGTGGTTTGGATTAGTCTGACCCAATCCTGAGTAACCACGTGCGTTTCTTTGTTGTAGTGCGTTTCTCCTTTCTGGGCTTGGATGTTGTAGACTTCGTCAAACTTCAAGGGTACTGTCTCAGCTGACTGTCCGACGAGCATGGGAGTGATGGCTAGCAGCGCTCCTCCCTTGTCGTATTGTTCCCTCTCATGACAGATGAGTATGACGTGCTTGGTCGTACTCAGTACCATGTCTACGAACTGCTCGCCTAAACTGCGCTCGGCCTGATAGTCTTGAATAGCAGGTATGAGCATCCCGTGTGATAGGCCAAGCTTGTGGGATTTTGAGCGCTCGCCGTATTCCTTGGTGCCCATCAGGATCACACCCTTATTCTCAGCTGACTTGAACAGGGTTGTGCCTGAGTCGATGACCCAAGTGTCGAATCGGGAGACGTTGGCCGGCTTCATCATCTCGTCGAAGAAGCGACAGGCGTCGTCATAGGCGTTGTGAGTCTTAACAATTCCACGATCGTTATAGCCTGTCTCCCCAAACTGCTCGTAGATGATGTTCCTGAGACCGTGCACTCGTGTGAAGTCAGGACTTGCCAGCGTAGCGATACCTCGGTCGAAGTCGAGGAAACAGGGCCTTGGCCAGGTGCCTGCACCGTAGGTCTTGCCGCTCTTGATCTTGCCCCACGGCAGTATCCGCATTGCGTCGCCTGGTTGCCAGTACTTAAGCTCCTTCACGTTTTCCTTTCGAGTAGCTTGTTCGTTAGCTCCATGAACGCTCCCCAGTCGTATCCGCTGAGATCGAAGCTCTCCTCGGAGCGATGCTCGAGTATCCACGCTGTCTTGTCTATCTCTCGCGCGAGGTCGAAGCACTGTACGATACGGGTCTTGATAAGCATGTCTCGCGAACGTCTCAACTGCTCGACCATTTCAGCTGGCTCGATCACGCCTTGAACCTCGGCAGGCATGATCTGTGTCACGTCGATCGTCTCGCCTTCCTCGAGTAGTTCGGCAGCGACTTCAACGATCTCGTTCATCTCAAGGCGCGCCTCTAGCTCGTCTTCCGCCTCGATCACGCAGCGGATGGTGCCGATGAAGGTACGAGGCTCGTCAGGCAAGGTTCACCTTGCACTGGTAGCGATCCTCGAGCGACTTTACAACAGCGTTGATTGCTGACTCGATCAGCTCACGGTCTCGCACGTCGTTACGAGTATTGAACATGTTCCACAAGCCGTGACGTCTCACCCACAGCTCATCGATCATGCAAGCTTCGGCACGGTAGCCTAGTGTGAACTGAGCCACGCGGCCCCACAGCTTGATTCGACCGTAGGTCGAGACGCGGTACATGTGAGTTACGTCTATCGCCGCCTCCTTCGTCTTTACTGCCCAGATGCCAGCGAGATCGAAGGTGTCGCGCATCTCCATGTAGTACAGATCCGGGTCGTCCTTCTTGTTGAGTCTGAGTGCATCCCAGTACGCCGGATCAACTGGACGCTTGTGGCTACGCATGACTGGGCCTTCCCACTCGCAGTCTGCTGCGACGGACTTGAGATAGGCGTCGAGGTGTACTTTGTGCGATCCTATGCAGAAGTCATGCCCCTCGCGCGTTATCTCTATTCCCCAAGCTCTCCAGGCCTCGATAGGGTGCTCGACTCTCGTCGGCCTGCGGCGCCAGACGGGGACGGCTGAAGTGTCAGGATGTAGTATTGCCATCTCGTCTTGTCTCTCAATCTCCCGCATGTCGTCTTCGCCGTCGAGGAGCCAAATCTTGCACAGTGCCTGCCTCAATCCAGGCTTAAGCAACTGCGAGAACGCTCCCCTAACTATTGCCAACCTTCACCGGCTCCTTCGCAGGTTCCGGCTCAGTCTCGATCCATTGAGGATTGATTGGCACTCCCTCAGGATCACACTCAAAGATTTCTTCCAGCGTGCCGAGTTTCATTGTTACTCCCTGTCCTCGTAGTTCCATTCAGATCTAACGTAATCGGTCTCCAGCCGCTTCTCTCGCGACACTGGGTCGTTGAGCACGTGAATGGAGTGGTATTCACATTGACCGTAGTTCATACACTGGCTCGTCTCCAACGGCCACAGGCCCAGGCGTTCTGCACGCTTGATGCGATTGCAGCGGTCCCGTACCCCTTCGAGCCATTCTGCTATCTCGAAATCGTTACGAGCCGTGATATGCCGCTTGAAGCGAACCTCGCCGGACTTGTAGAGGCCTACGGCATTGATAATACAGCCGCCAACCTTGCGGTTGGTCAGCTTGCGAAGCCCCCAGATGTAGCCGGTCATCTGATTGTCGGGTTTATACTGAAGGAAATAGTAAGTTGAGTCTTCCTTCCCTAGCACGGTCGTAGTTTTGTGATCCACTACGTAAAGTGTATCGCCGAACTCTGCCCCGACGTCGATAATGCCACCGTAGATGATTGGCTCCAGAGCTCCATTGCAGTTCCCGCAGCGACCTGCAGCCAGGTCTGTCTTAGGTGTGTAGGAGAACTCACAGTCTTGGCAGTCTAGGAACATTCCCGTGTCTATCGTAAACGCCTGTTCTACCACAGCGCCGTTCGGTCCCTGGATGACTTTCCAGGATTCAGTCGGATACTCCTGAATGTACGCGGCCATGACTTTTAGCGCGTATGCCTCTGTACGGAAATCATCCGAAGGCATCACTTCTGGCCAATGCTCGTGGATAGCCTTCAGCGCAGCGCCAGCGTTGCCAGTTCGATACCACTCAGCCCATCCGAAGTGCATCGCTCCGCCGAAGGACAGAGACGGCTTGCGCCGCAGAGGTACGACTTGCTTGTTGATGCGTAAGTCGTATTTCGCAGGGCAGATGAACTGCTCTAAAGCGAAGTTATCTACTTTCACTTGCGAACCTTTCCACAGAATCTACACTTACGCTTGCCTGTGTAGTACTCTTTCGAGTGAGCTTTGTGCCCTTTCCTGCACCGTTCCACGCGCTTGTGCGTGCTCATTCGATCTTAGTTGTCTGACGGAGTTCGTCGTCCGTAGGAGCAGCTCTCTTTATACCGAACGCTTCCCTCGCGTTCTTGTTGTAGATGCGCTGCAGCACTCCGCCAGCCTTGGCCGCGTTCTCTCGCACTTCCTCGAGGAGTTTCTTGGTATCGTCGCTCTCAACCATAGGCAGTACCGCGTCGACGAAGTTCTCTAGTGACCGTGCATACTGCTTCGCTTGCATGAGCGACTGGATAGCATCTTTTAACATCTCAGGAGACAGCTTGGCGAAGTCACTCACTTGCGGTCGGCTCCTTGTATGCGAAATAGACGGCTAGTTCTCTTACTACCTCGGTTAGTTCGTTGTCCGTGAGTTTCTCAAGTAGTTTCACCACGAACTCCAACGCAGCGATCCGTTGAGTTCGTTGCTCGTCTTGATGCTGATGCCGTTCGATTATCAGCATCTCCTTGATACCTTCGGCAGCTGAGTAGTACTTAGACGCACGCCATGTATGGAACAGGGCGTGCTCTTTTGCGTACTGCTCGTGACCAGGGCCGTCGTTGAAGGCCCCAGCGTCTTCAGTCATCTCTCCCGCCTTTCTAGCTCTCTGAGTTTCTCAATCTGCACAACGATCTCGCTGCGCTTGATAACTCTCGGCACATAGGCGTTCTGAC
>Ga0137376_10000526_pt1 | contig 18004 bp, 13 predicted proteins | sample SagtaG_23_FD_104814 | JGI IMG/M metagenome (GOLD analysis project Ga0137376, IMG submission 104814) | Vadose zone soil microbial communities from Sagehorn Ranch, Mendocino, California, USA - Sage2_L_20_16 metaG | ecosystem: Environmental > Terrestrial > Soil > Vadose zone | place: USA...
CTTTGTTCCCGATAGCTCAGGGACGAAGGCCCTACGCCGCGCTGTAGATTCTGCAGTCTACATCACCACCGGCCTCATCATCTGGCATCGCTGAAGATGAGTGAGGCACCGCAGACTCTCGTTTCCGATTCTTGCCTCCTAGAGTGAAGGACATGCCTAACAACGAAGCGCTGTCGCACCGCGGACCAACGCCGCCGGTGGAATTGCCGCACGTGCCTGCTTTCCCTGTTCTTGGGATCGACGTACAAGACTTCGAAGGTTTCAGCTATCTGCAAACTTATTGGAACATCGTCAACAAGCGCCGGTGGACAATCGCGACCGTCGCATTTATTGCGGCTCTGCTGGTCGCCATCGCCTCTTTTAAGATGATGCCGATTTATGAGGCCACGGCCCGTCTGGACATAGAGGCAGATACACCGCAAATTCAATCCCTCAACGACCTTTATCGGCAGGTCCCGACCGACGATGCGTTCATCGGCACGCAAATCCAGGTCCTCGAGAGCGATAGCCTGGCACAGCGGACAATCGAACAACTTGGGCTGGCAAGAGATCCGGCCTGGGCATTGGTCGTCGGGCCGGGCAACAACGAGCCGCCAGTCCAACTTCAGGCATCGGAAGACAGGCTCCTCGGACCATTCAAGCATCGTCTGCACGTCCAGCGAGTCCGAGATAGCCACGTTGTGAATATTAGTTTCGAGAGTCCGGACCCAAGCCTCTCCGCCAAAATTGCAAACTCGCTGGCAGATAACTTCATTGAATACAATTTTCGGCAGAAGTACGATGCGACTCGCCAAGCATCCGGATGGATGGAACAGCAGCTTGATGAATTGAAGGCCAAGGTCGAGAAGTCCCAGCAAGCGCTGGTCGATTACGAGAGACAAAACGCGATCGTCAATATCAGCGACAAAGAGAGTGTCGTTGAGCAGAGGCTCGCTGACCTAAGTCGGGACTTGACCAACGCCCAGAGCGATCGGGTCCAAAAGGAATCGCTCTATGAACTCGTGAAATCGAATGAATCGCAAGTGGCTTTTGTTGCCCAAAACGACCTCTTGCAGCGGCTGGAGGAAAAGTTTGCCGATCTGAAAGCGCAACACGTTGACGCCTTGGAGCAGTACGGACCGAAACACCCTAAAGTTGAGAGGTTCCGGAGCCAAGTGGATGAAGTTCAGTCTCTTATCGACACAGAACGGAAGCGAATGGTCGAGAGGTTGCGGAATGATTACGTGGCAGCCCTCGGCCGGGAAAAGCTTCTGACTGCGGCAGTAGCCAAAGAAAAGGCCGACCTGGGAGCACTGAGCCAGCTCCTGATCCAGCACAATCTCCTAAAGCGCGAGTTTGATACGAATCAACAACTCTATGACAGCCTGCTTCAGCGGCTCAAGGATGCAACGGTTTCGGCCGGTCTTCGCGCAACCAACATTCATGTGGTTGACTCCGCTCGGCCTCCCAGGGTGCCCGTCCGACCTAAGAAACTTCTAAATATCGCCGTCAGCCTAGTTGTCGGGCTGATCCTTGGGGTGACGCTCGCTTTTGTGAAGGAAGCTCTGGACAATTCGATCAAGAGCATCGAAGAGGCAGAGAGAGTTGTGAACGCTCCCGCCCTGGCGGTTGTTCCGCTGGAGCGCGAACTCCCTCACCGGCCAGCTCGATCACTTACCCGAAACAATGGCACCTCAAAGCCGGGCGAAGCAGAGTTGGCGCTCTTAAAGCAACCGTCGTCAGCGCTGGCAGAATCCTTTAGAACCCTCCTCACTTCTGTGGTGCTCTCGACGGCGCCTCGGCCTCCGCAGGTGTTATTGATAACCAGCGCTACGGCTAGAGAGGGGAAAAGCACGACTGCTCTTAACCTGGCGATTGCGCTTGCTCAAAGAGGAGACAGCACTCTGATCATAGATGCCGATCTTCGCAGGCCTGGGATCGCTGAGTCCCTAGATCTTGCCGATGGAGAAGGTCTCGCTGGGTTCTTGACCGGAGCCCACGGCATCGAGGTGGCACTAAGGCAGTTTTCTCGTGTACCCACCCTTTGGGTACTCCCCGCCGGCCCCAAGCCTCCCAACCCGGCGCAATTGCTTTCCTCGTCTGCCATGGAAACCTTACTGAGAGAATTGCGTCAGCGGTTCAAGTTCCTGGTGATCGATTCGCCCCCCGTGCTTCCCGTGACCGATGCGATGATCCTCTCAACATTCGTGGATGGTGTTGCTTTCGTCGTCGAAAGTGGGGTGACCGCCAGAGGGGCAGTGGCGCGCGCTCGTAAGGTCCTGGAGAATGCGGGAGCGAGAATTTTAGGATTGGTCCTCAATAAGGTAGACGTACGTCATAACGGATACTACGGTTACTATGGTCATTACTACTATTCCTCCAACTCCGGCAAGACGAAGCGGCCCCCGGTTTCGGAATCAGTCAGCTCACACCTTCAAGGTTAGGATGATGCAAAGCATGGGGCAAACGTCCACTCCTGCCATGCCAGTGGAGACCAGGCTAGGGGCTCCCTGAGCTTGGAATTTCTTATATGAGACGCGCGTACTGGGTAAGTACGATCTAATCTAATGAGCTGGCCCCTGCGACCCTTGGGGCAGCATCTGCTTGCGGCGGGCAGCTCAGTACTCCCATTCGTAAATACGGTGACGTCTTGTAGTGGCTCGTGGTGACCTATGTCTGATAGGCTTGGCATCAGGAGGAGCGTCTCTGATGCCGCGAGAAAGTCCCTTTGCCGTAGTCTTGTCTGAAGACGAATGCATCGAACCTGGATCTTCCCGGGGGATCCCTTGTTCGTGGAAAAGGCCGGCCCCATCCTCGATCTCTACCAAAGTCTCTGGCAAGGACATCCTCTTGGCCCCAAGGATTTTGTGCTCTCCGCCGACGAGAAAACCGGCATTCAAGCGCGTCACCGAGGGCATCTTTCCGTTCCGCCCGCCCCGGAAGGCCCGCTCTCCTAGCTAAGCTAGAACACGAATATGAGCGCGCCGGGACACCCGACGATTTCGACTCTTTGTCAACTGGAGGAGGCTCTACTCGCCTTCCAGGAGCGTTATGAAAAGTCTGCCGCTCCGTTCCAATGGACCTTCACCCGCGAGGACTGGCAAGGCTCAAGATCCGCCTTAACGCCAAGTGCCTTGCCGAGGCAGCTTGACCCCTCACGGAAATACGTCACCGTAATTCAGGAACGGGAGTGCTTAGTCTGAGCGGTCTCGACAGAATTGCAACTGTTTCTAAAGAACCCAAGCTCCGAGAATTCGCCGCAGAGGGAGTGCACCAAGCCGCTGCGCAAGTCCTCCAACACTACATCAGGCCACCAGCGTGCATTGTGGAGCTGGGCGCCGGGGCCGGGGCTTTTTCAGAACGGCTCAGAATCTTGGGGTACGCGGTAACCGCAGGCGATGTCGACCAAGCACAATTCACCGCTGTCAACGTGCCGTTCGTGCGTTATGATCTAGATGCTGAGTGGCCGGAAGCGTTGCAAAGTAGCTGTCCTGACGCACTATGTGCCATCGAGGTGATCGAGCACCTAAGGCACCCATGGAAATTCTTCGAGCAGTGCCACTCGGTGCTTCCCGCGGGTGGTACCCTCTTACTCAGTACTCCCAACGTCTCCTCGAAATGGTCAAGAGCGTACTTCCTTGCGGAGGGAGTTCCGCTTGGATTCGGTCGCCGAAACATGTTAGCTATCGGTCACATCAACCCTCTGAGTTCTCTCGAAATTGATTACATCGCGTCGAGCATCGGATTCCAGCTTCTGCAGCGCATCCCGGTCGGCCGATTCTTACCTCCTGAATGCGCCAGTGCCCGAGATCGCTTAAGGCATTTCGTCTTCTCTTGTTTTGTGATTCTCTTGCGCCCTGTCATGAGAAATCTCGAGGAAGGTTATTGTCACGTTATGGTTTACAGAAAAGGGTAAAGTCGTCGCAAATTATGGGCCCCCATTTCGTCGTTCTAATTGGAAACAGTCGTGCGTGGGGACTCACCTATTACAGTACTGTACTCGAAATGTGTGCTCATGACAGCCAGTGAAATCCGTGCCTTTCTGAATCCCCAGGGCGAGTATAGCGTCGTGCCAACTGGCCAGCTGGAGTTACTGTTGCTCGCCGAGGCTGCGGAAGCCGCTGGGCTGACACCCGCTCAGCTTTCTAGACTCCTAGTCAAGAAATACGCCGTGAAAAGCCCCAGATCTTTTGCCTGCTTTCCCTGCTCTTGGGATCGACGTACAGGACTTCGAAAGCTTCAGCGATCTGCAAACTTATTGGAACATCGTTAATAAGCGCCGACGGACGATCGTGACCGTCGCCTTTATTGCGACTCTGCGGGTCGCCGTCGCCTCATTTAAGATGGGTGCCGATTTATGAAGCTGGACATTGAACAAGAGCGCGCCCGATGGATTGAGAGGGCCGCAGGACTGTGGCTTAGGCTTCGTCGTAGCCGCATAGTCGACAATGCTGTAGCGCTTTACGTCGTGCATCTTGCTAACTACTTGCTGCCGCTGATTACTGTTCCCTATGTCGTGCGCGTTTTAACTCCCAGCGGGTACGGTCTGGGAGCCTTCGCGGTATCGTTTGCCAGCTTCTTCGGGACAGTGACAGATTACGGCTTCAATCTCACTGCAACCCGCGCGGTTTCAGTCAACCGTGACAATCACCACCGGGTCTCGCGGATTGCATCCCAGGTAGTGGTTACCAAAGCTGTCATACTCGGGCATTGTGTCGGGCTCTTCTGGCTTCTGATCTGGGCAGTTCCGAAGCTGCGCGGGAACAACATCGTCATGTGGATGGGATTCCTCCAGATGACGATGGGCAGCCTGAGCCCCTTCTGGCTTTACCAGGGGCTGGAGGAACTCCGTTTTTCGTCGCGCGTCACCTTGGCTGTCAGAGTGGCTTACGTGCCAGCGCTGTTTCTTTTCGTCCGCCGCCCGGCTGACACCTGGAAGTGGATGTTGCTGCAAGCTCTTGTGGCGGTCGTCTCAGCAGGCATCCTTTGGCTTAATGCTTGCCTGCGGCTGGGCGTGGGCTGGGTGAGGCCGCGGTGGACCGATCTGCATACGCAGTTGCGCGAAGGATTCAGCCTCTTCGTCTCTCAGGGGGCAATTAAGGCTTACACTTCGGGAAACACCTTTATCCTCGGAATGTTTACCAATGTTATTATAGCGGGTTATTTTAGCGCGGGGGAAAGGGTCGTACAGATGGTTCTAGGGCTGCTATGGCCCGTCAGTCAGGCCGTCTATCCGCGCGCCGTTCAACTCGCGTCTTCCTCGCGTGGAGCAGCATTACAGTTGACGCGCAAGGTGATCTTGTTCATGGGGACCGCAGGTTTCGCTTTAAGCGTCGGAGTCCTGGTGGCGGCGCCATGGGCAGTGCCTATTCTCCTGGGCGCGAGATTTCTGCCCTCCATCACCATCATGCAAATCCTGTCGCCCTTACCTTTTTTGATTGCTCTGAGCAATGTTCTGGGGATTCAGATCATGGTCCCCTTCAAGCACGACGTGGCATATACAGTAATTATTGTGGGCGCAGGGTTGTTTAATTTGGGGATGAGCTCACTGCTTGCCACACACTGGCAAGGTAATGGCATGGCGCTCTCGGTCACCTTTTCGGAACTGTTAGTAACGACCGCCATGTTCTGGTACCTCGGTCGTCGCCGACTCTCGCCATTTGTCCGCGTCGAGCCTGAGGTTGTGGGTGTCTGATTTCGCCGCCGCTCGGGGACTTCTGGTATGTGTGACGCTGGCTACACTAGGAATATCGGCGGCTTCACCCGCCCTTACCCTGCGGTGAGGGCGGGTGAGATTATCTCCGACGACGGCATTAGGTGCCGGCTTCGCGAGGATGGTTTCGGTATCGTGGGGCACGCTAAAGTTTCAGGCGGCAAGGGTGCTTTGCTCGCTGCTGTTTTCATTACCTTTACTCTCTGCCCGTCACTTCAGAGCCAACATCTGCAGGCCCAATCCGGCCAGTTCCAGAGCGTCAAAGATTACGGAGCGAAGGGCGACGGCGTGACTGATGACGCGGCGGCAATCCAGGCGGCAATTAATGCGACCAGGACTGGGTCTTACTCGTCAGGGTGTGTGTTCCTCCCTCCCGGCCGTTACATGGTCAGGTCCACCTTGAGTTTCTTAGACTTTGAGGGTCTAACCTTGATAGGGGCTGGGTCTGGGGAGAACGCGTCGGCCGGAGCAGCGGTGATTCTGTGGGGGGGACCGTCAAATGGCACGGTTGTAGACATTCGTGGTTGCATCGGCTGCTCGTTTAGGGGGTTCATAATCGAAGGAAACCATACGGCAGGCATCGGACTTTCATACGGTACGGCGTGGGTCTCGGGCGGCCGTCATTTGGTTTCCGCGCAGTCTAAGTTCTCGGAGATTGCCATCAGCAATGTCCTTGGGTCTCCAGGCCGCGCTCTTTATGTCGGTTCGCCTGGAAATGCCCAGGTGAGCGAATCTTCCTTTGATAGGTTTCACATTACCGATGCTGTCGCCGCGATTTACCAGGAGGGCGGCAACACCCTCAACATTCATTACCGCGATTTCTTAGTTTCATGGTTTACGCTGGTTGGAATGGACGTTGAGTGTTGCAGTTTTCTAAGCGAAGGAAATACCTTTACTGGTGCCCAAACCGGGGCCACAGCGACCTACCTCATCCGGAACAGCAGTTTCGGCACGATCATTGGCGACTACGACGAGCATAATACCCCCGTCCCCGTTTTCTCATTTCCAGGTGTTGCCAATGTCCCGGGGTCTGGGCCTATCACTATCATTGGTTCCAGCTTTGGCATTTCACGGCCTAACGTGAACGTGCTTAACTGGACCCGGAATGGCTCGTTAGAACTAATCGGCACCAAGTTTCAGGGCCTGAGTGGCGGCAATGATACGGCAACCTTCGCGCCTCTTGGCGTCGCGCGGTACGGTGAGACCGGTACGCTATACGAATTCGGCTCCAGGTGGATCAACATCACGATTTCCGCCTCGGGAAGCTTCGCCGTCGAATCAAACCAGTCTACGCAGTACAACGTCCACGCCAATGCCTTGAAGCCCTTTGCTTCCAACCATAACAAGGTCTTCGACCAGACCAATGTGCAATTCATCAAAAGCCCTTTGAGTTTCTACGATGGCACCACGCGCTATAACATGCATGCCGATTCCGGTGGCCTTAACTTCCTGAATGCTTCGGGCGGGATCGTCGGGGGATGGAACACTGGTGCCCCGACGTCGCCAGCTATATGGGCTGCGACGAGCCTGCAATCGAACAGCGTGGTAACATTCGGCACAAACGAAGGTCTTTCGCTGACCACGCAAGGAAAAGGTCACGTCACGGCGAATTCCTCTTTCGCTGGAGGCCTCAGCACTGCGCCTTTTTCCCCGACTCCAAGTTTCGATGGCACCTATGCGATTCAGAGAATTACTCTCACGGGGGACGTGCCTTCGTCGACGCTGTTTAATTGCGTCGCGGGTGAGACCATCGTGTTTGATATCATAGAGGACAACAACGGTGGCCATGCGTTCACTTGGCCCGCCAACGTACACGGCGGAGGGGCCATTACCACCACTCCCGGCTATCACAACCGGCAGCAGTTCTACTGCGATGGCACAAACGCATGGTCACTCGGCTCTTTACAGAGTGGGCGTTGATCCCTGCACATATTGTAGTCATGGATAGGATTCACCAGGATTTTTTGGACTCTGCGCAGCGCATCCACGGCATTAATCGGGAAGCGATGAAGGGTATCGACTGGCCTGGAGACCGCAGTTTGACCCTTTCAAGGGCCCTACTGAGCGGCCACCGTATGTCCCAAGGGGCGTTTGCGGCAGGTATGAAGGAATGGCCGATTTGTGGTGGGCTCCGTTGTTTCTTTTGCCGCGCTGGCTCGGCTGGAGGTTTTACTTCTCCCGGAGTACGGGCAGTATCCTGTTCCTCCTGTCGGCCACTCACTGAGCGGAACAACCGTTCTCGGAGAAGACCGAGGCAAGATCAGCGCACGCCTATAACGGCGTCAAGAGCGGTCAGTGGAAGACACTAAATGGCTGCACCCCTGGTCAGCGTAATAATCGCGACGCGGAATCGACGGACTCTATTGCCCAGGGTCCTGCAAAGTGTTTACGCACAGAACTATCCCAATTTGGAGATCCTGGTCCTAGACGACGCATCCCACGATGGGACATCAGACTACATCCAGTCCAAACACCCCGACATCCGTCTTTTCCGTTTTGGGCAGAACCATGGGCAGGTCGCAGCCCGTAATCTAATGATGCGTGAGGCGATCGGAGACTACATTATCAGCTTGGATGACGATGCTTTCCTATTAACTTCTGAAACTATCTCCAGAGTCGTTTCCCGAATGGAAGCCGAGCCCGAAGTGGCAGTCGCCGCTTTTCGCGTGGTAGGTCGAGAACAGGATGCGCACGGCGGACCAGCGCTCGGACACTACAGTAATTGCTTTCAGGCAGGCGCCCACTGCACACGGACAACGGCCTTTCGCCAAACAGGAGGATATAGGGAGTATGCGTTTCGCGAATATGAGGAGGCCGAGTGGGCTCTAAGGCTCCTGGACCGTGGCTGCCGCATATTCTTTTTCCCAAGCGCGGTTGTGGTGCACGAAATGAGCGCCCAGGGTCGTGACCTTGGGCTCTGGTACACCTCAGGTCCGCGTAACCGCCTGCTGGGATCGTGGGTCAATGAGCCGTTTCCCTGGTGGGTGTTGGGCACGGGCAGAAGTATCACCATCTCCCTCATTCACGGAATGCGGCATGGAATCCTGTCCCACGTCCTTGCGGGCTTCGCGGCTGCCGTCAAGGAGTTGCCGCGCGTTATGTCGATTCGCCGCCCGGTGTCCTCCAAAACGATGCGGCTCCATTTGGCGCTAGGCAAAAGGAGAATCACGGACTCTGCTGAGGTTAAAAAGCTGTACGAGTCGCCACCCACCCTTTTGGACATATTGCTCAGGAAGAGGTGCTAGCGCGGGGGGACCGACGACAAGGATTGCTCTGGAACTCGGAGCGTGTGACGGCGTTTCTCCCAACAACCCCAGGGTGCTAGCTTCCGCGTTGTTGCCGATGTTTATCCTTGACGGTGTGTCTCAGGCCTTATGGTGCCGCAATCATCACAATTACATATCGCTTTAGAGGGAAACCTCGTTCACGTCCGATGCGGCGAGAACAACGGTTTTTGGAGCGATTACGAAAGGGGCCTCTGGGAACCCGACACACAGGCCGTTTTTAGACGATTCATCGATACACAGCACTCGTACATCGATATTGGAGCCTGGATGGGGCCCACCCTCCTTCTGGGTTGCCAGCTAGCCAAACGTGCCTATGGCGTCGAGCCTGATCCTGTAGCGTACGCCGAACTTGTTGAAAACATAAAGTACAATTGGCCTCTCACTGACAATGTTCAACTGTTCAACATTTGCATTACTCCGGTGTCAGGCAAGGTCGCATTCGGGAGCCGGGGCAATGGTGGCGATTCCATGTCGAGTCTGCTCTTTTCAAACAAGAAGACGAGCTGGACAGTCGACGGCATGAACTTTCAAGAATGGATTGAGCTGAACAAAATCAATGACTGTAACTTTATTAAAATGGACATCGAGGGAGGAGAATATAGTGTGCTGCCAACGATGACGGCATACCTAAGAAAGCATCGACCGACTCTGCATCTATCATTGCATCCGTGTTTTCTTGGAGAACTAGAGGTCCGAGGCGTAATGGCAAAGCTCAAGCGTTCTATTTTACGCCTGAAAAATACGATTAGAATTCTTAACATGCTGAGATTCTATAAGTATTTGTACGATCCTCATGGCAGAGGACAGAGCTGGGGCGGCAGTTCTCTTCCCTCACGAATCCACGGTCGCCTAGTTAAGAAAAGCTGGAAACCTATCATTTTACTGGTTGCGTGTCTGTGTAGTATCCGTGGCAACCCCAGCGCCTTGGTGCTAACAGATCAAAAGTGGCAACTAACTGCGACGTAGTGAAGTTCAGCGCAATGTTCCTTCTTTGCCGTCCGCTCGGCTCGCCGGTCACACCGCAATGAAAAGCATAGTAGTTTTTGGCACGCGCCCCGAAGCCCATCAAGCTCACGCAGCATATGTTTGCTGAGGCTCGCTCAAGAAGCATGAACGGAATTCCGCCCATTGAGCGAAAGCCGGACCTTGTACTCCTCATTGGTTGCAGCCGCGGTTGGGGCCTGACCTACTATAACACCGTCCTGGCTATTGCCATGAAAAGGGCAGGGCTGCCGCTGGTTGTTCTGTCCACGACGCGGGAGCAATCTCCAGGTTTCCACGCCAAGCTGTGGGCCGCGGAAATTACTGTGGTCGATGATCCGTCCCTAGACGTCGCGGACGTATGGTCTATGTGGCGTTCGGCGAAGGTGATCGCCAGGTTGTGTGTTCCGGGACTGAATATTGTGCATGCTGAGGGGATCAGGCACACAATTGCTGGTTGGCTCGCCAAGCGTCTGCTCCCCAAGAACAAACGGCTCGCGGTTACAACCGTCCTGGGAGCGATGCGAAACGCCAGCCGGATCTGGCCCTTTTATTATGCTGCGGGCTCGGCGATCCTAAACGTCGCCGCCGACAAGGTGCTTTTGTTATGCGAGGAGGAGAAGCGCAAGATGGTAAGTTGCGGCCTGAGGACCTCAAAGGCTGGCGTGGGATATTTCCCTGTCGATAATGAAACCTCCTTCCAGACTAAGCCTGACCTCACCAAGTTGGTGCCGTGTGTTGATGACCCTCGGATTTATGACCGGAGCCGTCGGAAAGTAATCTACCTTGCGCAGTTCCTTCGACACAAAGGACACGAAAACCTCATTCGGGCGTGGGAGGGGGTCTGCAGGCACTTTCCAGATTTACTACTCGTTCTGGCGGGGTCAGGCCCTATGTTCCAAGAGTGTGGTGCCCTGGTGGCCCGGCTGGGCCTCAATGAGAACGTTTGCCTTTTACCTCGAATTCCAAGAGAGGCTGTCCCAGCTTTGCTTTCCCTCTGTTCTTACGGTGTTGTGACGTCAAGAACTGAGACCTTTGGTTCCTGCATCGTGGAGCCACTGCTGGCGGGTCTTTCTGTTTGTACAACTCCAGTTGGGATCGCGCGCGAATTGGCGGCTATTGGAGGCGTTCATCTCCTCAAGACTGTTGCCCCGGGTCCACTTGCCGAACAAATGTGCGGCTTTTTTTCGGATAAGGAGTTAGCGCTCGCCCAGATGGAGTGCGGGAGGTCATGGGTGGTTGATCACTGTGCGGAGTCGAAGTTCGTTGCGCGCTTGACGAACGGGTGGGCAGAACTGGCTCAGAATAGTCTAGAAACATCGATGGCTGAGTGGAATTGTGACAACAGCGTTCATTGACCCTGTTCTTGGGCTAATATTCGTGATGGGCGCCGTCGCTCTTGCGCCTGCAGGGTTTGCCTTGACGCGGCACTGGGGATTGCTCTCGGCTCCAGTGGTGGTGGGGGGATTCTTCGCATACTTCTATGTTTTGCTCCCATCGGCTGGGCTCTTCTTTCGAGAGGGCCAGTACTTGTTCGACGAAAGAACATATCTGTTCGGACTAGTAGTGGCGATACTCTCGCTCCTGACCTTTTATGCGGGTTGGGTTTTGAGAACTCCGCAAGAAGGAATCAGAGGGAGGGCCGTGGGGCGTGGTTACTCGCCGAATTCGCTTTACATATACGGCGCGGGATTTTCAATTCTCGGAGTTGTGGGATATGCCACAACGGTTTACCTGCAAGGCGGATGGGCCCACCTTCACTCACAACCGCATTATATGGCGACTCGCGACGTGTACATGACGGCCTATATTTACGATCTCGCTCTATTAGTCTTCCCGGGCATCCTGTTGATGCTGCAATCTGTCCTCTTAGCCAAGAAGGTAAGTTGGTTTCGGGGAAAGGCGCTCTTTGTCGTCGCGCTCTCGGCACTAGTCTCGGTTGAGGCAGTCCTTATGAGTTCGCGACAGATTTCGTTCTTCATCCTTGCCATCTGGATATTCCTACTGCCCTTGATGCGATCCCGCCCGCCCGCCAGAGTCGCCTTGTTGGCAGGCCTATTGTTGGCTGGTTTAATTCCATTTCTCCTCCTTGTCTATCGCAGCCACCTTCATCTCGGGATGGAGGCGAGTGAGTTCGCCGATGTTGAGAGCCGTGATGTCGTCGAGCGCGTCCTGCGCCCGAGCACTGGCAATGAATTCATCACACACTCGTCTCTCGTCACAGCATGCTTCGACTCAGGAGAATATGATTACGGCCTGCAGGTTATCAACGTTCTTGTCAACTTTGTGCCTCGCGTGCTTTGGCGCGAGAAGCCCTACGATTTATTTCGTGTCAGACCCGACGATCTGATCTACAACCATGGGGGATGGATCCCCGCGAATGGCTACGTATTGACAGGAGCTGGCTCAGTCTTTTTTGAGTGGGGATTCTTGGGATTGGTTTTCTGGTTTCTCCTCGGCAGGTGGTCGCGGGGGTTGTTTGAAAAGACAAAACAGGGAAGCCCCAAGTCAGCCGTGATATACGTTGGCTTGATCTGTGTTCTATTCGTGTTTGTTGCCCAGGATTTGTGGGCTGGCCTAAAAAATGCCATCTTCATGTTCGGCCCTCTGTGCCTTTCGTACGGGCTGTCGAGCTACACAATTCGATCCACGCTCGACAAGAACATCGCGGCCTAGTGTGGGCCAGTGTGCCTGAAGCAAAACACGCCGGTGTCGGTCGGGCTCGCCTACGGCAGTGCCAGTTTTCAAGGGAGAATTTTTTCCTCTGCCACAAACATAGCGGGGGCGTACGAACTTGACCCATGGTGGGCTGAACGGTTCCACTGAATGACCTAGATGAAGATTTCTGTTTTCTGTCGGGGGCTGGGGCACTCTCTAAGACTGGCCGAACAACTGCATTCTAACGGTAGCCTACAGAATGTCATCAGTGGCTACCCCAGATTCAAGTTGCGCCACTTTTGCTTGCCACCCGACAAGATCGTGTCTCTGCGAACTGCCCTAGGACAGGAAGCAGTGCGGAGGATGCCACTAATCGGGCACTATCTGGTCCCTTCCTCCGATTATTGGAATAGGATGGTCTTCGATCGTCTGGCGGCCAGATTCATCCGAGGATCGGACATTGCCATCGTCTGGATGCACTCAACGCCATATCTAATTCGCCAAATCAAGCAGCACGGAGCTGTGGCCGTACTTGAGTGCGGCGCGGTTCATTCTGGATACTTAAGACAGGTGCTCGAGGAGCAATACGAACGGCTTGGACTGAAGTTTTCGGACCGGCGTTCGACCATTTTCTGGCCGCCGTCACTCCGTGCAGAGCTGGCTCAGTACGACGAAGCGGATTACCTTGAAGTGCCATCGGAATTCGCTCGCCAGTCGTTTCTCAGCAAAGGGATCTCCCCACAAAAGCTGCTGAAGGCACCCTATGGAACTGATTGCGAAAGTTTCCAGCCCGTCGCAAAAGTTGATGGAGTGTTTCGTGCCATGTACGTAGGCCTGCTTTCCGTGTTGAAGGGTGTGCCGGTGCTGCTTGAAGCCTGGCGGCGCCTGAAGTGGGGAACGACCGCAGAACTCGCGCTCGTTGGCAACGCTTCGCTTGAGTTGAGCGCTGCACTCCGCAAGCCTATCCCTGGCGTGAGGCTCTTCGGTCGAGTTGACCACTGGAACCTCTACAGAGTTTACTCCCAAGCGTCAGTATTCGTCTTTCCTTCATGGGGGGATGGGTGGCCACTCGTAGTTGGTGAGGCCATGGCCTGTGGGTTGCCCGTCATATGCACTCCGAATTCCGGAGCGTGCGAACTCGTCCGAGATGGCATCGAGGGATTTGTAGTTCCGGCGGGAGATGCTGATGCCCTGGCGGAACGCATTTCCTTTCTCCGCGCTAATGATGAGATCAGACAAGAAATGGGAACGGCGGCCCGCAGGAGGGCGGAGCTCTACTCGTGGGAACGTTACGGTGAACGGGTCACGCAAAACTACTCCGCCGCGCTGGCAGGGCGAGTTGCGGAGTGCGTCGAGCAAGTGAAATGAAGTTCGTCATTGAATCCATTGGTCTGACTGCCGGGGGCGGCAAGGAGCTTGCAATCGATCTGATGACTAAGCTCGCCGGCCATACGGAACACCAATTCACTTGCATCGTGCCGGATTTGAGTCCGTACAAGGCTTTTTTCGGCAGTAACATCCGCACGATCGCCTGCAAGACACGGGCTGGCCTCTTGCAACGGGCACGCCTGCTGAATTACGAAGTCCCCAGAATCTGCCGCGAGGGGGCAGCGGACGCCTTGCTTTGTTTGGGAAACTTTGTCCCACGGAAGGGAGTATGCCCGACGGTCGTGCTCCTGCACAATCCTTGGATTGTCTATCGTGACAACGTAGCCGAGGCGCGCAGGACACACAGGGAAAACTTGATCACTGCCTACGCTAGGCATGTGTATCGCCACCTGTCCAGCGACGTCACAATCGTTACACAAACGCCGGTCATGAAAGAGCATCTCTGTGGGCGCTACGGCATTGATCCTGGGCGTGTGGCGATTATCCCGAATGCGTTTTCGCTTGCCAAGGCAGAAGGAAACGGCGACCGCACACCTTCAAACGGGAATGGCGGCGCGAGGCCCTTTACGTTTCTCTGTCTCACTCACTACTACGCGCATAAGAATATCGATTTCCTGATCGATGCCGCTCGGAAACTGCCGAACTATACCGACAAGTCTGCAAAGTGCGCTATCACCATAGCTCCCGAGCAACACCCCGGCGCTCGCCGACTGCTGGAGCGATTGGCCGCAGGCGAGGCGGCAGGGAAGATTGAGAATATCGGTCCCGTCCCGAGCGAGATGCTGCCCCAGGTATACCGAAACTCCGATGCCCTGATCTTTCCAACGTTGCTAGAATCCTTTTCGCGGACTTACCTGGAAGCGATGTATTTCGGATTGCCGATCCTCACCAGCGACCGGGACTTTGCCCACCACCTTTGCGGGGATGCAGCACACTACTTTGACCCCCTGGACGCCGATAGCGTGGCAAAGGCCATGGCCGCGCTCATGGAAGACCACGACCTCCAAGTTCGTCTCGTCGAGAACGGTCGGCGCACCCTGGAACACGCTCTCACGTGGGACGAGATTGCGGCCCGCTTCGTTGAAGTGCTGGAGCGCAGGGCCAAAGCGAATCCTCAGCGAGGGGAGCCCTTGCGAAAGGGACTCCATGCCCCTCAAGGTCACGAGCTCACGAGCGTGAAAAGAAGGGGTTACACGGAGACAACGGCGGCTAACGATGTTCGGACACTATTCAACCACAAGGCGCGCTTCTGGCGCAGTAAGTACGGTGCGAGTGCGAAGCTTCATTCCCGCGTGGAACAGTTCGCGGTGCGGCTTTCCGAGGTGTGCCTTCCTTCCAGCCAAATCCTCGACCTAGGCTGCGGGACCGGTGATATCGCCGCAGCCATTGGCCACAGAGGCTACCAGGTGACCGCATGCGACTTCGCGGAAGAAATGATTGACATCGCTCGCAGCAGTCACAACGGAACCGGGGTGAAATGGGTTTGCCTGAAGCCGGTTTGGGAAGTTCTTCCTTTCGCCGACGGCAGTTTCGACGGCGTTGTAGCTTCGAGCGTATTTGAATACCTTGTGGACGTGCAACGCGTGGCGGCGGAGCTGGCCAGGGTCCTACGGTCCGAGGGCGTCTTGCTCCTGACCGTTCCCAATCCGTTTAGTCCTGTGCGCAAACGCGAGGCTTTGCTTCAGTCAATTCTCTCGAACGGCCGCCTTTCGCTTATGCTTCGCAGAATTCAGCGGATCGACTTCTATACCACCTACCTCCGGCTTTCGCGAAACCGCTTCGGAGGCGAGCAGTGGGAATCCGTCCTGGCGGCGGCGGGCTTCGTGGCTTTCGACAGGAGAGACTTCTCGAAGGACACTTGGCGGGAACAGGCCACGGCTCCTCTGGTCCTCTTGACCGTGAAAAGGATAGCAAGAGCCCAATCCGGCAGTGGGACAATTTGACGCCGTAGCGGCGAATCTACCTCGCCCCATTGGCGGCGCAAAGCCACCTCCACGTCAAATTTACCTCCTACCACCCAGATCAGTGATTTAAGCCGGATTCATACTTTGTCAAGCAAAACATTGCCAATTCCTGGACTCAAAGCCGCTCCCGGCGAGCGTGTTGAGCGCGTCGGCACTCCCCCCTCTGTCGGCCTGAGAGCCCCCACGGCCGCTACCTACTGGCGCACGTTGCGCCACTTGCGCTGGTCGCAGCTTGGTTACTTGGCGCTGCGGCGAGTGCTGCCGAGTTCGAATTCGCCGGCCAAGATGGATGCGCCAGTGGGTCTGCGTGGCGTCTCGTGCCCTTGCCGGTTCCTTGACTGGCAGCCGGAAGCCTCTCGCAAAATGATCGCAACGCGTGAATTCACTTTCCTGAACCAAACCGTCGCCGACAAGGCCTCCATTCCCTGGAACGACCGTAAGTATGCCAAGCTGTGGCTCTATCATCTCAACTACTTTGATTTCCTGAACGTCGGTTTCGCGCTGCCCAAAGAAGCGCCGATGCTGAAGGTGGCTCTCGCCATCGTGTGGGATTGGTGTCGGCGCAATACGCAAGGAACCGAGGTCGGGTGGGAGCCTTACCCGTTATCCCTTCGGATCATCAACTGGCTGAAGTTTCTGGCCCGGCACGGACAGGCGTTGGAGGTTTTGGGAGAACGGGGAAAAATCGACACCTTGCTCGAGAGCCTAGACGTCCAGGTGGCAACGCTCGAACGGCGGCTCGAAAAAGATCTCCTGGGAAACCACTTTCTAAAGAATATCAAGGCACTGCTGTTCGCCGGGGCGCTTCTGGAAACATCCCGGAGTGCCCGATGGTGGGCGAAGGGTAGAGATCTGCTTGAGCAGGAACTGAACGAGCAGATTCTCCCGGACGGCGGGCACTTCGAGCGCTCTCCGATGTATCACGCCCAGATCCTTAATGACTTGGCCGAAATCCGGCTCTTGTGTGCAGCCACAGGGCAGAGGCTTTCTTGCTCTGACCTGCTGTCGCAGAAGATTCGGTCCATGGCGCAATTCTTGCAAGGAATCCTCCATCCGGACGGAGAGATTCCCCTCTTCAACGACTCCGCACTGGGCGGAGCGAGCCCACCGGCTAAGTTGCTGACCCTGGCGGAGGCAGCTGATACCAAGGGCTTCGAGAGTGTGCACCAGGTAAAGGTGTTCCCGGATAGCGGATACGGTGTCATTCGCAGCCTCGAGCTCCGCAGCACCCTGATCTTCGACTGCGGCCCCTTGGGGCCTGACTATCAGCCGGGCCACGGTCACTGCGACGTTTTGAGTTACGAACTTTCCCTCCATGGACAACGGGTAGTGGTTGACACCGGCGTGAGTACTTACGAGCCTTGCGCCGAGCGACGCTATGAGCGTTCAACGGCTGCGCACAACACGGTTCGCATCGATGGAGAAGATCAAGCTGAAATCTGGGCAAGTTTTCGTGTGGGGCGCCGCCCGAAAGTTGGGCGAGTCGCAGGAGGCGAAACAAGGGAATTGTGCTTTGTGCGGGGAGAGCATTACGCCTACCAGCATCGCGGTGTCATTCACTCTCGCATGATCGTCCTGACACCCAGGAACAGTTGGGTGGTAGTTGACTCACTGGGCGGCAACGGAAACCACCTTGTTGAGTCCTTTATCCACTTCCACCCGGCAGTCCGAGTCGAGAATGTGAACAATCCAGCCAGAAGTGCTGTCGGTACAGCTAACAGGCGCTGGGCAATTCAGTTTGGTGAATATCAGTACTTCTTGACGACTCTTGGGCCTGGAGAACTGATGGCGCGAGATAGCTGGTACGCACCTGAATTCGGAATGCGGATGCACCGAACTACACTCCACTGGAGCTGGGAAGGTGATTTGCCCGTAAGGCTTATTTACACTTTGACTCCGATTGGAGAAAGACCACCTCTCATATCGCAATGTCTAGGCCAAGAAGCCGTTGAAGTCGACAACATTCCGCTACCTTTAAGCTGAGAAAGCTTCCGTTCTTCCCTTGAACATTCTTTATATATCCCAATATTTTC
>Ga0137376_10000531_pt1 | contig 17958 bp, 22 predicted proteins | sample SagtaG_23_FD_104814 | JGI IMG/M metagenome (GOLD analysis project Ga0137376, IMG submission 104814) | Vadose zone soil microbial communities from Sagehorn Ranch, Mendocino, California, USA - Sage2_L_20_16 metaG | ecosystem: Environmental > Terrestrial > Soil > Vadose zone | place: USA...
ACCTCCCATATTAGACCAACGCGATCCGAGTCGGATTCTCCGAGGCCAAGAATACCACCGGAGCAAACACTAATACCTGCTTCTCTCACAGCTTCGATCGTTTGCAAACGCTCGTCATAGGAGCGAGTGGTGATGACCTTCAATGAACCATTCAGCAAATGGGTTACGAAATGCGATATCACTCACCTTTGGATAAAACTCCCGAGATGTGTCTAGGTTATGATTGTATGCGGTTAATCCACTATACCCCCTGCTCAATAAATCTGCCTGCGAGATGGAAGAATGCATACTTACGCCTCCTTGAGTTGACAAGCTTGCTCAGGCGAAAGCATTCCCAGAGTTGTACACACTTCCATGCCCATCCCGCGGACCTCTCGGACCATCTGTAAAATCTTCTCGAAGCCTCGTTTCCGGCTACTAAGATCCCTCCAGGCTGCACCCATGCAGAATCGTGTACTACCGTTTGCTTTTGCCTTGCGGGCTTCTTCAAGGACAGGTTCAATGTCAACGAGTCGGGAAGCCTTGGTTGGCGTTGTATATCTTGACGATTGTGAACAATACGAACCTGCGGGCGATTCTTAAATCAGTCGCCTTTCCATTTATTTTATGACTGCATACAATCTTCAGAGCATCCGCCCGCTGCCATGTCAATGATGTCAAAAAGTGAACAGGGCAGAGGGGCAAAGTCATACTTTTGATATTCATCAGGGTGCACAATTGGATTTTGCTGGGATCATGGTGCTCTCTGTGTATGGAAGAAGCGCGGTAAACGAGATCTAAAAGAGGACTATCGTAAATTTCTTGAATTTCTTCTCTTTTCCAGTTGTGGCGTATCAGTGCTGACGTGGCGTGGGTCGCCAACGGGCGTGTTAACGAGCGTGAGGTTGAAGCAACGTAAACTCGAAACATGATACAAATCTAGAGTACAGAGATGGTGAGATGATGATCATGCGCTGCTTAGATCATCTCGCTGGTGCCTTGTCCTGTCCTCGTGCCCTCGATCTAGCTCGAAAAATGCACAAAACGCATGGTACACTCTATTCCCATAAAATTGCAAAACACTGCTCGCAGAATATCATCAGAACCATACTGTAGGATAATATAACCTACTTGCCTGTCCATCATTCATTCCAGCCCAAGGGCGCTTTCGCCACCGCGGTTATCAAAATTCTTGGTCTTACGCAATCTACATTTTAGTTTGACGGGTGGGCGACGGGTGGGCGCCGAACACGCACCTGCAGTGCGGACGCTGTCGCAGCACGATTCTCCTGCCCCTCCTCTGTCATTACACCTTGTTTGACATATGTTTCGCTTTCCTCTCTTGCTTGGTCGCGTTTTGATTGTCTGCGAGTGGTGTTCCACTGTTGTCGCGTGTAATCTATTAGCTGTCGCGAGTACTCCTGCAGAGCGCTGGTCATAGCCAAGAACGAGATGATAATGATAGGTTTGTGGAGAAAACCGTCTTATTAATGTGTAGAGATGACGTCTACATTTTATGTTTAACTTCGATCGTGCATTATGTTTCGTCATCCCTCCTGTACATTCTACTACATTGAGATGAGGGATACACGGGCATTATACGACGCCAATAGCATCGTTGGAACTATTAAATATATGAGATATAATTTTCCACGTACAGATATAATACGAAAAGCAGATGAACGACAAAGGAACGAGATGCTAAATGCTCGAGAGGAAAGAATATTGCTGTAACGTCCTTGAAGCACAGATATAGGATCGTAACGGGACGTGAGGAATGATGTGGCTGTCATGAACAAACGTAATAAAAACTGCCGCGAGTTTAATTGCGGCCACACCAGGTGGTAACTACGGCAGGTTTCGTGGTCTTGGCCTTGGTAGATGGTCCGCCTAGCATGACGCCACCCGTCAAAACAGTTGTTTTTCCGCCATCGTATGGCGTAACTTCATTCTTGGACTTGTCTACGAACACCCGGCTATTCCTAGCCCGCTCGCGACGAGACTGTTTATACGATGGGTGGGAAGATGTGGATGAGAACGAGGACGTGGCAGATCCAGATGCGGCCGACGCGAACGAGAACCCCGAGCTCGAGTTGGACGAGCGAGAGCTGCAACGCGAGTGGCTTGAAACCGTTGACAGTCGTGAAGGTGATCTGGGCATGGGGAATTGGTCAATGATGGGTGTCAGCCATGATGGTGCCCGAATTTCATCGTCAATCATAGCGAATAGCTGTTCTTCCTCCTCCCGGTCAGCCTCCAGCAATCGTTGGGCAGCTGTTTTCGTCGAGAAGGGTTGTTGCATGTGTTGGGAGAAGGAATAACTGGATGAAGGATCCTCGTCTGTCCAAACGGTCAGAACATGAGACTCCTTCGTGCTGCTGTTGCTGCCGAATCTGACGGACACGCAGCCAGGGTCAACGAGAAAATCAAAGTCTCGTCCGCCCAGAAGGGCAATCCAATCAAACCATTGCACTTCGGCCGCAATGCAGGCAGAGTAAACGACACGAGGAGGGAGGCATGACGAAGAAAGCGTGAGGCAGCGACGACTGGAGTGACGACCGGGGTCGTTGACATCCCAAGTCGGGGCATAAAGGGCTTCTAGATTAGCTTCCAAGATTGATTGGAGCTTCACAAGAGTGCTACGGGAATAGGTGTCGGCCAGGGGGCGAGTGAGGATAGCGACAGCGTGTCCGACGGTGCGGGTGAGGTTGGCGGCAGAAGCGGAAAGAGCCATTGGAAATTGTAGAGCAGTGATACTAATGTTGGACCAGTGGACAACAGATGGAACGAAGAGAGAATCGGCCGGCGATGATATAAGGCGTGATATATACGTATAAGATGATGTCTGGAACCAACGAGGCGGTCAGCCACGATTAAAAGGGTGTGGGGTGATCGGAAATGTGCTGACCTAAACGACTGCGATAGGGAGTAGCGGACGAGTCAGCGGAAAGATCATGGAGCGCGGATAGCCAGACGCACCTGGATTGGCAATCAGGGGACCTGAAAGAATGAAGGTCAAAGCCTGCTCGTCCAAACCGGCGAGCCAGCCTTTATAGTTTATTCTGCAGCGTACACGGAGATTAGTGCGGGAAGACGCCCTGGATAACAAAAAGGATTAGTGTACTCACCCACGTTGGGAACAAGACTCAGCCCGATATGGTTCTTCTTCTTGTCCGCCCGACAATAGTAGCGTGATTCCGCTCAATTTCCTTGCTCTCACGCTGTCGTCGTCATGATCGTTCACAGCCTCGATCCTTCGCAGAGACAATAGTTATGTCTGTCTCCTAATTCTACAAGACAGGAGCCTAACTTGTTAACCATCTGATATTCTGATATTCAAATTCCAGGTATCTGGCAACAATCGAGTCAACCTCCGTCACCTCGTACGGAACCGATCTGAGCTTATATTTTCAAACCCAGCTGAAACCTAAACCTTGTTTCTATTTTCCCTATACACAACTCTACCCTGCGTTGCATTGTGCACGCCACCAAAAAGACCGAAGCAAATCGTTCGCCTCTAACCAGTAATCATCATGGTTGGTAAATCTCTTTCATACGTCGTTCCGCCTCTCAGCTCCTGACTTGTACAGCCTCTTGCCGTCGATCTGCTCAACCCCTCTGCCGAATCTGAAAAGAGGAGGCACAAGCTAAAGAGACTTGTGCAATCGCCAAACTCCTACTTCATGGATGTCAAATGCCCTGGTATGTCATACCCATCCCGTTACTCTGCTGTGCGCCTGTTTACGCCACTGCAAGGTTGCTTTGCCATCTCCACAGTTTTTTCGCATGCACAGACTGTTGTATTATGTGGAGCATGCTCAAGTGTCTTGTGCCAGCCTACGGGCGGTAGGGCAAGGCTTACGGAGGGTATGACACGTCACATATATCGACATCTAGCATAACTGATTCCTGCTACAGGTTCTTCGTTCCGTAGAAAGAATTAGACGCTTGCCTTTTAACCACATATTGCATCAGCATTGCTATTTTGTCTGCATTTTCTACTCCACAGCATGTATCCTTGCAGGGAATGCTAGGTGGGGGCTTCATGCGCTACTTTTTATGTATAAACAGACCACCTCTAAAAGTGTACAGTTATCTTATGACTATACACCGTTATGCATTATGCTCGATATCCTTTGCATCGCTGATATGATTAGCGCGTTGATTTGGCGTTCGGTGATGAGCGGTATCCACGTTAATGACGGTTATTAGATTGTCAAGGTAACATTAGTCTCCGAGTTCCTCGAAATAAGTATGTCTCGTCGCTATGCAATTTACGTATGTCTATTAAACCAAGCAGTCAATATATCAAGGCAAATTACGTTTGTTACAGCTTAGGTTTGTGCTTTGCCTGTTCTGGCTGGCGTATGCCCGCTCTAACAACGCCTTCTTGTGATGTTACGGCAACAAGTATGCCTTCTTGCGTATAGAGCTAAGCACAGTCCACTTAACGACGAAGTCTAATAAGGCTCACAACACTTACTCGTCCGAGGGCGACCCCTCGACCACAGCCGGCACGTGGCGACTCGATCTTGATGCAGGAAACACAAATCAAATAGGCCGGCGTCCGACAACATAATCAACATACCACATAAAGGAGCCAATCACCGCAATCGAAGTCGTCGCTTGATAGAAAGCATTAGTCAATCCCACGGCAATTTACGCAAGCGGCGGCCAGCGTACTTGTAGAAATATACTGAATGGTCAAGGGAAGACTACAATTCCCGTCAGAACCTGTCATGTCGTTAGCTCATGAGATAATACACACCATCATTGTGACTACATCAGGTCCTTTTCCTATTCTCTTGAGTCCCATGCTCTCTGCCACAGCGGCAATACTACATTAGCGGTTAACATATTCGGTTCAAATTGATAACGAAATGGTTAACGGACAAATTGATATCCGAAAGATAAGTTAAAATACACTGGTGCCATGGTGAGAAGGTAAAGTCGTCCGATTTAACAATGGTCATACTTTTTGAAACGGGGCTTCATATTTGGGTATGCCCTTTGCTTTCATCCAGTACATGTACCTTGTTGTCCCGTCTGGACCGACGTCATGTATCTTTGCGCGTTTGGTGGCAATGGGACTTTTTGCCCTATTCTGACAGCAGGTTGGTTCAAATTCAGCGTTCCGGCCGCCGCTTCGACACTTACGGCAGCAAGTGTCTCAAAGAACTCTTTCAGTTTGGGGTGTACCTCAGCGATCTCGGATTCCGTAAGTTGCAATAGCCACTCTTCTTCTAGAAGGCACTGTTCGGGGGGAGGAACATTAGGCATAGGCCATTGATGGGACGGCTGCCACGGCTCTGGCTTCTGGAAAGAACAAGTCATTGTGAAGATGATGTTGCCCGTCTGGATGGCTTTGACTGTGCAAGTGATATAGCTCTTTCCTTTGCGTAGCACCTCGACGTTGTAAATGATGGGCGTAGCAGGGGAGCCGCTGGCAAGGAAGTAGCACTGGCATTGTCAGTCTGCTTGGTTCTTTCGTTATAACCAGGGGAGAGTTTACATGAAGGGACTAGAATAACATTAAAACATTAACGTCATCGAGTATTTGGAAAGAGTACTGACATGCAAAGAGTATGACGCATCTACAACACTTGTCGCAGACACGAGAGCCTGGCTGATGACTTGACTGGAATTCAAGTGGATAGTCCCGAAACGTCAGCCATGCGTAGGCTGCCATGCATTGCGCTCACCCTCCAAAGACGCCGCGAGCGTGCAAAGGCCGGTAGAGGGACTTGGAACGGAAGAGGAGGTTGTCCAGTCGTTCCACCTCCAGGGAGGTCGAAATTTCGGCATGCTTTGGTTCCTCCATGCCCAAACGATCACGAGAAAGAGTGCGTCTTATAGTGTCGGTAATTGGGATGGATTAGCCGGAGTACTGCGGGTAATCCTGTGATATTGCATTCTCAATCAGCACCCGGTCGTATTACTATAAGTGTGGAGTTGATGCGGACTTATACTACTACAAAACTGTCTATTGCGTCGGCCTACACCTTTCCCAAATCAACGAGAATGAAAGAGTCAGGCGAGGATATCAATCGTGACCATAGAAGCGCAAGATCGAGCTCATGGCACAGAGCATCAAAGTTCCTCGATCTCTATTGTGAAGCCACATTCATGACACACTTGTTGGCTCGTACCATCCGCTTCTTCTTGAACTGTGCTGAAAATGTGTTTATGTTCCCCATCCTTTCTCTTCTGCCAGATACCCTCTTTCGTGCGCCTTCGCAATTCTTTAAGACTTTCCTCAAACTTCCTATTTTTCTTTTTCTTTTTCTCCGCCACGCGCCTCTCATATTCTACGTCTAATGCCTCGGGGGAACCCCATTTCTTCCACGCAAAGTCTTCTACTTGGCATCGAAGGAACAACATCATGTTGGCATAGGTGGACTTGTGTGGATTTGCTTTAAGCAAGTGGGGCATGAGCTCTTGATCGCGCAACTCAGCTTGACAGAAAAGTTAGCTGAGCGTGGGCTTGGATGGGTTAAGCTTACGATCTGTCAGTAGATAGTCCTAATTGACTTTAGCTCAGTCACGGTTGAAATACCTAGGAGTAATACCTCTTTGCACTCGGTCTTCGTCAGAAGACTATACTTCTCCGGCTTCTCGTTCTGGCAACGTTTACATACGAGACAGCCAAAAACCTTTCTATAAGTTTGGTCAATGTCCATAGATTGACACTCGTTACATTTAGGATTCAGTTCTGGATCCAGATGAATTGCTAAAGACGAGTCAGTAATTATGAGCACACGGAGTTGGGGAAGGGCATACGAGGCTCAAGGTTTTGCATCATTCTCTGCCTTTCACGCCTTTTCTCTTTCCGTCGGACAGCTTCGTCCACCTCCTTCCCGTCCTCTACCAGAAAGCCACCCTTCGAGTTGACCATTTTTGACAGATCATATTCAAAATACGTCCCCAGGCGCGGATCGCGCCTTAGAGCCTCTGGTCTCCCTGGTCGTGTCGGGGAGGTCGACGTGGCGGCGGTGATTCCTAGAGGTCTCTTCTTATTTGCATTATTTGAAGATGATGCATGAAGCTCTTGCTCTTTCTCTCTCCGCCTCGCCTTTGCTGCCTCACATGAGGAAGCGGATTACGCACAAAAAAACGATGTAATTTACCTTTTAGTCGGTTGAGTTCGATGGTTCTCTGTTGTTCGGCAGTCAGTAATGATGTTCCTTGTTCAGAAGTTGGTCCGGGAGTAGACGGTCCTTCAAGGTCAGCCATGGCATCCAAGGATGATTTAGAATTGGGTGTCGAGTCACAACATCATGTACACATTATTACAAACTACATCATGTTTTTGCAATCTCAGAGTCAGAAGGCTTATCCAACGTCGGCACGTTATCCACAGCCATCTCATCAGATGTCGCCTGCAGCTTTTCTGGATTAGGTGTCGACGTGCCCACCGAAGAGGTGGGATCTACGTCCATCTGGGGTGGGGCAACGGATGGGGATTTCGCAATCCTGGCGGTTGTTGTATGCCCACTAGGTCCGGCGCCGTGCGTTGAAGCGGCAGAGCCTGCAGCTAGTATTCCTACTCCTATTCCAAATTTCAATCCTCCATTGCTCTCAGCACTGTCCGCGTCCCGATGGCTTGCGTGGTTTCTCCGTCCGCCTTCTCCCTCATCATCCGAATCCGACAGTTCGCCGTCGGCTTGTCTTCTAGAGTCCAGTAATCTTCGCGGTCGTCGCTCATCAGGCGGGATAAGGTCTTCGTCTTTGTTCTGATCTTCAATCATTTCGTCTATTGGCAAGGATGGTATATCTGTGCGAGTAAATATATGTAACTTTGTTCAGACGTGCCTTTTTTAACTTACCCGTCATCTGTACACTGGGTGGTCCGCCGATATGTCTAACATTTTCTAGCACGATTCGTTTTACTCGATCCAGATAGGCAGATGTGTTCAGATCATCCGTGTTTGAAGACTTGACATCGAGAATGTAGTCAGGACCAAAATATTCATAGTACTCGTTCACGGGAATATCTGACACGTTCTTGTTAATATATAACGAGCTGACTGGTTGAGGACTGACCTGGTGTAAGCTCCACTCCTGCTGCCAACCCCGTTTCGTAGGCCCAAGCGCGACTCACGTTGCGCATTGTATAACCGCCACCGCCAAGTAATAGTAGTGGTTTGTTAAATGACTTGACGAATTTAACGCAGTTCGCGTGACCTAAGATACTGAATTGAGTTATTTCTAGGAAACGGGATGGCGTGGCGTACCTCGCATAGACAAATTTAAGCATCCTAATTTATCGCCAGAGAGGGAATCTGTCCCGCACTGCAGGACTACAGCGGATGGATCATATGTTTCCATGACTTGACGAATTACCTTTCACATTGCATCAGATAAACGCCTAGGCGGACAAGACTAGGCACTGACAGGCTCAAAAACGGATTTATAGTTTTCGTCTGTTATCCCATCTCTCAGGGGGAAATTTAGGGCGTAATATTTACCCTTCATGACGCCCACATCCTGTTTGTTGTTAGTGAATGTTAGGCTGTACCTGAAGATAAAGGTACGTGCCCGTAGTTCACCAGTCCCAGGAAAGTACTCTCCGTACTTGTGAAAACTGACGGTCATGACCCTGTCGGTGGTATAAAAGGCCTCTTCAACGCCGTCACCGTGATGTACATCAATGTCGATATAAAGGACTCTTTGGTGATATCTGGATGTCGGGTAAGATCAGGAAAAGACTCGCAAGTTGGATCTAACCGTAGCAACTCCAAGATTCCCAACACGATATCTATGCGCGTGCGTTGAGTATCATTGATAACTTGCGACAATCACAACTCTTACCGTTTACATAGCAAAATCCACTGGCCTCGCTCTTCTTCGCGTGATGCAACCCTCCTGCCCAGTTGATGGCTATATCACACTTATCTCTGCTCAATCTCGCCGCACCCTCTGTTACACACAACAGCAGGTCAGTGAAGCTTCGATGCTTTCAAGGACAACAAATACCCATCGAACCCCCGGCCGAGATGGCACAGTATTCAAAAAGTCCATCGAATACAGGACAATCATCCCCTACGTTATCTAAAGTAGAGTATGATCAGTATGCAACAACTCAAAGTCCACATGTACCAACATTTATGCTGTTCTTTGCCGAATGAACTCATGTTGCTTGGCGTTATTTTACTTAAAAAGTCAACATATTCGTCCGAATGGAACTGTGTCATCTCTCGCTTTGTTGCAGGTTTAGCGCGCTGCGCTGGGTTAAAAAAGTGGGACGCGCAACTCGCTATGTACCCACGAAGATTTCCATTTTCTTGTACAGGCCATAATTCATGACCAGAGAATGACACATACGAATTCGAGTTGGTTTCATCCTTAGACAACATAGAAGAGTAAGGTGAAATGTTCTGTGAGACGTGAATTCACGTACGGATGTCCTGGGCCATAATGGAACCCACCGATATCGGAATCGAAAAAGTAACACTAGGGTGTGGTGAGTTGGTTGTGGTGTGCATGTTATAAGAGGACTCACGACGCGCTTCCGCTGATTCTCGCCTTCAATAGGCATCCATTTATCAGTCATTGTTAGCGTTATTTTTTACCATGCATAGATAGGTACAACTACGTTTAATGAATCGGGCACGATTGAGGATCTCACGTTCGGCACATGGCTTTGTTTGGCAGGGTCCTTCTGATCACACACTGTCAGATCAGGAAATGTCCATATATGTATGTGGACCGTATGGACTGCAAAATGGTGGCTAATGATAGCTAACATCTCAAGATTATATCTTTGCTTTCCCAAGTGGCGCCTCACGATCTATATCAATATGGACCGATTAGCAAACATAATTTTTATTGCACTGTGGAGTACCTTGGTATATTAGGGTGGAGGGCGCAAAACCAAAGTCCTCTGAGAGGGTAATTCCCTAAAAAGAATAAGCGAACCACAGATGTGGGTCAACATATCCAGCCTACCATTTCGCCCGCAATGACACGAACCTGGGGTTGATACATCAGCTTCCCTTCCTTAGGTCTGCAGAGGCGAAGACTAACCGTTGACCAGTGATGAACGCAGTGTAGGGCAGCAAACCATAACTGGTAGAATAGTTGCAGTATGGGATAACAGGAATTATGCGCGCTTACTTCACGGCCGAACGTAGTTTGGAATTCCTGCAAAAATGGTGTGACAGCTTGGAGGGTCATTGGGTCATCCATGTTTACTCTTGGGACAAGCTCCTCCAGCTGCTTGATAGTGTCGAGGATCGACTCCTTGGCAGCACTTCGACTGCCCTCCATTGGGGTGTTACGAATCCTAATATCATAGGAAAGTACGCGTGGTGGCGGCGAGGATGCAACGTTTAGCAAGAGCTGAAAGTGGTCTCGTGCATGACGCAAATGCTTTCCTATCCATGTCCATAAGACAAATAATCTAAGTTCTAGGTGAGACAGCATTACCAATGGTAGATCCTGGAAGATATCGAGAACTCATGGTAAGTCGGTCATCAGAGTCAAGATGATTATCCAGCAGGTCGATTGCCTGTAACAGGATTGTTTTGGAGACGAACAGGAGTTTCTCGACTGAGTCTGGAGATTTTTGAACACCTGCGGAGGACATGGGTGCAATGGAATGGCTTGAGTGGATGTTCATAAGATGGGATGTTCACCGCGTGTACGGCCGAGAGGCTGCATGGGATGCGGAAGTAGAAAACGTAGATCCGCTGTATATTTACATAAACGGATACAAAAGTGGAAAAGACTATGCCTCGGTCAAATTTCGAACAGCCCACAATGTAAGAACTGCCCGAACTCAAACGAGAACCTCTTGCTCTGCCAGAACCGTGCTCGAGTTTGTTAGCAATAGCCAACTTCGAGTGAGAGACAGGTAGCGGCTCCAGGCGTCCATCAACCGTCGTCGTCGTTCTGGTCAAGTCGGCCCTGCTTCTTCCGACCATGCCAAATATATCGCTGACTAAGCAACGGCTTCCTGCAGCACCCAACTTGTAATTCACTGATTCCTGGTCATTAGCAATGCTCAGGTCACTCGGAGTCTCAAGAAAATTAATGCGCGTGAGTTCCGATTGTCATTTGACATCTGGGATGCGGTCCTGACTATGACGATTAGACTGTCACGTCGGCGGCGCAGAAGCGTTTTCTGTCAATACATGAATACCAATCCATGAACTTGTTGAATTCAGTGAGCCCACGTCACCGCACTCCGAGTCGCTCGCTAACGAGACGTAAAGTATGGCATTCCTACACCGAAAAGCGTAGCCGCCAAGTCACCCGAAGAAGCTTTCAATGTGGCTAAAGGATTTGGTCCGTGGATGTTCTTAATATGGGCAGTGTGCTAATTGAATCTGCAGGCCATGACCGGCTGGTTATCAAGGCTCAGGTGCTTGCTGGTGGACGTGGCAAGGGGAAATTTGACAATGGTCTGCAGGGGGGCGTTCATATGGTCAACAGGTAAATGCGTTGCCGTATCATCTGCGGCTGGGCACATTAAGTCATTATTCACAGTGCCGAAGAAGCCAAGGACCTCGCAGGCAAGATGATAGGTGCGAAACTCATCACCAAGCAGACTGGAGCGGCGGGACGTGTATGCAACGCTGCAAGTGATTGTTTATTTAGAAATGGCACACGCACTGAGCTACTTATGCAGGTCATGCTCGCTGAGCGTCGTGAACCAGCCCACGAATATTATGTTGCTGTCCTCAACGATCGTGCTTCCCAAGGCGTTGTTTTGGTCGCTTCTGCACAAGGGGGTATGAACATTGAAGAGGTTGCAGCGAAGGATCCTAGTGCCATCATAACAACGCCCATTGACTTCTACAAGGGACTTGGCGTCGAGGATGCCCTTGCTGTTGCCAAGAAGCTCGGCTTTTCTGACAAAGCTCAGGCAGAGGCTGCGGACATATTCATCAACCTTTACAGGATTTTCAAGGAGAAAGATGCAACTCAGATTGAGATTAATCCAATGGCTCTCACAAAGGATGGCGCTGTTCTTTGGTATGTGCTCCACTCGCATCACCTCCGCCGAACCTGACCAATTCGAATAGCATGGACGCTAAGTTTGGATTCGACGATAATGCCGACTTCCGCCAGGAAGACATTTTCGCTCTCCGTGATATCTCACAGGAAGAGCCTTCCGAAGTCGAGGCACAGAAAGCAAATCTCAACTTCATCAAGCTGGACGGTAACATTGGCTGCCTAGTAAACGGAGCTGGATTAGCCATGGCCACCATGGATGTTCTTGCGCTGCACGGCGGTAACCCTGCCAATTTCTTAGATGTCGGAGGGTATGTCACTTGCTCTTTCCGTTTGATTCTTGACGTACCTGGGTCGCAGTGGTGCCACCCCTGATACTGTCAAGAAGGCATTTGAAATCTTGTTGTCGGACCCCAAGGTCAAGAGCATCTTTATCAACATTTTCGGAGGTAGGCTGACAACGAAAACATCCGTACTTCAACTGAAATACGTTGCAAGGTATCATGCGTTGCGACTATATCGCCGAAGGTGTTATCAAGGCTACCAAAGAATTGAACCTTCAAGTGCCTCTCGTAGTGCGATTGAAAGGAACCAAAGAGCAAGAGGCAAAAGCGTAAGCCATTGAATTTATCCAAGTTTACCTTGATCTGAGGCCATCCTCCTTTAAGTATGATTAGAGAGTCTGGCTTGAAAATCATAGCTTTCGATGAGCTGGACGATGCAGCTGAGCGTGCTGTTCAATTGGCAATTTAATCGATAAATATAGAGTATACCTTACTGTGCACTAATATAGAGGTGTAATCACAACAACTACACTGCCATGCGAGAATCGAATATTTGCAAATATATACACAGCATGTACCAATACGAAAACAAGTGAATGTTCGAGAGAAAGAAAAAAAGAAGGAAAAAACAATAACGAAACAACCATTTTTACCAATTGCGCATGAAAGGTGACGGCGGTATGGGACTGAACCCAACTTGTGATGAGGGCGGATGAGTTGATGCTGATGGTTGCATGCCTACTTGTCCATTTTCGGGTCGCGGTTGGCCCCGCCCAGCTGGCAAAGGCATATAACCGGACGTTGGTGTCATCTGCATATGCATCATAGCAGGACTTGGGGGGTACATATGAGCACCCGCATGCTGCAAGATCGGACTCATAACCGGCATATTGCGGTTCCGATTCGCTTGAATGCTCTGCGACTGGGGTGTACCTGGCATATTCGCTGGCATTGCAGCTGCATACATAGCAGGAGCGCCGTTCGAAGGATAGGCCATTAGCTGTGGTGCATATGGTGGTCCCATAGGTCTCATCATGTTGTTTGCATTCTGGGTATGGTGCTGGACAGGCACCCACATAGCAGCAGGATTGTACATTGGAGTATGACCATTCCCTTGTATACGCGTAGGTACTGGGGAGGAAACCATCTGAGGGTACACCATGGTAGGACTAGGCGAGTGGCTCATCATCGGAGAAGGATACGCCCCATAAGTTGGCCGCATATTATTAGGTGGCATTGGATAAGGATAATTTGAGGGGGATGGCCGGGCTACAGGTGCTATTGTCGATGGGGGAGATATAGGCGGTTTATTTGGTGTAGACGTAGATGACGATGGTACTTGTTGAAATGCCCTCGTCACATCATGTAATGACATTCGTGACGAGGATGTACCTGGTGCGGGTGGTGGAGTCTCGCCACCCTCCGATTTCACATCTTGTAGTGTGAAAGGAAGAGAGGTAAGATCATCAGCAATACCTTCCAACGAATTGACCGTATGCAAACCGGCCTTATCGGATGTCTGGGACCACACAGCTTTCAGGAGCTCAGGATCTGGTGCTCGTGCTGGAGACTCTTTCACCGAGACGCTTCTGGATGTTGGCCATGGAGAAGGCTGGCGGCCCGGCTACAATAATCAGCACATAGGCAACGATGAGGTCTAATCGAACTTACATTCTTTGAATCGGATAATCGTGGCGTCTCTGATTCGACAGGCGGTTCGGCTGCCTTCCTGTCTTTCAGTTCATCGCCATTTGATTCGGGTCCCTTCCCGATGAGTGGTTGATGGATGGTCTCGACGACTTCGCTGGCTGCGGAGCCAGCAATGGGACCTTCGGATTCCTGCGCCTGAGCGGGTTGAGGATCATCGAGTTCGCTGGAAACAATGAAGTTGACGAGCGATTTGGGCTCTGCCTCAGGCACGTCAATGCGCGAACCACGATAGAAGGCGACGCCAGATCCTTCAGGCATTTTTGGCTGTGATCTAGTCCTCGGAGGTAGCGGGGAGCTCTCAGACGGAGAAACTTCGACCTTCGAGTTGATACCAACAGCAGGAGATGACGCTTCAGGCTCTGGCGGAGGAGATCGACTAGTAGCATTTACTTCCGCTACCCCCTCGTCGCCTGAGTCTGGGCGTGCCGGGGGAAGCGATGTCGGCTTCCGCCATGACGTTGATGTGTCTGCCCCATTTTGTTTTCCAAACGCTCCATAGCTGTTAGTCCTTGAGGACATTGGAACTGCACTTTGGTTTCGTGGTCCGTTCCTACTCCGGGGAATTTGAACTCGATGCTTTATTTTGCCCTTGTATCCAGTTGGACGAAAAAGTACGTCATTCACGGACAGGCTACGCTTGGTCATACCTTCAACCGGAGGTTCAAAGGAAAGGATATCCAAACGAACAACCATCGGTCGAGAGAAAATGTGCAGTTGCCTTCGATGAACCGGTTCTCTTTCTTGACCTTCGGCAGGAAGTCTCACGATGATGCTGTTCCAAGCAGGTTTCGGAGATCGAGGAGGCTCCAACACTGTTCTATAGAACTCCTCCCGGCTTTCTTCCGGGAATTCCGCCGTTCGTCCACGGAGGGATGGCGGTATCCATTTTTCCTTGGGTTTAACGGTAAGACTCTGCGTCGACTGAGCCTGTGCAGCGGGGGCTTCTGCTTCTGGGGGACCATTATCCTTGCTCAACTCTTCGGCGTGCATATCATGTATGGCACCTTTGATACGAGAAATGGCATCTACTAAAGATGACATGGGTGCTTGGTGATAAAAATTTTGTGAACGTGGTGTGCGCTGTGAAGGAGGGGAAACTTGATTCGGGTAACGACTGTCCAAAGGACCCTCATTTGCCTTGGCCGCTTGCTCCGAGGTCGAAATATCAGTGGCAAAGTTACCTTCCGGTCGATCCTTGTTAATCAGACCCTTAGCCTGCTGCTCGCCCGTTGTAATTTGGATCAACGGAGTCTTCCGCCGCCAAGTATCAATATCATTCTTAGCTGAGGGAGATAGAGGTTGAGAAGGTAAAGAAGGGGGTGTGTCATCAAAGAAGTCACTCGCGACAGGTCGAGACGCTCTCTTTGTTACTTCCTTTTGCTCAGCACCAGATACACCAGACGCTGTTTCACCGACGAATTTACCCATGTCCGTGAAATCGACAACTTCGAGGTCTTCCTGCTTTCCGTCAGCTAATGTCTGAATATGATCAAGAGGAGAAGGTGGTGGCGGGGGCATGAACGCAACAGAACTAGAAGACAGGCGTTGAGGAGATATAGGTTCGTCGGGTTGTCGAGGTAAAGGTCCGCTTCTCCTCCAGGTCTCGGCAGTCTCAGCAGATGGTGCACCGTTAGAAGGCCCGGTCGCGGGGGCGAATCGTCGGGAGAGTATGGAATCGTTGGAATGTTGCGGCAGAGGTCGCCGATGCAGTGGTTTTGACGTTGAGTCCGTATCTTCACTCGCTTTTTCCCCAGCGTCCAATGCCTCCTTGATAAGCAAGGTTGCTTCAGCATCCTGTAAGCAAAAAATTGAGCATCTCAAGCTCTGCGAAAAGACCGAAAGTAAACTGACCTGTTCATTTTCCGCTTGCTGCTCCAGGTTTTTTTGAATTTGCCCAACCTCCTCTTCTTTCCGTGCCTTTTCCTCAACCTCTGCTTTCATCTTTAACTCCAACTCAGCCGCTTTCCTTCTTGCACGTTCCTTTTGTGCTTCACGCTCTTCCTCCTCTTGTTGCCTTCTCTGCTTCGCTCGAGCTGCAGCATTTTGCATGACATCTTTCTTCAGCTCCTCCAGATCATGACCTAGGCCAGGTAAAGGCAGAGAAGGAGTAATAGGTGACAGCATGCCCCTTGTGGACACAGAAGCATGCGAGGGCGCAGGAGAATGTAGGGGGTCGCGTGCAGCATGTGACGGACCTTGAAACTCTGATGGTTCGTCTGTAGGATGGCGTCGCGGCGGGGCGGCACCGTTCACAGACCCCGAGATGGACGGACGATGCCTGACACTCTCTCTTGAGGGATTCCGCCAGGCGTGCGCAGGCACCGGGGGCGGACCCATCGCCGCGTGACGACCTCGATCAAAGTCTTTACCTTTTTCACTATCCCTATCCCTCCCTCTTAACGAAGCTGGCCTCTTCGGCAATCCAATCTCCCCCTTGGGCATAAGGGGACTCGAAGGTGGACCATCTTTTTTGTCCTTGTCGCGCGGGCGGTCGCGGTCGGATACAAAACTAGAATTGCTAGCAGTGCTGAATCTCCTTGACCTGCTCGAACCAAAATCCGGAGGTCCGCCACCCGACTTGGAAAATGCACTGGAAGCACTTCTCGGTTCTGTCGGCGAGATCGTGCGATCATGAAAACTACCACGTTTGCTCGGGAATGAGCCATGCCCTCCTCGATGGCTATAGGGCTCCATTTTGTTCGAACGTTCATTGAACAATACCCGAGGAGGTTCTTGCGGTGATCGTTGCTGAACGTTGACCGGTATGCTACGTCTTTGACCGCTAACATTCATAACCAATATTAAGCGATCGTCTGCGAAACAAAAGGAACAATCCGTACCTTGGCCAACTGCGGTCAAAATCGTCAGCAAAGCGTTCCTCTTTACTAACTGGGACTTCCGTAGTAGATTCCAGCCTTGTAGAATGAAATGATTTTACACTGCCCGACGGGGATTGCTCTCGAGACCTTGACGTCTGCTCTAGAACTTCGACCTTGTACTGTCTTCCATCGCCAAATTCGATGACATTGTCCCAATAATTATCATCATCTTCCACCATCTACATGACATTATTATATCGGCTCAGTCGCAAATGTAGGCAGATGTACATACCTCGTCCCAGTGATGCGCATTAGGATCCAGATGTACGCCCCGGAATGTATCAGCCTCCTCACTTCTAGAAGGTTTGCTTGATGTCATGGTCGACGGAGACGTGCAAGCTTCTTTTGTAGGCTGTTCGGTAGGTTTGCTCTTACGTGTAGAGGCGGCAACTTAAAAACGCATATAATTGCATCAAGGAATACAACATTACCATAATTCTTACCTTGTGCAACTTCTGCGGCAGTTGGAAAGTCATTGCTCGTGACCTCAGGCCGCGAAACTGTCACCGGGGAGGGCTTAACATTGCCCCATACAGGCTTGCTGGAAGGCCCTGTCGATGCATTGGAACCTCCGTCCCTATTTGGTACAGTACTTGGCCCCGTTTGCTGATGGCCAAGCGCCGAACGCGATCCCGGTTGAGTCACCTTACCAGGATGCGGCAATTGAGGTCCTGTTGGAGCAGATGTCGACGATGTCGTTACGGCGGGAACAGATGGCGCTGGAGTGGTGCCATTCGGCGAGTTTGCACCTGTTGCGGATGTGGGAGGAGCCGTGGAAGATGGTCGTGACCAACCTGCGACAGAGGAAGGTGCGGGCGTAGGTGCAGTGAGCTTGGTTGTTACGAGGCGGGGGTGTGGCGAGGACGTTTGGGTAGGTGGTCTCGCTAGGAAACGTTAGTTGGATATTATAGCACAATGTCACAACATACAAGCGCCGTTCCCTGAGGACTTGGTGGAGCTAGAAGCGGTGGCCATGGCGTTTGTCGCACCAGAGGCGGACGTGGTTTTCTCGAGGAACTTCTTATTGATATTGATTGAACTAAATTTTTTCGGATGAGGGGCGGTCGTAACTGTGGGCGTGGATGATCCAGAATGGCTCTGACTTGAGTTGAGTTGGACGAGCGCCGGGCGTGTGGGAGACGGAGATG